>QGCX01000094.1_pt1 | contig 19150 bp, 17 predicted proteins | sample 4708031 | NCBI WGS metagenome assembly QGCX01 (sample SAMN08941163, study PRJNA450518) | Sediment metagenome, whole genome shotgun sequencing project. | reverse complement strand
CTTAAAAAGGGATTCAATACTTTGCATTGTGTAGTGATAGACAAAGCCAATGGTTGGGGACTGATCGGGAAAATTGAATAGACTTAGTAGTTCCGCCACTTTTGGGTCAACTCAAAAACGTGTTCCAAAATTTTGGCTTCCGTATCATTGAACTCCATATTTCGGCGTTTCATCATGGCCTCGGCCACTTCAAAAGCTTTGTTGGTCCTAAAAGTAGTGTACCCTGCCGTAGCACCGCCCCAACTAAAACTAGGAATAAAGTTTCGAGGAAATCCACTGCCAAAAATATTAGCGCTCACCCCGATAACAGTTCCTGTGTTGAACATCACATTGATACCACATTTACTATGATCGCCCATCATCAATCCACAAAATTGAAGACCTGTTTTCGCAAAACCTTCAGTTTGATAATTCCATAGGCGAACGGGAGCGTAATTATTTTTTAGGTTGGAAGTGTTCGTATCGGCCCCTATGTTGCACCATTCCCCTATCACAGAGTTTCCAAGGAAACCATCGTGTCCCTTATTGGAATTGGCGAACAAAACCGCATTATTAACTTCTCCACCTAATTTACAGCCCGGCCCAGCGGTTACGGCACCATAAATTTTAGCGCCCATTTTTAAAATAGCGTTCTCACAAAGTGCCAATCCACCACGAACCATACAACCTTCCATCATCAAAGCATTTTTACCAATATAGATTGGGCCTGTGGACGCATTCAAAATACAGAACTCCACCGAAGCTCCTTCCTCAATAAAAATATTTTCAGGGTTCTTTACTTTATTGGTGTCGGATATGGGTTGGCTTTTTCTTCCTTGGGTCAATACATCAAAATCGGCTTGAAGAGCTTCCGCGTTTTTCGAAAAAATGTCCCATGTGTTTTTGATTGTAATACAGTCACCTTTAAAATGAACCGTTACAAAATTTTCACCGGAAAATTTGTTACGTGGGTTATCCGTGGTATACGCAACATAATCTTCTCCATCCATCAAGACTTCGCCCTTTTTCAAGTTTTGAATGGCCTCCACCAAGCCTTTATTTGGCAAATAACTACCATTGATAACCGTATTTTCAGTAGTAACCGTCAACGAAAACTTTTCGGACAAGTACTCTTCGGTTTGAAAACTCACCGGAGCCTTCAACCATTTTTCCCACTTTTCGCTGATAGTCAAAATACCCACACGAATCTCTGATACAGGACGTGTGAAGGTAAAAGGAAAAAGATCTTCACGGTGGTTACCGTCGGAAAGGATATAGTTCATAGCGCAGCTTTTAGAACTAGTTCAGGAGTTTGTGATTGGAATTATTATAAATCATTTTTGATGCAGTTTGAGACATGATTTTTAAGCATAGCCACAGTTACGGTTCAAAATTATAACGAAAAAATGCGCAAAAAGGATTCTAAAAAAACAATTGATAAACTGCTAAACTAGTTCTTCTATTCTGTAAAAATAAAAAACGCCCTCGAATACCATCGAGAGCGTCTATATATTTCGTTGAAAAGTACGACCTACTCGGTCTCCTTCTCTTCTTTCTTGAATTTTTTGTACTTGTTCTTGAACTTATCAATTCTACCAGCGGTATCAACCAATTTAGTCTTACCTGTGTAGTAAGGGTGAGAAGTTCTTGAAATTTCCAATTTTACCAAAGGATATTCAACACCATCAACAGTGATGGTCTCTTTCGCTTCAGCAGTGGACTTTGTAATAAACACATCTTCGTTGGACATGTCTTTAAAAGCAACCAATCTATAGTTTTCTGGGTGTATATCTTTTCTCATCGTCTTAAATGCTTAATCTCAGAATTTTCAGGGTGCAAATTTAATGATTTCTTTGACACCTCCAACTTAAAATCACTAAAAAAATAAAGTTAAATTTATATGTAACAAAAGTAAGTAATCTATCACTAACCTTCTATAAGCAACACTAATTTTAAAAAGCATGGAAGAACAACAACCAAAAACTGGAAAATTTGCACTGAATTATGGCCTTTTAATGGGGCTGATTTCTTTGGTGTTCGGCGTTATGCTCTACACCCAGAAAATGCACTATGAGACAAGCACGGCAGTAATCGTGATCTCTATCGTAATCTTGGCGGCAATTATTTTTTTAGCAATCAACGCTTTTAAAAAGGCGAATGGTGGCTATTTAACCATTTCCGAAGCTCTAAAAGTGGCCGTTGGTGTCGCCTTGGTGGGAGCCATAATTTCTTTGGTATATCAATTTGTACTGACCAACTTTATTGAGCCTGACTTTATGGACAAGGCCATGGAAATTGCGAAGCCAAAGGCTATGGCACAAAACCCTAACATGACCGAGGAGCAATGGGAACAAGGTGTGGAAATGCAGAAAAGCTTTGCTTGGATCCAATATCCCGTTCTTTTGATCATGAACTGTGTGCTCGGTTTGATCTTAGGTCTTATTTCCGGCTTAATATTGAAAAAGTCCAAAGCGGAATACTAAAACAAAAAATACTACTTTTGAAAGGAATTCCAGAATCAAACAATGCAGATTTCCATTGTAATTCCTTTACTTAACGAGCAAGAATCGCTTAAAGAACTACATGATTGGATTGTACAGGTAATGCAATCCAATCATTTTTCTTATGAGATTATCTTTATAGATGATGGTAGTACCGACGGGTCGTGGGAAACCATCTCCGAGCTTTCCAAAGCCAATGCCAATGTAAAAGGCATTCGGTTCTTGAAAAACTTTGGTAAATCCCAAGCGCTGCACGCTGGTTTTAAAGCTGCTGAAGGCAAAGTTGTCATTACTATGGATGCCGATCTTCAGGACAATCCAGAGGAAATCCCAGAGATGTACCAGATGATTACCCAAGAAGGCCATCATGTGGTATCGGGTTGGAAAAAGAAACGGTACGATTCCGTTATCACCAAAAACATTCCCTCCAAACTGTTCAATTGGGCAGCAAGAAAAACTTCCGGAGTAAAACTGCACGATTTCAATTGTGGGCTCAAAGCCTTCAACCAAAAAGTGGTGAAGACCATCGAGGTGTCAGGAGAAATGCACCGATACATACCCGTTTTGGCCAAAAATGCCGGATTTTCCGATATTTCTGAAAAAGTGGTGCAGCACCAAGCCAGAAAATATGGTTCCACAAAATTTGGAGCAGAACGGTTTATCAACGGTTTCTTGGATTTAATAACCATTTGGTTCGTTTCCAAGTTTGGCCGACGACCAATGCACCTTTTCGGGGCATGGGGCGTACTTATGTTCTTTGTAGGTTTTGGATTTTCGCTCTATCTGGGGATTGATAAGCTCTTCATTAATCCCACTGGGCGCCTTATTACACAAAAACCGCAATTCTATATTGCATTGACGGCAATGGTCATTGGTACCCAATTATTTTTGGCAGGTTTTATCGGAGAAATAATGGTAAGGTCCCGAAAAAATGACACCCGCTATAATATCTCGGATAAAATTAACCTTTAGGCCATTCTCAAACCCTATAAACTTTGTATTTTTAAACATCTAAACAACTATAAACACTATGGATTCCATTACAGCTACAGCGCAATCTTGGTTGACCGATTTTTTTGATGAAGACACAAAAAAGGAAATCAAACATCTTATGGAAAACGATCCTGAGGAACTCAAGGAACGTTTTTATAAGAATTTAGAGTTTGGTACGGGTGGAATGCGTGGTGTAATGGGTGTAGGCACCAATAGAATCAACAAATATACCTTGGGGAAAAACACTCAAGGTCTCAGCAATTATCTTAAAAAATCCTATTCGGACAATGACCTTCAAGTGGTAATTGCTTTTGATTGTAGACACAACTCACAATCTTTGGCCAAAACTGTAGCGGAGGTTTTTTCCGCCAACGGAATCCGGGTTCACCTCTTTTCTGATTTAAGAACGACTCCCGAACTTTCTTTTGCAGTCAAGCAAATCGGATGTCATGCAGGCATAGTGTTAACTGCATCCCATAACCCACCAGAATATAATGGATACAAAGTATATTGGGCCGATGGTGGTCAGATTGTGCCTCCACAAGACGGGGAAATTATAGCTGAAATCAATGCGCTTTCTTTTGAGGATATCAAATTTGATAAAGATGAAAGTCTCATTCACCTAATTGATGAAGAGGTGGACGAAGCCTTTTTTGAAGCATCAGTAAAGAATGGAAGTTTTGATGCCGAAGGGAAAGATGATTTTAAAATTGTTTTCACTTCGTTGCACGGAACATCCATCACTGCTATTCCTGAAGTTTTGAAGCGTGCCGGTTACAACAATGTCACCATAATAGAAGAACAAGCAAAACCCGACGGAGACTTCCCTACTGTGGAATCACCCAATCCAGAAGAGCCTGAAGCTTTGTCCATAGCAATTAAAAAAGCTGAAGAAATTGGGGCCGATATGGTGGTCGGTACAGACCCTGATAGTGACCGTTTGGGTATTGCCGTGCGTAACCTGGATGGTAAAATGGAATTGCTCAACGGAAACCAAACCATGGTTTTGATGACCAAATTCCTTTTGGACCAATACAAGAAAAAAGGATTTAAAGGCAACGAGTTTATCGCATCGACCATTGTCTCTACCCCAATGATGGAACAAATGGCCAAATCCTACGGTGTGGAGTTCAAAACCGCGTTGACGGGTTTTAAATGGATCGGTAAAATGATCAAGGACTTTCCTAGCTCCGAATTTATAGGAGGCGGTGAAGAAAGTTTTGGTTATATGGTCGGTGATTTTGTCCGCGATAAAGATGCTGTTACCTCCACCCTATTGGCCTGTGAGATTGCAGCCAATGCTAAAGCCAACGGCAGTTCTTTCTATAAAGATTTAATAGATGCCTACGTGGAGTTTGGTTTCTACAAGGAAAAATTGATTTCCATTACCAAAAAAGGAATGACTGGTGCAGAAGAGATAAAACAAATGTTGAAGGATTTCAAGGAAAATCCTGTGGACACCGTACAAGGCTCAAAATTGCTCTACATTGAGGACTACAACACCTCAATTGTTAAAAATGTACAGACAGGGGAAGAGTTTACCCTTCACTTACCAAAGTCAAATGTATTGATTTACGAAACGGAAGATGGTACCCGAATTGCAGCTCGACCCAGTGGAACAGAACCCAAAGTAAAGTTCTACATCAGCACAAATGCAAAATTGGACAAGGCAGAGGATTATAAATCCGTAAATTCGCAGTTGGAAACCAAAATAGAAGGTATCCTTTCTGAGCTGAATTTATAAGTGAATGAACTACTTTAAAAAGATTCTACGGTTTGCGGCACCTTACCGCAAATACGGTATTCTTAATATTTTCTTCAATATCCTTTATGCATTGTTCAGTGCACTGTCCTACGCTGCACTCATTCCAATGCTAAACGTGCTCTTTGACAAAACCAAGCAAATCAACGAGCCGCCAACCTATGAAGGTATCGGTAAATTGAAGGATTATTTTATGGACTACATGAACTACCAAGTAACGCAATATTCTGGGGATGACCCCATGAAGGGGCTATTGTTGGCAGTGGGTCTGATACTATTTTTGTTCCTCTTCAAAAATATCTTTAATTATTTGGCGATGTACTTCATTACCTTTTTGCGCAATGGTGTGCTCAAGGATATTCGTAACAAAATGTACCGGAAAATCGTAGACCTGCCCATCTCCTATTTTTCCGAAAAGAAAAAAGGTGACGTTATTGCAAGGATAACCTCTGATGTTCTGGAAATTCAGCATTCGTTTCTCTCCATTTTGGAGCTGATTGTGCGCGAACCATTGACCATTCTGTTCACGATTATTGTAATGTTCATCATCAGTGTTAAGCTGACCATTTTTGTGTTCATTTTTATCCCCATTGCAGGGATGATTATTTCGCGAATTGGAAAATCATTAAAAAAGAAATCGGACCGAGTCCAAAAAGAACAGGGAGAGTTTCTTTCCATTGTGGAAGAAACCTTGGGCGGACTCCGTGTCATCAAAGCTTTTAATTCGGAATCCAGGTTTTATCAAACCTTCAAAGCATCTACCACACGCTTTTTTAAGTTTTCCAATTCCTTGTTGAACCGTCAAAACCTATCATCCCCAACCAGTGAATTCCTTGGAATTGTTGTTTTTGGAGTGCTACTATGGTTCGGAGGACGAATGGTTTTATTGGAAGGAACTCTTGATGCCGCCTCTTTTATTTCCTATATGGGATTGGCATTCAATATTTTGACACCCGCCAAAGCCATTAGCAAGGCCTCATATGCCGTTAAAAAAGGAAATTCGGCAGCAGAACGTGTATTGGAGATACTCGAATCCGAAAACCCCATTACTGATATTGAAGGGGCGCATGATAAAACTGATTTTACCGCTGGTATAGAACTGAAAGAAGTTGGCTTTAAATATGAAGACGATTATGTCCTAAAAGGCTTCAACTTAAAGGTTGATAAAGGCAAAACAATAGCCTTGGTAGGTCAATCCGGCAGTGGTAAAAGCACGGTGGCCAATTTGGTGACCCGCTTTTACGATGTCAACAAAGGTGGAATTTTGATTGATGGCACCAACATCAAAAACATAACCAAAAAGTCGCTACGCGGCCTTATGGGGTTAGTGACACAAGACTCTATTCTCTTCAATGATTCCGTGAAAAACAATATCGCACTGGGCAAGGAAAATGCCACAATGGAAGAAATCATCGAGGCAGCTAAAGTAGCCAATGCACACGATTTTATCATGGAATTGCCCCACGGTTACGACACCAACATCGGTGATAGCGGAAATAAGCTAAGTGGTGGTCAAAAACAAAGATTGTCCATAGCCAGGGCCGTGCTTAAGAACCCACCCATCATGATTTTAGACGAAGCTACTTCCGCTTTGGACACTGAAAGTGAGCGATTGGTACAAGATGCTTTAGAGAAAATGATGCAAAACCGAACATCTATCGTTATTGCGCATCGATTGTCCACCATCAAAAACGCAGATGCCATTGTTGTGATGAGCAAAGGCGAAATTGTAGAGCAAGGCACACACGAAGAATTGATGAAGTCCGCCAAGGGTTACAAAAAACTAGTGGAGATGCAGTCTTTTACTTCGTAAAAAGATTGTTGGACAATTGGATAATTAGATTATGGGGTTTGTTGTTTCCAAGTTATCCGCTCCTAAATCCTAGTAAGCAAGATTCTTCACAACATTCAGAATAAAAGTTCCCTCCTTTACCTTTTACCTTTAAACCTATTGCTTATTAATAAATTAAACCTTTTCCCCTTACCTTAGTCAAAGCATCAAACAACAAGTACATTGATTGCTGAGGAAACCTTAGTCCAGGAACTGAAACAAGAAGAAAGCCGTTCAAAGGCCTTTGAGGTGTTAGTGAACACTTACAAAGAACGCTTGTATTGGCATATTCGAAGAATTGTCCTCAATCACGATGATACAGACGATGTGCTTCAAAACACATTTATCAAGGTCTACAGGAATATCGAAAAGTTTAAAGGCAACAGCAAACTCTATTCGTGGATGTACCGAATTGCCACCAACGAATCGTTGACGTTCCTAAAACAGAAATCAAAAAAAATGGGGGTCAGCGACCAAGAACTGAAAGATAGAATGATAGAAAATCTTCAGGCAGATGTATATTTTGAAGGAGACGAGATTCAACTTAAATTACAGAAGGCCTTGGCCACGCTTCCAGATAAACAAAAATTGGTATTCACCATGAAGTATTTTCAGGAAATGAAATACAAGGACATTTCCGAAGCATTGGACACCTCGGTAGGCGCTTTAAAGACCTCCTACCATTTGGCCGTTAAAAAAATAGAAGCGTATCTTAAAGAGAATTAAACCTTTGGCGAAAATAGCAGTCATAATAACAAGATGAAAAAGGACAAAAAAAACAGTTTCAATACCCCGGAAGGTTACTTCGATAACTTCAATGACCGTCTTATGGACAGAATCAAAAAAGAAGAAGCGGGAGAAGCAACATCCTTGATTCCAAAAAGTGATGGTTTTGCAGTTCCGGATGGCTATTTTGATGAAGTAACACCAACTGTTCTTTCCAAAACCGTTGCAAAAGAAACCAAGGTCATTCAATTTAAACCCAATCGGAATTTCTATTATGGTGTTGCCGCCGTAGCCGCTATTTTTATATTGATTTTCAGCTTTACCTGGAATTCAACCTCCGAATCCATCACTTTTGATGATTTGGCGAACGCCGAGATAGAGTCCTATTTGGAAAATACCGATTTTGAGATGACTTCTTATGAAATAGCTGAAGTAGTTTCTTTGGAGGAAATGGAGTTAACCAATATTTTGGGTGATGATTTTGAAGACGACATCATTATGGAGTATTTGGATGAAAATGTCGAAGACATTAAAGAATTAAATTTAGATGACACCGATTATGAATAAGAGAGTACTTATACTATGTTTCCTTTTGTTCGGAACCTTTTTGATGCACGCACAAGGTCCGGGAAGAGAGCGCATCAAATCGCTTAAGGTTGCCTTTATCACGGAACGGGTAGGTTTAACCAGTGAAGAAGCCCAACAATTCTGGCCCATTTACAACGAACACGAAGAAACCTTGGAGAATATGCGCAGAAAGGAACGCATGGAGCTGCACGCCAACATTTCAAGGGTTCAAGAACTTTCCACGAACGAATCCGAAAAGCTTTTGGACAATCTTCTTACACTCCAATTTGAAAAACAAAAAGCGGAACGTGATTTTTTATCAAAATTAAGAACGGTAATTCCAGCCAAAAAAGTACTATTATTGGTCAAGGCCGAAGAAGATTTCAAAAGACAAATGATTCAACAATTTCGTAAACGGCGTGGTAGAGGGTAAATTACTTTAAATCAACAAGAAATATACAAGGAGCCTACGGGCTCTTTTTTTATTAAACCTTTTACAAAATCCAGAGTCGTATATATAGAAACCATTAAAATCCAATGTCATGAAACGAATGAAAATAGTTTTGGTTATCACCGCATTTTTAGGAGCCGTAATAACAACTCAGGCACAAACAAGAACAGTGGTAAGGGTTTACCCAAAACACGGAACTATTGTTAAAACCCTAGCAAACCCAAAAGTCATAGTGCACAAAAAAACGAATTACTACTATGCCGATGGCGTATGGTACAAAACCCAGGGACGAAAATATGTGGTTACCGCGGCACCTAGGGGAATTAAAGTAAGAACCCTGCCCAGAGGAAGCAAAGTGGTATACAGGAATGGTAGAAGGCTACATCAATTTAGAGGTGTTTGGTACAAAAAGAGAGGACGACATTATGTCGTTGTAAACATATAGTTTTTGATTGATTTGTTTTTAGTTAGTGGAGAGCGGCGATATAATCGCCGCTTTCAAGTTTTTTTATGATAAATATTATGAATTTCAACGATTATTTTTAACATCATATCTTACAATTTAGAGAACATGATATTTGTCATAGCCATGTGCGTTCACTTCCGTAATTTTATAGTGAAATTCATGAAAATGTAATAGATATGCATGTCATTGAGGATAGAAACAAATGGAGCGAAATTATTGACCAATGTCACCAATCCGATTTCTACCACACGTTTGATTATCATCAAATAGCAAAAAAAGAGGGTGAAAAACCCGTTTTACTCAAATATTCAGAGGGTGATTCCCATATTTTATTGCCTTTACTTATAAGGGATATAGAGGGCACACAATTAAAGGACGCAACATCTGTTTATGGATATGTGGGGCCGTTGGGAAAGAATATTGAACCCGATTTTAACAATGATGGTTTTAAAAGGCAATTGGACGATTTTTTAATGGACAATCAGATTATATCTGTCTTTTCCAGATTGCACCCCTATATATCAAACCAACAGCAAATTTTAAAAAATATTGGCAACATTGTTTCTCATGGAAAAGTTGTAAATATTGACTTGACAAAAAGTATCGAAGAACAAAAGCAAGAGTACAAACGAAGATTACGCACTTATATTAATAGAGAGAACAAGGAATACGAAATTATGGATGGTACTTGTGATGAGTGCCTTGATACTTTTATAGAGACCTATTGCGAAAACATGAAAAGGGTCAAGGCGAAACCAAGTTATTTCTTTGGCAAAAACTATTTCTATGAACTTTTGGCCAGTGGACAGATTAATGCTGAACTCTTGGTTGCGATACACAGAGATTCTGGAGAATTTGCTGGAGGTGCCATATTTACGAAAAAAGGAAATACGATTCAGTACCACCTATCTGGAGTGAAAGCTAAATTTTTCCACCTCAATCCGATAAAACTTTTAATTGACCATGCCAGGATTAAAGGAACTGAAGAAGGTTATACCAATCTAAACCTCGGAGGTGGATTGGGCGGACAGGAGAAAGATTCACTTTTCTATTTCAAATCAGGATTTTCGAAAGACTTTAGAGATTTTAACACCTGGCAATATATAGTTGACGAGTCCAAATACAATCAATTATTAAAAGAAAAAGAAGGATTAGAGGAACCTATCGATAAAAGCTCTTGTTTTTTTCCGCTTTATCGACAAAATATGGGTTCGGATGATTTTGAAATTTCCAAAATAAATTGTTTGTCCAATGATTGATAATCCTTATGCCTCAAAGGTTTTTATTGACACATGGTTTAAGCATTTCGACAAAACTGAATCAAGGTCCAAAATATTAGGTATCGAGGGAACAGAGTTTTATAAAAATGGTTCTGGCATCTATGTTAATTCCGGTAAAACCCATACTAAAGGAATCTACTATTCCTTGGCAAACGAAATCCAAATCGAGAATAAAACCCTATTGATCAATGATGTCCCATCCTACTTCGGTTGCCCTGCAAGCTTACCTACAAAATCTACCAAACTTAAAAGAATAAAGCAATATCCTGGCTTTTTAATTGAGTTGGACCAATTTAATAGCTTGGGGGATTTTATGCGCCAAAAGTTCAAAAAATCCAGTAGGTATAAACTAAATAAATACAAAAAAAGGTTAACCCAATGTTTTGACATACAGTACAAAATGTATCGGGGAGAAATAGCAGAGAAAGATTATCAAAGGATTTTTAAACGGTTCAGGGAATTACTGGAAAAAAGATTTGAGGACAAAGGAGAACACAATAACAATTTGGACAAACAAGAATGGGAGTTTTACAAGAAAGTTGGTCTAACCATGATTAAAGAAAACAAAGCTGGACTTTTTGTTATTGAAGACCATGGAAACCCAATTGCCATTACCCTTAACTATTTCTCGGAACAAAATATTTTTGACGCCATTACCGTTTTTGACATTGATTATGCCAAATTTCATTTAGGATCTGTGAACATTATGTTTTTGATTGAATGGGGCATTGAAAATGGCTACAAGATTTTGGATTTTTCAAAAGGGTACTTTGATTATAAAGTAAGATGGTCTACCAAAAAATATGATTTTGAGTATCATATACTCTACAATCCCAAATCAATAATCTCTCGAACAAAAGCTTTCTTTTTGACCACTTTTTTCAAGAGCAAACAATATCTAAGGGATAAGGGAATCAATAGGGTGCTCAATAAAGCCCGCTTTGCATTAAAAAATAGTGGAGATCATGGACCAAAAAGGGACAGGAAAATACCGAGTACCCCAATATTTGAAGACTATGGCCTTGAGGACACTGTGGAACTAATTAAAATTGATGGTTACAATCCAAAAATTAAAAAAGTTTTTTTTGATTTTCTATATCTCTACAGTGAAACCTCTCAAGATGTAAACATCTTTAAACTAGACGAAAAGGAGAATCAATATGTGTTTAAGGGGAAAAAAAACTCTAAGATCATAAGTTTAACCTAAATTTTTCAAGGTATCAAAACTAGATAAGGATTATGCTTTTTAACTCGGTTGAATATCTGATTTTTTTACCTCTAGTATTTATTCTTTACTGGACAGTTGCCAAGTTCAACAACTTGAAGATTCAGAATGGGTTGATCTTAACGGCCAGTTATATCTTTTATGGCCTTTGGGATTGGCGTTTCCTATTTTTGATACTGGCCAGTACAATAGTGGATTATTTTGTTGGTCTTGCTATTCACAAAAAACAAACACAAGGTGAAAAGGGAAAATTATTCTTGTGGCTGAGCATTTTATTCAACATCTCCTTACTTGGGTTTTTTAAATATTATAATTTCTTTGTGGATGCTTTTGTGGATATGGTAATGCTTTTTGGATATCCTATAAAGAGTACTTGGACATTGAGCATAATCTTGCCAGTCGGTATTTCTTTTTACACATTCCAAACAATGTCCTATTCGCTTGACATTTATTTTAAACGAATAAAACCAACCCATAATTTTCTTGACTTCGCAACATTTGTTGCATTTTTTCCTCAGCTAGTTGCAGGACCTATTGAACGGGCCTCTAATTTACTTGGACAAATAACCAACAAACGCTACTTTAAATATGAACAAGCTGTGGAAGGACTCAAGTTGATTCTTTGGGGGTTGTTCAAAAAAATGGTCATTGCGGATGGTATCGCCCCAATCGTAGATGATATTTTTGCAAACTACGATACCATGCCGGCTTCTAGTCTAGTGCTAGGGGTATCTCTTTTTAGTTTTCAAGTTTATGGGGATTTTTCAGGCTATTCCGATATTGCCATAGGAACTGCCAAACTTTTTGGCATTGAGCTGATGTCCAACTTTAAGTTTCCCAATTTTTCACGAAATGTAGCAGAATATTGGCAACGATGGCATATTTCACTTTCAACCTGGTTCCGACATTATCTTTACATACCATTGGGCGGTTCTAGGGTAAGTAGGTTAAAATCTATTCGCAATATTTGTATTATTTTCTTGGTGAGCGGATTCTGGCATGGCGCCAATTGGACCTTTATTTTTTGGGGCGGCTTCCATGCTCTTGCCTATATACCTGTTTTTCTGATGGGAAGAAACACTATTTACAAAAACACTGTGGTCGCCGAGAATTCACTTTTTCCAAACCTTAAAGAAATAGGGCAACTCTTTTTGACATTTGTAATAGTAACGTTTTCCCGAATCTTCTTTAGATCCGAATCACTAACAGATTCTTTTGCGTTTATTAGAAGACTTTTTACCGAATTTAATTGGGAACCTTACCACCATCCTATGGGATACAGAATGGTGGATTATTTTATATTGTTGACCTTATTTGTCCTTTACGAATTTAGAATGAGAAGGGACGAGAGAAGCCCATTTAAGTTTAAATCTCCAATTGTTAGATTTATCGCTTACACCTTGGTCATATTCTGTATTTTATTGTTTTATGACGATGGTGTCAATCGTTCATTCATTTATTTTCAGTTCTGATATGATCAAATTATTTTTAAAAATATCGATATATATTATTTTGATTTTCTTGTCGTTGGAGCTATTGGTCAGGGCCTTTCATCTTTATCCTGAAGATTCGCCTAGATTCATAGATGAAACGGGGGTGGAAAAACGAATACCTAATTACCGAGGTTACAGTGTAACTGGGAACAGACGGCAAAATTTTTCAGAATATCATATCAATAATCAAGGATTCAACTCGTATAGAGAGTTTACACCTAGCTATGCGAAACAGGAATTGGCAATAATTGGGGATTCTTATATACAAGGCTTTCATCAAAACTATTACAACTCCATTGGCAAAAAAATTGAGAACCGAACCAAAGATCTGGAAGTTTATGAATATGGATACGCAGGTTGGGACTTAGCCGATCAACTGCACCTACTACAAGCCTATTCTGACGATTTTGAAAAAATTGACCATATTGTAATCTACATGAAATATCCCATGGACCTGGGAAGAGCAATATATAAACCCAATACAGACAGAATCAGACTTTTAAACTCTACTACCTTTAAGATAAGAGACAATATAAAACTTCTGTACTACGCTTCTCAAATAGGTTTTTTGGACCCAATAAAAAACCTAATAACAGGAAGGCAAGATACCCAAAGTGCTTCAAATCAAAAACAAAAAGACTCCATGGACAGTCTTTATATTGGTAATTTTGATCAACTGCTGGCCAAGTATCCTATAAACAAATCAAAAACTAGTCTATTATTGGACAAAAGGAAAACTTCGTTGAAATTTTTGGAACATTGCAAAAAAAATGGAATTGATGTAATAGATTTTGGGTCCAAGTTCGAAGAATCAAAAAAACCTGTAACACTAATCTACGATATGCACTGGAACAATAACGGAAGAAGTCTGGTAGCCAAGAGCATTATGGAACACTTAGGATTGTAACTTGTTATCCTTAACTAGTAGACTTGTGCTTTTTTCCAGTCAAAATTTTTGAGTTTTTTCACCATCCTCTTATATAAAAACCGGTCCATACTAAACCATTTACCTAATATTCCCTTATTTCTTAATAACTGCTTTAAACGAAGCTTAGCATTTAGAAAACCTAGTTTGACCCTAGCGAAAATGGAATTTTCCTTAAAAAATAGTTCAGAATAATAATCATAGGTATAATTCGACCATTTGGCCTTGAACATGGTTTCTCCCATCATAGAATCAAACATCTTAAAGTTATGGTCAATCAACCATTCCAAAAGTTTAACCATTCTTATGTCCCCTAACTGATACCTTTGATAGGTTGAATCATAACCATGGATGTAACCAAAACATATATCGTACAAATAAAATTCCAAGGAAATAGATATTGGCTCATCATTTGCGTAAATAACAAAAAGAGAAGCTTCCTTTTTCAATATCATAGGATATATCAATTCATGGTACTGCTTCCAATCTAATAAATACCTATTGTAGGTTTTTTTTTCGTCGAACCTGCTTTTTAGCATTTGATAAAACCTATCGAAAAGGAAATCGTAATGGTCCTTATCAATTTCTCCATAATAAAATTTATAAGCCGTGTTAAATCTGGATTCCAGTTGTCTTTTTCTGGCTTTTATATTTTTAAGCGATGATTTTCCAATATTGTGTTTTAAATAATCGGCAACATCCTTGAAACCTTTCAAATCACAAGCGAAACCTTGATACTGTCTTATTCTTTTCGACTTAAAACTTGAAACAAAATCAGCAGTATCAGGCACCAAATAATCCGGTATATCCTTCTCCATCAACAAATTGTTGTGTTCGATAGGAAGTTGTTGTGTAGAAAGTAAGTTATAGGATTTTCCGGAAAGCTTATTAAAAATAGGATTAGTATATAGCGGAGATAATGTTCGCCTTAAAATGATATCGAAAATAAAACCTGACTCATGTACCATATCAGACCAATCAAATTAAATGACCATTCCCAGAACACCTAAATAACCTTCGTAGAAATACAACCTTAAATTTAAGTATTAAACCATCATTGGCTCATGCAAAAACGTTGACCTGTATACACGGATCGACATACTTAATTAAAAACCAATCTGGATATTCTATTCCTACCCGCGGCAAAGGCAGTCGAATCATTTAAAAATCGTAGTGTGTAAAACGACTCCTCACTTATCTGTTTCCAAGTTGCGCCACCATCAGAAGAATAAGAAATTCCTGTAAATCCTGCAGCAACCAAAGCTTCACCATTTGAGTTGGGAATAAACTGCACACAGCTTTTATACCCGGGTTCCTGCCCGTTTGCAATCAATTGCCATGTTTTACCCCCATCAACTGTTTTTATTTTGTTGGCATTATTGGATTCTGGCTGGGTGTAATCTCCTCCGATAGCAAAACCCATATTTTCATCAAAAAAATCCATAGAATAAATACCTTGCGTAGGTTCATCGGAAACAATCGGAGTTGCCTGTATTTCCCAAGTCCCCCCCTTATCACCAGAAAAATAAACCCTTCCTTCGGTGGTTCCAATCCAAACTTTATTCCCTTGCACGGCAATATTGCTGTTACTAGCGGCAAATGCACCTTCTCCTTCAATACCTTCAGGCAAATCCGAACATGGAGTTTTAGTCCAAGAATTTCCCCCATCCCTAGTTATGATTATAGAAATACATCCATCCACGGTATCCCCTACAGCAATACCTTCTTTATCATTCCAAAAAGTAAGACTATCATAAAAAACACCCTCACCCTCCTCCGTATATACCAACTCCATTTTTCCTTGGTCTCCAGTTTTATATAGCAAAGCAGGACTCTCAACAGAAAGCATAAAAAAATCTTGGGTTGTTCCTCCAACCGCCCTAAAACTTGGAGTTAGGGAATCATGAGTTTGAACATTGGCTCTTACTTGATGTGAATTTACATCCACAGTGCCATAAACACCATTGCTCCCTGCGAAAGCCAAGGTCCTGTTATCCAAAAAAGTAATCGCCCGAATGCTAACAGAGTCTTCAAAGACCTGGGTTATATCTACCGATTGAAAAGGTTGTTTTTTTGACTCTTCGGCACAGGAAATTAAAACTAGGACAGCAAAAATGGAAATGATTGACCTCATTGTATTTATTTTCCTCAAAAGTAAGGAGAAATCATACCTTTGCAACCTTATTTTATATGATGCGTTTACACAGAAACCTAGTATTTGCCGTAATTGATGCCCTTCACATGATTTTTAATGAAGGGGAATATGCCGATAAAGTGATTGAAAAAGTGCTGCGGTATGATAAACGCTGGGGCGCACGGGACCGAGGCTTTATCGCAGAGACCACCTACGATATTGTTCGATGGAAACGCCTGTATTCTGAAATTGCCGAAGTACACGACCCGTACAGTAAAACCCATTTGTTTCGATTGTTCGGCGTTTGGTGTGTACTCCGTGGAATTCGTATTCCTGATTGGAAACAACTGGAAGGCACCCCGGAACGTCGCATAAAAGGTAGATTTGATGAACTTTCCAAAATCCGAAAATACAGGGAATCCATTCCTGATTGGATGGACGAACTAGGGGAAAAATCCTTGGGCAACGAGCTTTGGACCAAAGAAATTGCAGCACAAAACCAGCAAGCAGATGTTATTTTGCGAACCAATACGCTCAAGGTTCCAAAAACGCAACTGAGGGCTTTTTTAGCCAAGGAAGATATCGCTGCAGAGCCCATAGAAGGTTATCCCGATGCCTTAAAACTTGTAGAGCGCAAGAATGTTTTTGTGACCCAAGCCTTTAAAGATGGTCTTTTTGAAGTGCAAGATGCCTCCTCCCAATTGGTTGCCCCATTTTTAGAAGTAGAACCTGGGCAAAGGGTTATTGACGCCTGTGCCGGTGCTGGAGGTAAAACCCTTCATTTAGCCTCCCAAATGCAAAACAAAGGACAATTGATTGCTTTGGATATCTATGAAAGTAAATTGAAAAAACTAAAGAAAAGAGCTCGAAGAAATGGCGTTCACAATGTGGAAACCCGAGTGATTGATTCTACCAAAGTCATTAAAAAACTGCACAATAGTGCCGACCGATTATTACTAGATGCTCCCTGTTCTGGATTAGGTGTAATTAAAAGAAATCCCGATTCCAAATGGAAGCTGGAACCTGAATTTGTGGACCGTATTATGGGGGTACAGCAAGATATCCTCCAAAACTATAGCAAAATGGTTAAAAAAGGGGGGCAAATGGTCTATGCTACCTGTTCCATACTTCCGCAGGAAAACTCAGAGCAAGTCAAAAAGTTTTTGGAATCCGAAAATGGGAAAGACTTTGAGTTTGTTAGGGAACGAAATGTTTTTGCTTCGGAAACGGGTTTTGATGGGTTTTATATGGCATTATTAAAAAAGAAGGCTTGATCAAGGCTGCCTTTTTTCGGGCTCATGACTAATGGAAAGTTGAATTTCTCGATTCAAATAGATTCCTGCTTTCGCAGGAATCACAACAATCTGTATTCCTAAACTGTTATTCTGAAGGAGTAAAATGACTGAAGAATCTTCTTTTTTTGCTTATGTCACATTGAGCGCAGTCGAGATGTGCTTAAGTTCTCGACTCCGCTCGAACTGACATATTACATATTAATTACTTATTCCTTGACCGTAGGATACTCTACCCCTAATTGTTCCAAATAGGTATCATATTTGGTTTCATCAAAGTAGAATTCCTTTAAAGCTGGACGGAACATATCTTGTTTGTCCTTGTTCAAGAACGTGGGCGGCATATCATCTGCAGAAATCATTGGTTCATATTTGGTCTCCTTGGTTTGCTCGTTATTAAAATAATCCCAAGCTTGAGTCAATAATTCAGGCTTTAGCAAGAAATCCATAATCGTCATAGCTTCTGCTTTGGCACCGGCCGTAGCCCCTTTGTGTGCAATTGGTGTCGCCATGGCAATGGCATTGGCCCAATGGTGACCTGGTAAACCGGGGATATTTGATGGAAAGCGCATTGTAACTGTTGGTATTTTCCAGGAAATATCACCAATATCATCCGAACCTCCACTAACAGGTTCCAATACCGGAAGTCCAATTTTAGACAACTCGGTAGGTAAACCTTCTATTTTTCTGGATTCCACTTTAGTTTGAACGGCCTTGGCAAGAGTTTGGTCAGCTTCGGTCCATGTTGGTAACCCCACACTTTTAATATTTTCGTACATGGTTTCGGCAATCACCTTATTATAGTGTCTTGGCCATGCCGTACCCAATATCCGTGATGTCATTGTAGTACCTGTCATCAGAGCTGCACCTTTAGCAATATCGTTTGCTTCGGCATACATTTCCATTATACCTTCGTAGGTCACATCTCTAAAATAAAACCAGATTCCAGCTTTGGAAGGCACCACATTGGGCTGGTCTCCAGCATCAGTAAAAATAGAATGGGAACGCTTTAAAGGGTGTAAGTGCTCCCTCTTGTAATTCCACCCCACATCCATAAGCTCTGCAGCATCCAAAGCACTACGTCCTCTCCATGGTGCGCCAGCAGAATGGGCCGATTCCCCGTCAAACATATATTCAACAGAAATTAAACCCGTACCACGAGTTGGACCCCATGAGACACTTAAATTACTGCTCACATGGGTGAAAATGCACATATCAATATCATCAAAAAGACCATCGCGTACATACCAAGCTTTGGCAGCTACCAATTCTTCGGCAATTCCAGGCCAAAGAATCAAAGTACCACCAATGTTTTCTTTTTCCATTACCTCCTTAACGGCCAAAGCAGACGTAATATTCAACGGGATACCTGCATTGTGTCCTTCACCATGTCCAGGTGCACCTTCAACAATAGGCTTGTGGTATGCCACGCCCGGATATTGAGATGCTTTGGGGATACAATCCACATCACTTCCCAAAGCAATAACGGGCCCTTCTCCATTGCTCCAAGTAGCAAACCAAGCGG
>QGCX01000093.1_pt1 | contig 19266 bp, 18 predicted proteins | sample 4708031 | NCBI WGS metagenome assembly QGCX01 (sample SAMN08941163, study PRJNA450518) | Sediment metagenome, whole genome shotgun sequencing project. | reverse complement strand
CCAAGCTAGCTTCGGTGATAGGTAGTTTGGGAGAGCCAATACCACCCATGGCAAAACGCTCTTTTATGGGAAGGGGTTCCCCAACGGCTTCGTCAATTTTTTTGGTGATTTTTTTATCGTTGTAGGAGACGTTCAATAGCATATCTAAAATTAATCAAATTACGGCGGACCATTTGGTTATGGTGTGGTAAAAGCCCAAAAAATGCGTAGTTTTGCGCCCTGAAAAGCCTGTTAGATGAGTTTGCAAGATGATTTGACCCAAAAAGTAATCGAGGCGGTAAAACAACTGTACCAAGTTGACCTGCCTACGGTGGAATTTCAACCTACCCGAAAGGATTTTGAGGGTGATATTACCGTGGTGGTATTTCCTATGTTGCGCCATGTAAAGGGAAACCCTGTTCAGATAGGAACCCAGATTGGAGATTATCTTGTTGAAAATGTAGATGAGGTGTCCAAATACAATGTGGTTAAAGGCTTTTTGAACATTGTTATTGAGAACAGTTATTATCTGAACTTCTTCAACGCTATTTCTGATGAAACCGATTTTGGTTATGTAAAATCACAGTCGGATGATGCGGTAATGGTGGAATATTCTTCGCCCAATACCAACAAACCTTTGCACTTGGGACACATCCGAAACAACCTTTTGGGGTATTCCGTGGCTGAAATTTTGAAGGCATCGGGCAAAAAGGTATACAAAACACAGATCATTAATGATCGTGGTATCCACATTTGTAAGAGTATGCTGGCCTGGCAAAAATTTGGCGAGGGTGAAACTCCCGAATCTTCAGGATTGAAAGGGGATCACTTGGTCGGTAAATATTATGTGGCTTTTGATAAAGTATACAAAGAGCAGATTGCAGAATTGGCAGAGGCTGGTACACCAAAAGAAAAAGCAGAAAAGGAAGCTCCAATTTTATTGGAGGCGCAAGATATGCTTAGAAAATGGGAAGCCGGTGATGATGAGGTGGTGTCTCTTTGGAAAAAAATGAACGGTTGGGTATATGATGGTTTTGATACCACATACAAAAACCTAGGTGTTGATTTTGATACTTTATATTACGAAAGTGACACCTATTTGTTGGGGCGTGATGTGGTAAAAGATGGTCTGGAACGAGGCGTTTTCTTTAAAAAAGAAGATGGCAGTGTTTGGATCGATCTTACCGATGAGGGATTGGATGAAAAAATCGTGTTGCGTTCCGATGGTACCGCGGTGTATATGACCCAGGATATTGGTACGGCTATACAACGGGTAACTGACTTTCCCGACATCAACGGAATGGTGTACACGGTAGGGAACGAACAGGATTACCATTTTAAGGTGTTATTCCTTATTCTGAAGAAACTGGGTTATTCTTGGGCAGAGCAATTGTATCACTTGAGCTATGGAATGGTAGACTTGCCCAGTGGAAAAATGAAGAGTAGGGAAGGTACCGTGGTGGATGCGGACGACCTGATTAAAAATATGGAGGATACGGCCGAGTCTATTTCACAGGAATTGGGCAAGTTGGAAGGGTATTCCGAAGCAGAGAAAAAGCAATTGTACCGAACTATAGGGTTGGGCGCTCTTAAATACTACATTCTTAAAGTAGATCCTAAAAAACGCATCTTGTTCAACCCTGAGGAGTCGGTAGACTTCCAGGGGAATACGGGGCCATTTATTCAGTATACCTACGCTAGGATTCAGTCTATTTTAAGAAAAGCTGATAATGTCAAGTCGAGCGCAGTCGAGACTTCTTTGGACTTGCACGAAAAGGAAAAGGAATTATTGAAACAGATTCAGTTATTCCCAGAAACGGTTCAGTTGGCTGCCGAGAACTTTAGTCCTGCCTTAATTGCCAATTATACTTATGATTTGGTGAAGGAGTTTAATTCTTTCTATCAACAAGTGTCCATTTTGGGCGAAACAGATGAGCAAAAGAAAAGCTTTAGGGTACAGTTATCGCAAAAAGTGGGCGAAGTCATTCAATCCGCGTTTCGTTTGTTGGGTATAGATGTTCCTGAGCGGATGTAATCCCTAATCCCTCTGTTTTTTACCAAAAATATAAATTGGGTTTATTTATTTGGATTCCTGCTTTTGCAGGAACGACAGGCTTTGTCATTTCTAGATGATATCATCAGCGAAGTGGAAGGAATAGGAGAAAAATCATTTATCCTTTGACACAAATTACACGAATCTTGACTAATGTCGTGGCTGTCATTTCGAGCGTAGTCGAGAAATCTCTATTTAAAAACTCACCCTAAAACTCACATTGGGGGTGATGCCCAATGAAAAGTTTTCTATGGTCTCGATTTCATCGTCCTCGTTGACTCGATAATATTTGTTGAGGGTGTTTTTTCTATCCGTAAAATTTAAGATAGAAAGACCTGCATTGGCACGAATGGTTCTGCTTATCTGAAAATTGTAGATGGCGGATGCATCAGCTCTAAAATATTCAGGTAATCGGCTATTGTTGGGAGATTGGAAATTGATTCTAGGTGGATAGTAATTTTGGTCCAAACCTTCGTCTCCTTCAACAGGTTCTGTAAAGGGTTTGCCCGTCCTGTAGTTGAGTCCAATACTTAACTTTAGGTCTTTGTAGGTATAGGTACTTGCAAAGGTAATGGTGTGCCTAATATCCAAATTGTTGGGAAAAGACTGAGGTACAATAGAATCAAACGTATAATCATTTTTGTTATAGGCGTAGCTTAACCATGTACTGTAATTGTCCCCTTTTTTGTTGATGAGCAGTTCCACACCCTTAACATCGTAACTTCCTATTTCCCCTGAGAATTGATAAGGGTTTTGGAATCCTTGTGTGCTAGTACTGATACCGTCCACGTTTTTGTAAAAACCTTCGACCCCAACGTAGAAATTGTTCTTTTCATAATTGATGCCCACAGAACCTTGTTTGCTTTTGGTGACAGGAAGTGTTTCATCGTTGGATAAAATCCACCGGCGTTTTTCTATCCCTAAAAAGTTTTGCTCCAAATCTATGATTTGGTTAGTGGTCTGACTTTTGAACTCCCCTAAAACTTCAGCCCGAACATAATTGGCCAATTTAAAATTGAGGTTGATTCTGGGTTCGATCACAAGCTTTTTAAAAGTCCCCAAATTTTCAATAAAGTTAAATCGTGCACCAAATGCACCAATAAACTTGTTCCCTGGTGAATTATAATTGACTTGTGAATACGGCGCGTGCGTTCGGATAACCCCTTTGATCTCACTGTTGAAATCAGGCTCGTTGATTACAGTGGCGTTGGCGATTCCTGTTTCGATGAATTGATATCCATTGTTCCAACTAAATTCATCCGTTAGGATATAATTTGTGTCGAATTTGAGCGCATTTTCCGTCACTTGATTGTTTTGAAACAGTTGCTGCACCTGATTGTCGTAAATATTTTGTGCATCCAAATTGTACTTGGAGTAGTAAATATTCAGATGCGTGGAGAATCTATCCGTCCAATCGCTTTGCAATTGCCCGCCAACGGAAATGTTATCCTGTTTTAATAAGCTAATGTTGGTTTCGTTGGCGGAGACATTGGTCTCTTCAAATTTTAAATTGTTCTTGATGTGGATGGCACTTAGTCGGATTTTATGGTCATCGTTGAGGTCGTACAGGATTTTTCCTGAAAAATCATAAAAGAAAAAGTCTTCATCCCTAATGAATTCATCATCAACAGTGTTGTTGTTTTGGAGGGTGATTTCACTATCCTGAAAGGCCCTGTTGATGAATTGTTTGTAAGTAGGAGTACTCAAAAAGTCTGTTGCCGAGCGCCTTGCAGAAAATTGAACTCCCAGTTTGTTCGTTACAGGGACTTCTGCATAAATATCACCGCTGATCAGATTAAATCCGCCACCCCCTTTAAAAATTTCTGGCACTTTGTTTCCCGTTTCCATTTGGATAACGCTGCTTACCCCATCACCAAAGTTGGCAGGGGTTCCATTTTTATAGATAGTTACTTTGTCCGTTTGGTAGGGGTTAAAGGCGGATATCAATCCAAAAAAATGTCCTGATTGATACATTTTGATTCCGTTCCAAAGGATGAGGTTTTGATCGTTGGTACCGCCACGTACATTAATATCTGATACGGTTTCATCAATACTCTTAATACCTGGTAAAGCCTGTACCGTTTGCAGGATATCAGGTTCTATCAATCCCGGGAGGATTCCGAACTCGGCTGTATTCAAAGTAATGCTCGCATCTTTTTCCTTAATGATTCCAGAAGTAAGGTATTTATAGACGAACACTTCATCCAATTGTTCATAATATTGTGCCAATAGAATTTTAGGGCAACCTCCCTGCTGTAAAAGTGTTTCAACTTTTACATATTTGGTTACATAACCTAAGTATCTAATTTGAAGGGATGCATCTCGGGGAATGTTCTCTAAAGAGAAGGCACCATTGTTGTCCGTTATTTTGGCAACATCTTCTCCCAATACTTCCACGGTGGCACCCATTACCGTGTTTTCGGCAAAATTGTCCAAAACAACCCCACAGATATTTACTCGATTGTCTTTGGAAAGCGTGTAGTATCTGTCGTTAAGTTTGTCTGCTTCAATTTGAAGCGAATCCTCAACGTATTGCAGGATATCTTCCAATGAGGTCAGATTTTCTGGAAGAATTATCGTGAGTCCTTCCAAATCTTCATCTATATATGAAAACTTGACATTAAAGCGGTCTTCTAGGGATTTTATGTAGGAAATTAGGGTAAGGGGAGACTGTTGCTTTTCCTGTGCATTGATATTGCAAAACATGAAAAACAAAAAAACCAAGGCGAGGCCTAAATGCTTATTGTAGTGTGTTCCCAGCATAAAAAAGTACGTTGTCTCCGTCTATTTTGTAATGTGTTTGGGAGGGGGTACTTATACTTTTTAACGCCATATTTAGGTCTGTGTTGTTAAAAGACCCTGTAAATAATAGGTTTGTATCTATATTTTCTGAAGATACCTTCACATTGAACTGTCTTTCAAGTTCGGCAAATACATATTTTAAAGGAATACTTTCAAAACTACTTTCGTTGTTCATCCAAGAAGGCAAGGTGCCATCGGGTGTTCCAGTACTGATAATTTTTCCGTTGATAACCAAGAAAGAAGTTCCTGCAGGTAATTTGGATTCTTTATTATTATGGGTAACGCTCACCAAACCTTCATAACAAGTTACCTCAAAAAAGCCTTTTCTGTTTTCCACATTAAACTGTGTTCCCAAAACGGCAACGGTGCCATGATCGGTAGAAACCGTAAACTTTTTTCCTTTGGCCACTTTAAAGAAGGCTTCACCTTTTAAATCAATATTTCTTTTATTGTCCCAATTTTTTTCGCTGTAAGATATTTGGGAATCCACATTCAAAAAGATTTCGGAATTATCTGGAAGCACAACTTCGGAACGTTCGGCAAATTCGGTAGTTACTTTCTCGTTCAATGTGTTTACATAAAAGTATGAACCGGTGAGCAGTATGGCAATAACGGCAGCAACCCTAAGGAATTTCTTGAAAGGGTTCAGGGAAATCACCTTTGGTGCATTTTCAATATGTTCGTCTTTCAAGCGTTGCAAGGCTTTTTCCGAATCAAAATCGGGGGCCTTCAGACTGCTTGTAGCGTCCTTAAGCTTTTGGTAAGAGGCATACGCTTCAGAATTTTGAAATTCCTGAAGCTCTTCCTCTGAAAGCTCATCGCTCAACCATTTTGCCAAATAATTTTCTTGCATGGGTTCTATGCTTTACGTTATAATAACAACTACCTTTTAAAATACCCTACCTTATAATTTATTATAAACTGAATTTTTTAAATACCATCAATCTCTTCCCGTAAACTCTTTAGGGCTAAATGCATCCTTTTTTCAATAGCTTTTACACTTACACCTTCAATTTCTGCAATTTCTGCGTACTTTTTTCCATCGATTCTATTGAGCAAAAAAGTGGTTCGTTGGTTTTCGGGCAAAGCGTTTAGGGCATTGTCCAATTTTACCTTGTATTCTTTTTCCTCCATTAAAAATTCTGGGGACTCATTGGTTCGGTCATTGCTTAGGCTATTAGCGTGCTTCAACCTTACCTTTTCGGCCTTTATTACATTTAAATAAAGGTTGTTGGCCACTGTGTAGACATATGACTTGGCTTTCTCTGGACTTACCTTGGCACAATTTTGCCAAAGTTTAACAAAGGCTTCCTGTACTGCATCGTGTGCTTTCTCCTCATTCCCGAATTTATAAAAGATGTAGTTGAAGACTGTCTTGGAATGAGTCTTAAAAACTTTACTGAAAATATGATCTTCGCATACATTGCTCATGGGCGGGAGTTTGTTCTTCGACCCAAATATATTTGAAAATTTTCAAGAAAAAGTAGGGTTTTTGTTTTGATGGTTGTTTTAAGGTTGAATTATAACCCCAAAATTCAGTTATTATGAAAAAGTTGATTCACAACATATTGCGCGTAGCCCTTGTTGTACTTGTTTTTGGATTATCTTCTTGTCAAGAAGAATTTGAAAAAATCGGAGATGATCCTCAGAGTGAAACTATTGCTGCTAATTCCACAACAGCGGTTTTAATCGAAAATACATCTTCCAATGATGGTTCCTATGACAATATTGTGGACGGCGCCAGTTGTTTGGCTATTCAATTTCCCTATACGGTAAATGTTAATGGAGTTGAAGTGACCATCGATTCTGAAAGTGATTTGGATGTGGTTGAAGAAATTTTTGATGAGCTTGACGATGACGATGACATTTTGGACATTGTATTCCCCATTACTATTACCCTTTCCGATTTTAGTGAAATAGCCATCGAAAACCAAGATGAGCTTGAAGCTTTCGCTAGAGAGTGCCTTGAAGGTGGTGACGACGACGATATTGAATGTGTTGATTTTGTTTACCCTATCACTTTGTTCACGTTCGATGTTCAAAACCAAGTAACAGGCGATTTTGAAATTGGCAGTGATATGGATATGCGAAGATTTTTTGATGAACTTGAAGATGATGATCTGATTAGCATTGAATTCCCAATTACATTAAAGAAATATGATGGGACCGAAGTAACGGTACAGAACAATGCCGAATTGGCGGCAGCCTTGGAAATGGCCAAAAACCAATGTGATGAAGATGATGACGATGATTACAATGATGATGATTTCTCCGAAGCGGAACTGGACGAATACTTGATGGCATGTCCGTTACAAGTAAGAGAGGTTATCCGAAATGAAGCGGACAATACAGAACAGTACATTGAACGCTTAATGACATTCAATGAAGATGGAACTGTATATTTCTCCACCTTTACGGCAGACGAAATTATGGGAACTTGGAGCACCAGTATGTCCGATAACGGTGTGATGCTCAGTCTTGAATTTGAAAACTTTACCGATTTTTCTTCCGAATGGCGAGTATACAAATTGGAAGAAGGTGTCATCAAACTATACAAAGATGGAGGTAATAAAATTGTACTTAAAAAACGATGTGATCTTGAGGATTCTACCGAAATTGATAGAGAAGCATTTATTGCTCTGATCAAAGAATGCGAATGGGTTGTTAAAAAAGTAAAGAACCAAGGTGAGGAAATAGAAAGGCTTTTGGGTTATGAATTCCAATTTATGGCCGATGGAGCGGTGACACTTGGTGATGGAACAAATACTATGCAAGGTACTTGGGAGATTGGTTTAAATAGCCAGTTTCAACTTTCCCTTATGATTTCTATAGGAGACGAACCTGGAGTAAGTTTTGAATGGCCCATTAAGGAAATGATGGAAACCCGTTTAAAATTTGAAATTCCAGAAACCGATTACGAAATGGTATTGTTACGTGTTTGTGATGACAGCGTTGGTGATGGCGATGTTACCGAAATAAGAAATATTGCTATGGGCGGACCATGGAATGTAGCCTTGTATCAAGAAGGAGAAATGGATATGACCGCTTCCTATGCAGGAATGGATTTTGATTTCTCTACGATGTATCAAGTAGAAGTGTCTATCAATGCCGACCCAATAGCCAATGGACTTTGGAGGGTACTGAGAGATTCTGACGACGGTTTGAAGTTCTATATCAATTTTGATACAGGGGACGACCTTGCAGAATTGACCGAGGATTGGAAGGTAGTTTCAATCACCTCCACCCGAATCGAACTTAAAGATGAGAACGATGATGGCTCGGTAGATACCTTGGTATTTGAGAAACCATAATCACTAATAACAACGGGAACACTATATTTTACAAACAAGAATTATGAAAACCTCAATATTAAAACTCACAGCAATCACCACGTTACTGATAACATTGGGTTGCGAAAAGAGCAACGATGAAGATATGTTAAATAACTTGTCTGCCGCTCAGATAACAGAACTAAATGGTATAGCAACCAGTGGTGCCTGGACCATTGCTTACTACTTTGACACGGACAAGGAAGAAACGGATCATTTTAACGGATACACCTTCGACTTCAATACTGATGGAACTTTGGTTGCTACTGATGGCAATGCCGAAATAAACGGAACATGGTCCATTACCGATTCCGATTCCGATGATGACAGTTCGAATGATGATAGCGACGTAGATTTCAATATTGCTTTTTCCTCCCCAGCCGATTTTGCAGATCTAACGGATGATTGGGATATTGTAGAGTTCACGTCGGTTAGAATCGAGCTCATCGATGTTAGTGGAGGGAATGGCGGAACCGATAAATTGGTTTTCGAAAAGAATTGAATAATTTTTCCCCAATCTTTTTTCCAAAAGAAGGACGGCTCTCCCCAAAGCCGTCCTTTTTCTTTTATATTATTCTTAAATTTGTCCCTCTTTAAAACAAAGAACATATGTTCGATAATTTAAGCGAAAAATTAGATAAGGCACTTCACGTCCTCAAAGGGCATGGTCAGATTACTGAAATCAATGTAGCAGAGACCCTTAAGGAAGTTCGAAGAGCTTTATTGGATGCAGACGTTAACTTCAAAATTGCCAAGGAATTTACCAATACGGTAAAAGAAAAAGCTTTGGGCCAAAACGTACTGACCTCATTACAACCAGGTCAGCTCATGGTTAAATTGGTAAAGGACGAGCTTACCGAATTAATGGGCGGCGAAGCAGAGGAAATAGATTTATCTGGTAACCCTTCTGTAATTTTAATGTCTGGTCTGCAAGGTTCCGGTAAAACAACATTTTCCGGTAAACTTGCCAATTACCTCAAGAACAAAAAAACCAAGAAACCACTTTTGGTAGCTTGTGATGTATACCGTCCAGCGGCGATAGATCAGTTACATGTTGTAGGTGACCAAATAGGAGTAGAGGTATATTCCGACCGTGACAATAACGACCCCGTAGCTATTGCCAAGGCAGGTATTGCCCACGCAAAAAGTGCAGGGTGTAATGTGGTGATTATCGATACCGCAGGTCGTTTGGCTGTGGACGAGCAGATGATGGATGAAATTTCCAACATTCATAAAGCCATAGAGCCCCAAGAAACATTGTTCGTGGTTGATTCCATGACGGGACAAGATGCCGTTAATACCGCGAAAGCGTTTAACGATGTTTTGAACTTTGACGGTGTTATCCTTACCAAACTCGATGGTGATACCCGAGGGGGTGCAGCCATTTCCATTAAATCTGTGGTGGACAAACCCATCAAGTTTATTGGTACAGGAGAAAAAATGGAGGCCATCGATGTATTCCATCCATCTCGTATGGCCGACCGTATCCTTGGAATGGGAGACGTAGTTTCCTTGGTAGAACGAGCCCAAGAACAGTTTGATGAGGAACAGGCACGTAAGATTCAAAAGAAAATTGCCAAGAATAAGTTTGGGTTTGATGATTTCTTGAGCCAGATTCAGCAAATCAAGAAAATGGGGAACATGAAGGACCTCATGGGAATGATTCCAGGTGCAGGAAAGGCGTTGAAAGGCTTGGATATTGATGACGATGCCTTTAAACATATTGAAGCTATCATCCATTCCATGACCCCAGAAGAAAGATCTACCCCATCCATGCTAAATGCCAGCCGTAAGAAACGAATTGCTTCAGGTAGCGGAACCTCTATCCAAGAGGTAAACCAGTTGCTAAAGCAGTTTAACCAGATGAGCAAGATGATGAAGATGATGCAAGGCGGAGGCGGCAAAAAGATGATGCAGATGATGCAGAATATGAGATAACCTTATTCAGAAGTAAAACCAACACAACCTATGGAAATCCTTGACGGAAAAAAAGTATCGAACCAGATAAAAGAAGAAATCACCGTTGAGGTGGCCCAAATGAAAGAACGGGGTGAAAAAGTTCCTCATTTGGCGGCCGTTTTGGTGGGCAACGATGGAGCCAGTTTAACTTATGTGGGGAGCAAGGTACGCTCTTGTAAAAAAATAGGTTTCGAATCCACTTTGATTCATCTTCCAGAGGAAACCACCGAGGAAGAATTACTGAAGCAAGTACATCAGTTGAACAACAATCCCGATATCGACGGTTATATTGTTCAACTTCCTTTGCCCAAACATATTGATGAGGAAAAAGTGCTGATGGCCGTAGATCCAGATAAGGATGTGGATGGTTTTCATCCTACAAATTTTGGTAAGATGGCTTTGGATATGGAGACATTCATCTCTGCCACTCCATTTGGAATCATGGAACTATTGAAGCGCTACAAAGTGGAAACCGAAGGGAAACATACTGTGGTAATCGGTAGGAGCCATATTGTAGGAAGACCTATTAGCATTTTAATGAGCCAAAAGGGAAATCCGGGAAATTCCACTGTTACCCTTGCACATAGTAGAACCAAAAATCTAAAGGAGTTGACACTTCAGGCCGATATTGTAATATCCGCTTTGGGTGTCCCAAAATTCCTCAAGGCCGATATGGTCAAGGATGGCGTGACTATCATTGACGTAGGTATTACCCGTGTTCCCGATGAAACTCGCGAAAAAGGATACTACATTACAGGAGATGTAGACTTTGAAAATGTGAGTAAAAAAGCATCTTACATTACCCCTGTGCCGGGTGGAGTAGGCCCTATGACCATAGCAATGCTGCTCAAAAACACGCTCTTGGCCCGTGAGCGCCACAATGCGTAGAACTTTAGTTTACATTTTCTTGTTCTGCCTTTAAGGTAGCTTGTTGCTCTTCTTCTGGGGTGAGAAGTTCAAATTCGGTATCGCTTTCGTCATTGGTACAGCTAGATACTGCCATAGCAGAAAAAATAAGGGTAATCAAGAGTAAAATTGTCTTCATAATAGTAGGATTTGGGAGCGGCATGAGTGCCTAATCAGTACGTTTATAACGAATTACCATTAAAATTCTTGCCTTTATATCCAAAATATCGATAACTTACTTCGTGCTAAATCAGGCAATATGGCTCAAACAGTAAGAAATAAAGTAGCATGGGTGGTTTTCGTTTTGCTGGCCATAGGAATTGGTCTTTACCCTTTGATTTACTTATTTGCCACGGAAGATTTTGGACTTTTGATGAATAAATCCGAAGACTTATTGTCAAGCACGGTCTGGAATCTTGCCTTTTACGGTCATATAAGCTTTGGAGGTTTGGCACTGTTGATTGGTTGGTCACAGTTTATAAAAAAGCTTCGTGCCAAGCGGCTCAATTTGCATAGGAACCTTGGAAAAGTATATGTTATTGCTGCTTTGATTAGTGGTTTGTGCGGTGTTTACCTTGGTTTTTTCGCAACAGGGGGGATTGTGTCATCTTTGGGTTTTATAAGTCTTGGAGTTATTTGGCTGTTTACAACACTAAGGGCTTATATCGCAGTAAAAAACAAAGACCTTTCCCTACATCAAGGAATGATGATTTACAGTTACGCCGCTTGTTTTGCAGCAGTTACCCTGCGCATTTGGTTGCCTTTCCTGACTATTGTATTCGGCGAGTTTTTAATAGCTTATAAAATCGTTGCTTGGCTCTGTTGGGTGCCCAATATGATTTTTGCCCAAATTTGGGTAAAGAAAAAAGGCCTGACTCTCGTTTAATCTACTTGGCAAACAATTGCCCCATATCTTTAAAAGCCTTGAACTCCAAAGCATTGCCGGCAGGGTCTAAAAAGAACATGGTAGCCTGCTCTCCGGGCTCACCTTTAAACCGGATGTAAGGTTCAATTACAAAATCAATCCCCTTTTCCATTAATTCTTTTGAAAATGTTTGAAAGGTATCCCATGGCAAAACCACACCATAATGAGGTACAGGTACATTTTTGCCATCAACGGGGTTGGTATGTGTTTCTTCTTCGGATTTAGGCTTATAATGAATAACAAATTGATGTCCGAAAAAGTTGAAGTCTACCCATTGTTCGGCACTTCTACCTTCTTCACACCCGAGTACATCGCGATAAAAGGTTCTACATTCATCTAAATTATGCACAGGAACGGCAACATGGAAGGGGGTTATTTTTTGCATGGTCTATTTTTCTTGAAAATTAGGACAACTTTATCAAGCTTCCAAAAAAGAGACGATTTGATTGTTCACATCATCCTGATGCATGGAATGGCCAAGTCCTTCGGTACTGACCAAGGTGCTATCTTTCCAATTTTTATTTACTGCTACAGAAGCATGGTACGGAGTAATGTTGTCATGTTTATCATGAAACAACAACCCTTTTTTGCTTAAGGATTGTGCAAACTTGGACGTTGAAAATTCATCTATTTTAAATCCAAACCTATCCAAAATATACTTGTCCAAATGTTTCATTACTCGATTGTTGAACTTTAACAAGTCTTGAAAGTGTTCCATGATTTCATGGAATTCGGATGGAGATCCGATCGTGACCATTTTTTCAACCTCATCACTTGGGTTTTTGTATTGGTTGTAGATAATGGTCATCCCACCTACGGAATGTCCAATAAGATGTTTTGGATTATATTTTTTCACCATATAGTTTACCGCTTCTTCGTATAAAGGCACATAGAGATGTTTTCCAGAGGAATACCCGTGTGATGGAGCGTCAAACGCAATGATATTAAAATCCGCTTCCCTAAGTTTTTTGATGAGGTTGCGCCACCGAAAGGTGTTGCTCTCCCATCCATGTACCAACAAAACGGTTTCTTTGTTTCCGGGCCAGTGATAGGATTGTACCTTGTGGCCGGCTATATTCTCTATGTTGAGCTTGGAACCGTCCAAATATTCGGCCTGTTCCGGTCCAACACGTCCTTTTCTTACCGTACAAAATACATGAAAAGCATTCTCGGCTGCCTTTTTGGGTGCAATTAACGTATAGGCATTATAGTATTGCCCATAGGCCAATGGAATTATTTTATTAAGTAGTTTTTTCATGAGGTTACTTTTTGTAACTTACTCTTAATTGGAAACTAAAAGTACATATTCATTTTAGAAAAGAAAAGAAGTGATTGATTGCAAACTAGGTATGTAAATGGAAACTATTACTGAAAATCAGAAAGTTAGAACGGTAAAAAAAATAGAAAAAATGTTTGGGCACATCGATTACAAGAACCCGCCCGAACTGTGCCCCGTTCGAGATGTAATGTCAGTGGCTTCGGATCAATGGAGTGTTTTAATTCTACTTTGGTTAGGCTATTTTCCTGTACTTCGGTTCAACAAACTCAAAAAATACGTCTACGGGATTTCCAATAAAGTACTAAGCCAACGCTTAAAGGTTTTAGAAGCGGATGGTTATATTAAACGTAAAGCCTATCCCGAGGTACCGATTCGGGTGGAATATAGCCTTACTGAATTTGGACGATCTTATGTGGAAAAATTGCTGGAACTTACCGAATGGATGCACGATAACAGCCCAAAGGTTATGGCCAATCGTGAAAAGTATGGATTGTTCTAGTTCCTAATACGGTTCCAAATATCTAAATACATTTTCCAATTTCCATCCTCTTTCTTCCAGACTACGACATATTTACCCCTCCAATTGGATACAGAACCGTCCTTGTTTTCAGATTTTCCTTGGAAATAGCCATAGTCATGTGCATGGTCACCTAGAAAGGTGATTTCTTCAGGGTTGATTTCGTGGTGCAAAATTTTGGTTCCTGATCCTAGCATCCACCTCTTTTTAATGGCTTCCCTTCCGGCAATAATGTCGGCATTGTTTGGAAAAATTTTGGCATCTTCCGTATAGCTATTGGCTATGGTTTCAAAGTCACCTTCCATGTAGGCCTTTGAAAAGACTTTGGTGGCCGCTATGATTTTTGCTTCATCAGCGGGTTGATGTATAGAGGTTTTACCATTGGAACAATCTATTTTCCAAGTAGGATAAATCACAGATTCTGTTTTATCTACCCATTCCCCAATCCATTTAAAACCACTCTCGTTAATATTATAGAACGAAATTTTGTAAAATCCGTCTGTACCATTTGGAGCTTTTTGTTCCCTGTATAGCACTATTTTTCCATCCTCTGTTTTTTTGCCTTCCCAAGTAGGTAATTTGGTAACTGTGCTTGAAGTAGAGTAATAATGTACATACCAACGTGTGCTATCTGGAATAAATTGACGTATGCTACCTGAATAGGTACCATCTTCTTTTAGCGTTTCGTCCTGAATGGCCATTCCGTTCATGATATATTTGAAACGCCAGATCATGTTAACAGGCTCGGCCCAGGTTCCATCTGCTTTGCGAAGCTCGGATTTACACTGGCACTCCCCTATTAATGGAGCGAAATCCATGAGTTCAGAAGGCGCATCTGGATTGGGCAGACCATACGGGTGTCCCAATGAAGGTTCAAAATTGAATTGGGCGAATGTAAATACCGGAAAAATGACGAACAAGTACAGTAATTTTTTCATTCGGATAGGTTTTTGCTTAATTTATCCAAATAAGTATCAGATTGCCAGATATTTGGCATTTAATTAACAGGCTATTCCCAGCCTAGCATCAAGTACTTGATTTTGGCCCCGTCTGGTATTTGAACCGCATCAATGTCAGAGGTTGAAAAGCGTAAATTTTCAGGGAGTTCCTCCTTGTCGATAGTAAAGTAGAGGTTGCTTTCCTTTGGAAAAACCACAATACTGTTCAAAGTGGTCACAATTTTTTTGATATCGTATTTACTTTGGATATCCTTAAAAGTGCTTTTTAACCCTATCCCGTTTTCTGTTACATATCTAGGGTCCATAACCCGAACATTCTCAATAGTGGGGATACTGTCCGAGTTAGCGGTAAGCGTTAAAAGGTGTTTGCCTCCTTTTTCAAAAACTTCAATTTTTTTAGGGGAAGCACCTAAATTGATTTGAGCAGTGTCTCCCACAACTGAATCTTTTATAAAGGTGGATTCCATTTCTTTTACGGCGGTGGTCTGGGTCAATGGGCCTACGCTTGTTTCCGTAATTAAGAATGTGGTATCTTTTTGGCAAGAATGAATTAATGCAATACCAAAAACTAAGGCAATTACTCTGCTTGTCTTTTTCATAAAATTATCGAATCACTTTTTTTAAAACCCCTAACACTCCCCTGATAAATGTAGCGCTTGTCAAAACTTTGACCACAGGGTTCATTCGGGTGCTCTTTCGGCTTGATGACCTTCGGCTTGTTGATTTTTCTTTCTTGGCCTCTTTTTCAGCCTTTTCAATTTTTTCGGTGAGGATTTCGTAGGCGCTCTCACGATCGATTTCCTCATTATATTTTTTAATCAATTTAGACTTGTCCAATACCTCCTTGATTTCGGAATCGCTCAAAATATCCATGCGGCTCATGGGTGCGCGCATCATGGTGGCCGCCAATGGTGTTGGGCGCCCTTTTTCGTCCAAGGCGGATATCAGCGCTTCACCGGTTCCCAATGATGTAAGTACCTCTGCAGTATCATAGAATTCGGAAATAGGATAGTTTTGGGCGGTAAGCTTAATTGCTTTCCTGTCCTTGGCCGTAAACGCACGGAGTGCATGCTGTATCTTCAATCCCAATTGTGCCAAAACATCATCTGGTACATCAGTAGGGTTTTGGGTCACAAAATAAAGCCCAATTCCCTTGGAGCGTATCAACTTTACAATACTTTCAATCTGGTCCAAAAGTGCTTTGCTGGCATTGTCAAAAATCAGATGGGCCTCATCTATGAACAACACCAATTCTGGTCTATCGCTATCCCCTTGTTCGGGAAAAGTGGAGTAAATCTCGGCCAAAAGACTTAACATAAATGTTGAGAACAGTTTAGGTCTGTCCTGGATATCGGTCAATCGGATAATGTTCACGTAACCACGCCCATTTTCATCAATCCGAACCAAGTCATCCACATCAAAGGATTTTTCACCAAAAAATAAATCGGCGCCTTGCTGCTCCAGTTCAATAATCTTCCTTAAAATGGTGCCGGTAGAACTTGTAGAGATACGACCATATTCTTTTTGGAACTCTTCTTTTCCTTCGCCAGTGGCATATTGCAATACCTTTTTAAAATCATTTAGGTCAAGAAGCGGAAGTTTGTTGTCGTCACAATATTTAAAAACTACAGCAACAATACCTTCTTGGGTAACACTAAGGTCCAAAATCCTTGAAAGCAAAACAGGGCCAAACTCAGAAACAGTAGCACGTAAGCGAACTCCTTCTTGTTCCGAGAGGGACATAATTTCCACAGGGAAACCTTTGGCTTCAAAAGAAAGCCCTATTTTTTCTTGGCGTTCATCAATTTTTGGGTGACCAGGACTGGGTTGGGCAATACCACTAAGGTCACCTTTTAGGTCCATGAGCAATACAGGAATTCCCTTGTCGGATAGGTTTTCGGCCAATACCTGTAGGGTTTTGGTTTTTCCCGTTCCCGTGGCACCGGCAATAAGCCCATGGCGATTCATTGTTTTTAGAGGAATTTTAATGTAGGCGTTGGTCATGGTCTCACCATCCAACATTCCAGCACCCACGGTAATGAAATCGCCCTTCATGGCGTACCCTTGCTCTATATGCTCAAAGAATTTTTCTTTGTTGCCCATTGCGTTCAATTTGCGATAAAAATAGGGTAATTTTAAGCAAAACTAAAAACGAGATTATGAAACCTTTTCACTTTGCACTATTGTCAATTCTGATGAGTGGCGTAATGGCCACTTCCTATGCACAAGAAAGTACGGAGATTATTTTTTATAAATCACACGAACCAAAAAAGCAAAATGCTCCTTTTAGCGATGTGGTACAGGCGGGAAACATGTACTTTTTGGCCGGGCAAATAGGGATGGACCATGCCACTCGAACACTTGTTGAAGGCGGTATTCAGGCAGAAACGGAGCAAGCCATAAAAAATATTGAGGATGTGTTGGCCCAACATGGAATGACCTTGGACAATGTGGTAAAATGTACCGTGATTTTAGCCAACATTGAAGATTTTGCGGCCTTTAATGAAGTTTATACCCAATATTTCACCAAAAAACCAGCTCGGACCACCTATGCAGCCAAGGGCCTTGCGGCAAAGAGCAGTATAGAAATTGATGTTATTGCCGTAAAATAGGTGAAACCATAGAAGAGGATTATCTTTGCACCATGGTTGAAGAAAATGTAATGGATTTGGTGGAAAAGGGCTTGATGCTGCCCCTAATGGAAGAATTTTATACCATTCAAGGGGAAGGCTACCATAAAGGTACAGCAGCTTATTTTATAAGAGTTGGTGGATGCGATGTGGGTTGCCATTGGTGTGATGTTAAGGAGAGCTGGAATGCCGAAACTCATCCTCCTACAACTATTGAGAGTATTGTGGCCAATGCCGAAAAGTATTCCGATACCATTGTAATCACTGGAGGTGAACCACTTACTTGGGACATGGGGCCGTTGACCCAAGGCCTCAAGGAAAGGGGTATGACAATTCATATTGAAACTTCGGGAGCGTATCCATTGACAGGCGTATGGGATTGGATTTGTCTATCCCCAAAGAAAAATAAACTTCCAGTGGGCGATATCTATAAAAAAGCCCAAGAATTAAAAGTGATTGTTTACAATAAGCACGACTTCATTTTTGCTGAAGAGCAAGCTGCACAAGTTGGGGAAGATTGTATCCTTTACCTTCAACCGGAATGGAGTGTTCGTGATAAAATGGTACCGAAAATTGTGGATTATGTGATGAAACACCCCAAATGGAAGGTTTCCCTACAGACCCACAAGTATTTGAATATTCCTTAAGCTATGGGTTAACGCCCCCCGTATTTTTGAAGGTCCAAAAGGCATTCGGAATCAAAATCAGGAATAGAAGCTAGGCCCTTGGAGGTATTTTTTTCCATCTGCTTTAAAAGAGAGGCTCCAAATTCCAGCTCTGAACGCATTAAGCAGCCATCCACATTACAATGGTTATTGCCTTCTTCATTGCCATCATCATTAATAATAGTTTCTTCGTGTTCGTTTACCGATTGGGTTGATAAGTTGACCAGTCCGAATAAATGACCAAATTCATGTAATAAAGTCGCGGTTTCAACATCGGCAATGGATACAGAAGAACTTCTATTGGCTATATCTTCTACTGTGGATTGGTATATAACCATGGAAGTATTACGGTAAACCGCTCCTAATGTCACAAGATTTTCATCACCTTGATCACTTTCGGTAGGAGCATCAGCAAAATATATGTAGACAGCCATGGTATTGCCATCATTATATTGGGTCCGGTTCTCTTCTTCAAGATCTACAACTTCTTCCAATGTCAATGTTTCCTCAGAGGGTGAAGAAAGCGATGTGAATTTGAATTCCACATTTTCCTTATAGGTTCTTGCTAGTAAAAACTCCTCGAAATTGGAAATGGCCTCAAAAGTTGGTTCAAAACCGGCAACATAGGCGATTTCTATCAAAAGGTTATCAAAATTATCATTGGATAATAGATCTCTGGCCGATGCGCCAGTAGTTAGAAGGTTTCCAGCTTTAAGGTTGGTATTGGAACCTGCAGATGTAATATCCGAATCCTTGGAACAGCTTAGTAAAATTCCAAAACAACATAAAGCATAAAGAGCAATTTTTTTCATAGCAATGTAATAAGTATTAGAACGTTCCACATCCGAAACTATTATTCTTTTAACGTAAGCTTGGCTAAATAGTCGTAATGCTCACCCGATATTACACGTTCGCAGTTAAAACCATTGGATTCGCAGGCTTTTTGTAAAGTGTTGAAATCTAAATAAATCCAATCAAAAGTTTTACTTTTTTTGCCTTTGTATTCCATGGTAAAAGCTACTTCGCCATAATAGGTTCCATCGTTTGGAATCCAGTATCCGCCGTCTTCGTCTTGTTCAAACATATAGATGATATCGCTGGAATCCAATAAAATTTGACCATTGGACGGCAATAATGAGGCCAAATGTTGTAAAAAATGACTTAAGTTGTTCAATTTTCCTGCCAATCCAATACCATTCATCAGTAAAAGCAAGGTGTCGTATTTTTCTCCGGAATAGTCCAGAATGTCACTTAGGATGGTGG
>QGCX01000092.1_pt1 | contig 19390 bp, 19 predicted proteins | sample 4708031 | NCBI WGS metagenome assembly QGCX01 (sample SAMN08941163, study PRJNA450518) | Sediment metagenome, whole genome shotgun sequencing project. | reverse complement strand
TATACTCAAGTGGCTCTGTTAAATATAGTTAAGCAATAATTTTATTTTCCGAAAAGTCCGCCTAGCATTCCGCCCAGGCCACTCTTTTTCTGACCTCCGCCATTTAATACCATTCCGGCCAAATCATCAATAACACTACCATCGCCATCACTATCCAAAAAGCTTTCAACTAAGGATTGTTGTTTGGCTGCTGCCTTATTGCCGCCCATTAGTCCACCTAACAAGCCGTTAAGTCCATCTGGGCTGCTCACGTTTTGTTGTCTTGTTTGTTTTCCCAAATAGCCTAAAAGGATTGGGGCCGCAATTTTTAATATTTGAGCAATTGAACCTGCGTCGATTCCCGATTTGGAACTTAACGCATTTTCAACTTGGGGTTGTTTAGCTCCTAGTACATGACTAAGTATTCCTGCTCCGTCCTGCATTACATTTTGGTCTACGCCTCCTCCAAAAAGGCCACCTAAATCATCCAAGATTCCTCCATCGTGTTTGGAAGATAGGGCGTCCATTAGACCCTGTGCCCCTCCCGGAGTGGATGCATTTTTTTTCATGGCCCCCATTAATAAGGGCATGGCCATGCTTAAAACTTCTGCTGTTTTATTTTCTGGCTGTCCTGTTTGTCCAGCGACACCACTGACCAACTGTTTTCCCATTGGGCTGTTGATCAAATCTAATAATCCTGACATTGTGTTAGTGTTAAGGTTAAAAGGACAATGTACGAAAAAGTAGGTTTTGAATGATTGTTCACATTAAGAAAACCTATCGCTTTAGCGATTTGATAACCTTTTGGGCCAATTCCACGCCGATACGCTCTTGCGCTTCGATGGTTGAACCACCCACATGGGGGCTTAGTGAAATTTTGGGATTCATCAATATTTTGATTTCTGGATTGGGTTCTGATTCATAGACATCCAGGCCAGCAAAGGATAGATGATCTGTATCCAAAGCATCGACCAAGGCCACTTCGTCCAAAACTCCACCTCGCGATGTGTTGATGATACCAGCTCCTGGCTTCATTAGTCCGAGTTCTTTTTTACCGATTATATATTTCTCTTGGGATGGTACATGCAGACTCACAAAATCTGAATTAACTAGTACTTCCTTTAAATTGCTACTTTGTAATTTAAAATCAATGGATTGTCCATCAAAAAAGGAAAGCGTCAAAGTAGCCTCTTTTGCATGATGATCGGTGAACATGACTTCCATACCTAAGGCGAGTGCCATTTTAGCTGTTGCTTGACCAATTCTTCCAAAACCAATAATTCCCAAAGTTTTTCCACGAAGTTCAACACCCCCAGCATAGCTCTTCTTAAGTTGTTTAAACTGGGCGTCACCTTCCAATGGCATATTTCGATTTGAGTCGTGCAGAAACCGAGCGCCGTTGAGCAAGTGTGCGAAAACAAGTTCCGCTACTGATTCTGAAGATGCTTCGGGGGTATTGAATACATCGATTCCTTTGGATTCGGCATATTTTACATCAATATTGTCCAAACCAACACCACCGCGTCCAATCAATTTTAAGTTTGGGCAGTCATCAATTAACTTTTTGTCAACTTTGGTAGCGCTACGCACCAAAAGCCCTTCTATCTTATTTTTATTGATATAGTTTGCCAATTGCTCTTGGGCAACCCTTGTATTTTTTACTTCGAAACCTTCTTTTTCGAGTAAATCAATTCCTGATTGGGCTAAGCCATCATTGGCTAGTATGACCTTCATAAATGTTGAATTATAAGTTTTAAGTGCTAAATGCTTTTTTGACTGGTTTTCACGATTTTGGTCAGAATTTTAATGAGTTGGTCAATTTCATTGAGGTATTCGGATAGTTCTAACTCGGATAGATTGGCCTCCTTGATCAATTTTAGCCAATATTTGGTTTCCCTCGCTTCTTTGGAGGCAATTGCCATTTTTGAAATAAAGTCTTTCTTGGATTGTCCAGCTCCAGCTTCTGCCACGTTAGCCCCGATACTTGTCGATGAACGAAGAAGTTGATCAGCAAATATATACTCCTTGTTGCTTTTCAAGTCTTTTACCAACTTGATAACACTCAAAGAGAACTGAAAACTTCTTTCTTCAATCAACACTTAAAATTTAGAACTTAAAATTGATAGACGCTATCCTTTCTTTTCCAATTCGCTCATAATGTCCACCAAAACCCCCACACTTTCCAAAGGAAGTGCATTGTACATGGAAGCCCGATAACCCCCAACGGATCTATGCCCGTTTATGCCATTAATTCCTGCCTCTTTGCACATTTCGTCAAATACATCTTTTAATTCATCATCGGTGATGTTAAAAGTGGCATTCATATTGGAGCGATCTTCTTTGGCAGCAAAACCAGAGAAAATAGGATTGAGTTCAATTTCAGAATAAATTAAGTTCGCTTTGCGCTCGTTGATTTCTTCGATAGCTGCAATTCCGCCTAAATCCTTCAACCATTGCATCGTCAGCATGGAAACGTATACTGCAAAAACAGGAGGGGTATTGAACATGCTGTCCTTAGCAATGTGAACGGAATAATCCATCATGGATGGAATTTTTCTAGAAACTTTACCTAGTATATCTTCCTTAACCACCACAAGGGTCGTTCCTGCGGGTCCCATGTTCTTTTGTGCGCCTGCATAGATTAAATCAAATTGTGAAAAATCCAATTGGCGGGAAAAGATATCCGAACTCATATCACAGACCAAAGGCACATCGGTTTTAGGAAATTCCTTGAACTGTGTTCCGTAAATAGTATTGTTGGAGGTAAGGTGTAGATAATCCAAATCCGAAGGGATTTCAAAACCTTTTGGGATATACTTAAAGTTATCTTCCTGAGAGGAAGCTACTTCCACAATATCACCAAACAAGCGAGCTTCCTTAATGGCTTTTTGACTCCATGTTCCCGTGTTCACATACCCCGCTTTTTTATCCAACAGGTTAAAGGCCGTCATTAAAAATTGCATGCTCGCACCACCCTGGAGGAACAAAGCTTGATACCCTTTACCCTCAAGTCCCAAAAGCTCTAGGGCCAACGAGCGAGCTTTTTCCATAATGGCGACAAACTCTTTGCTGCGGTGGGATATTTCTATAAGTGAAAGACCAATACCATCCAGTTCCTGAACGGCCTCGGAGGCCTTTAGCATTACCTCTGCGGGTAAAATGCATGGGCCTGCGCTAAAATTATGCTTTTTCATTTCCTTGGTTTAAGGGGTAAAGGTCTTAAAAATTGTTGGATCTATAAACCATTACGAAGGTTAGGTTTTTCTTAAAGTTTCAACAGGAATTCCATAGTGTCAATTCCATCTGCGTAGTCTTTTAAACTAGGCTTTTGGGTTTCACCGAATTTGACTTCGTTTTCCAATGTTCTGCTGGAAACAATACATTGAATTTGTTCATCAAGCTCTTCCAATTTCTCTCGTAGACTTGATTCGTCATCATAATAGGAATAAAACAATGCAGAAATGGGAGAGGTGAGAGCTTCATCTTCCTTCAAAACTAAAAACCCATTATCCAAAATTTTGAATTCACTCATCAAATAAACTGCTTTGTTGTAATCGTAGTTGTTGGCATATTTATGTTGATGAATGATGTCTTTGTAATCATATAATGCTTTGAACAACGCATCAAAATCATAGTCTTTTGGTACATATATCTTGGACACATTTCTGCAACCTAAGCCATAGTACCTAAAAATATCTTCGCCGAGTGCTTTTAGTTCTTTTTCGGCTTCATTTCCGGTAAGTACGGCAACCGAATTTCTGTTTTTTCGGATGATGTTGGGTTTGTTGCCAAAATAATATTCAAAATAACGGCTTGTATTGTTGCTGCCCGTTGCGATGACTGCATCGAAGTTCTCCATTTTTCCATCTATGAACTCAATTCTATTGGCAAGGGATGGTTCCTGCTGAATCAAATATTTTGATAGATAGGGAAGTAGAACCTTATCGTTGGAAGATAACTTGGCCAATACCTTATTTCCTGAAAGCAATACGCATAAAAAGTCGTGAAACCCAACCAGTGGGATGTTACCTGCCATCACAATGCCTACTGTTTTTGGCTCGTCTTCCTTATTAAAGTTGTAGTTGGACAACCATTCATTGAGATTTTCTTCTGTGAGCAAATCTCCCCATTGCTGAAGAGAAAATAAAATGTTATCCTCCGTAAACCATCCATTGTGGTGTCTCGCTTGCTCAACGGTTTGCTTCAATTCGGAATCGACTTCGGTATTCTCGGAATAACATTTATCACAAAAATCCGTTAGGTATTTTCCAAGTTTAACAAAAGCATCTATGGTATTTGTATCTGGTGCCATTAAATTTGTACACTAATTTACTAGGGTTTATTTTTGTCAAAAGTAAGCATGCTGATAAGAATCAGCCCAAAAGGAAAAGAAAATTATGGCAATTATTATAACTGATGAGTGCATAAATTGTGGTGCTTGCGAGCCAGAATGCCCTAACACAGCAATTTATGAAGGTGCGGATGAATGGAGATATAGTGATGGAACTTCGCTGAACGGCGATGTGGTTTTGCCTAACGGCAAGGAGGTAAATGCAGATGAAGTTCAAGAACCTGTTAGCGATGAGCTTTATTATATTGTTCCAGACAAATGCACGGAGTGTCAAGGATTTCATGAAGAACCTCAATGTGCGGCCGTATGCCCTGTTGATTGTTGTGTTCCCGATGAAGATCACGAAGAAACTGAAGACGAACTATTGGGCAAGCAAAAGTTTATGCACCCTGATGGTTAAGCAATAAAAAACATTTAATTTAGCCCGAATCTTAAATGGTTCGGGTTTTTTTATGCGAGAAAAAGAGAAAGCATACAACGGTATTTGGAAACAGGCGGGATGCATATTGTCCCTGATAGCCATTTTCGGCATCATTGCTTTGGTTATTATAGGCCTTTATTTATTGATTCAAGGCTTTTAGTACCAGTACCAAAACTTCAACTTATATTTGCAGCCTTAAAATCAGTTTTCAATTACCAGTGTTCAATAAACAATGAAGGATGAAACCAGAATTGTTGAGGCTGAAAGAGTACAAAACACTTGAATTCTGATGTCTAAAATCTGAAATCTAATATCTAATAGCTAGCGAATGAAAGCCGGTATTGTAGGATTACCCAACGTAGGAAAATCAACCCTTTTTAACTGTTTGTCCAATGCAAAGGCACAAAGTGCCAACTTCCCTTTTTGTACCATTGAACCCAATATTGGTGTGGTGAACGTACCTGACCAACGTTTGGAGAAATTGGAGGAATTGGTAAATCCGGAGCGTGTTCTTCCAGCTACTGTAGAGATTGTTGATATTGCGGGTTTGGTAAAAGGTGCCAGCAAAGGTGAGGGACTTGGTAACCAGTTTCTGGGAAATATCCGAGAAACCGATGCTATTCTCCACGTACTTCGCTGTTTTGATAATGATAACGTAGTGCACGTTGATGGTTCTGTGGACCCAATCAGGGACAAGGAGACTATTGATATGGAATTGCAGCTAAAAGATTTAGAGAGCGTTGAGAAAAAGCTCGATAAGGTAAAACGTGCTGCCAAAACAGGTAATAAGGAAGCACAGAAAGAAGAGGCGGTATTATCCGCACTTAAAGAAGGTTTGGAAGCCGGAAAATCCGTTAGAGCTATTGAAGTTAGTGAAGATGGCCGTGAAGAATTCGTGAAACCACTACAATTGATTACGGATAAACCCGTAATGTACGTTTGCAATGTGGACGAAGGAGCTGCTGTTGATGGGAATGCATACGTGGAAAAAGTAAAAGAGGCTGTTGCAAACGAAAATGCCGAGGTTATCTTTTTGGCAGTGGGTACTGAAGCTGATATTACCGAACTGGAATCCTATGAAGAGCGCCAAATGTTCTTGGAAGACATTGGACTTTCAGAACCAGGTTCCGCCAAATTGATTCGTGGCGCATATAAATTACTTGACTTGGAAACCTATTTTACTGCTGGTGTCAAGGAAGTTCGTGCTTGGACCATTCCTGTTGGTGCAACTGCTCCGCAAGCCGCAGGCGTTATCCATACCGATTTTGAAAAAGGCTTTATCCGAGCCGAAGTCATTGCTTATGACGATTACGTAAAATATGGCAGTGAAGCCAAGGTAAAAGAGGCTGGTCGTATGCGTGTAGAGGGTAAAGAATACATTGTTAAGGACGGTGATGTGATGCACTTTAGGTTCAATGTATAATCACTGGGCATTGTAATCCATACTATTTGTGGTTTTCCAATTTCTGGACATAAAATAGCTTTGCTATATGTCCAGTAAAAGTTTGGGGATTTTATACGGAGTTTTGGGAGTGGTACTATTCTCCTCAAAAGCTGTGATGGTGAAATTAGCTTACCGTTACGATGTGGACACACTAGATTTACTATTGTTTCGGATGTTATTCTCCCTACCGTTCTATATTTTCATCCTCTTTTTAATTCGGAAAAAGACAGCTAAGGCAAAAATTGTCCCAACAGATTACGCTTGGCTGTTCCTGTTTGGATTTGTGGGCTACTATTTAGCCAGTTATTTCGATTTTTTAGGATTGAATTATATTAAAGCGGGATTAGAGCGAATCATACTTTTTGTGTACCCTACTATTGTCGTATTTCTTACCTGGTTGATTTTCAGGAAAAAGATTACCCAAGTGCAGTTTATTGCCATTCTTGTAACCTACGTGGGGGTACTGATTACTTTTTGGGACGAATTGGACGTTGCCGGAAATAAAGTATTGCTGGGAGGATTCTTGGTATTGTTGAGTGCCATCACCTATGCCTCCTATTTGGTAGGTAGTGGTTGGCTGATTCCCAAATTCGGAGTACTTCGATTTACCTGCTACGCGATGATTGCGTCCACTAGCTGTATTGTGATGCATTATTTGGTAGCGGGCAACTGGGACTATGCGAATTATCCTTGGCCCGTCTATGCGTACGGTTTGGCTATGGCTATCTTTGCCACATTGATTCCATCCTTTTTGGTTTCAGCAGCAATCGAAAGGCTGGGAGCTAGCAATTTTTCAATTTTGGGAAGCTTGGGACCCATTTCCACTATTTTGCTCGCCTTTGTGTTTTTGGACGAAAAACTTACGTATTGGCAGCTTGTTGGAATGCTGGTTGTTATTTTTGGAGTGACTTATCTGTCAATCCAAGGCAAAAAGCGGGCTAAAGGCTGATATATATTAACAATTATTGTTTTCTATTGTTGATTACTTTCTACCGTACACCCTTTTATTTTTGCTCCTAAATTTTATATTGCAATGATTAACCCTTAACTAATGGCAGACACCCAATATACTGAAGATAATATTCGTTCGCTGGATTGGAAGGAGCATATTCGTATGCGTCCTGGGATGTACATTGGAAAATTGGGCGACGGTTCCTCTGCAGATGATGGCATCTATATTCTCCTAAAAGAAGTAATCGATAACTGTATCGATGAATTTGTGATGGGAGCAGGGAAGACCATCGAAATCAACATCAAGGAAAATACGGTACATGTTCGCGATTATGGTCGTGGCATTCCATTGGGAAAAGTGGTGGACGTTGTTTCCAAAATGAATACCGGTGGTAAGTACGATACCCGGGCCTTTAAAAAATCTGTTGGATTGAACGGGGTGGGTACCAAGGCCGTTAATGCGCTTTCTACTTATTTTAGGGTTGAATCCAATCGGGATGGGCAATCCAAGTCTGCTGAATTTGAAACAGGGAACTTGGTAAACGAAGAACTTTTGGAAGAATCATCCAGAAGAAAAGGGACCAAGGTTAGTTTTATACCGGATGAGTCCATCTTCAAAAAATATAAATACCGTAGCGAGTATGTGGAACGCATGCTCAAAAACTATGTCTACCTAAATCCAGGCTTAACTATCGTTTTCAATGGAGAAAAGTTCCATTCCGAAAATGGTTTAAAGGACTTGTTGGAAGACAACAACAACCAAGAAGATTTTCTATATCCCATCATCCACCTAAAAGGTGATGATATTGAGGTTGCCATGACCCACAGCAAAACTCAATACAGCGAGGAATATCATTCTTTCGTAAATGGACAACATACCACGCAGGGTGGTACGCACCAATCTGCCTTTAGAGAAGCCATCGTAAAAACTGTCCGTGATTTTTACGGAAAAAATTATGATGCTTCAGATATTCGAAAGTCAATCATATCTGCGGTTTCCATCAAAGTAATGGAGCCTGTTTTTGAAAGCCAGACCAAAACCAAGTTGGGCTCAACCGATATGGGTGGTAAATTGCCAACCGTTCGTACGTATATAAACGATTTTATAGGTACATATTTAGATAACTATCTGCATAAAAATCCGCAGACAGCAGAAGCACTTCAAAAGAAAATTGTACAAGCAGAGAAAGAACGTAAAGAGCTTTCAGGAATTCGAAAACTGGCCCGGGAACGTGCAAAAAAAGCAAGTCTCCACAATAAAAAACTTCGTGACTGCCGTGTACATTTGCAGGATATGAAGAAGGACCGAAGACTGGAAACTACACTTTTTATTACGGAGGGAGATTCTGCATCTGGTTCCATAACCAAATCCAGGGATGTGAATACACAAGCAGTATTTAGCCTTCGAGGTAAACCGTTGAATTCCTACGGCATGTCCAAAAAGATTGTGTACGAGAACGAAGAATTCAATCTTTTGCAGGCAGCACTCAACATTGAGGATTCCATGGAAGACCTTAGGTACAACAATATTGTAATAGCAACCGATGCCGATGTGGATGGAATGCATATTCGTTTATTGTTAATTACCTTCTTTTTGCAATTTTTCCCGGAATTGATCAAAGAGAACCATTTATATATTCTTCAAACTCCGTTGTTTAGGGTGCGCAATAAAAAGGAAACTATTTATTGTTATAGTGACGAAGAACGAAGAAATGCCATTCAAAAACTTACCGGAAAACCAGAAATAACCCGATTTAAGGGATTGGGTGAAATTTCTCCGGATGAATTCAAACATTTTATTGGTGATGATATTCGTCTTGAACCTGTGATGCTGGACAAGGCCATGAGTATTGATGCCCTTTTAAAGTTTTATATGGGGAAAAATACGCCGGATAGGCAGGAATTCATTATCAAAAACCTTAAAGTAGAGCTTGACCTAGTAGAAGAAAACCAACTGCAACCCAAATAAATGCTACCTTTCTAAATGGAAGAGAACGAAGAACTGAACGATGAAAGTTTAGATAACCAAGATGAGTCCCAAGATAGCCTGGTAAAAGTAACCGGGATGTACAAGGATTGGTTTTTGGATTACGCTTCCTATGTAATTTTGGAGCGTGCCGTACCCGCCATCGAAGATGGCTTTAAGCCTGTGCAGCGCAGAATTATGCACTCGTTAAAAGAACTTGATGATGGGCGTTACAACAAAGTGGCCAATGTAGTGGGGCACACCATGCAATATCACCCTCACGGTGATGCCAGTATTGCTGATGCCATGGTGCAAATTGGACAAAAAGACCTTCTTATTGATACCCAGGGTAACTGGGGAAATATTTTAACGGGGGACGGAGCAGCGGCCTCACGATATATCGAAGCGCGGCTATCCAAGTTTGCCCTTGAGGTTGTATACAGCCCAAAAATTACGGAATGGCAACTTTCGTATGATGGTAGAAAAAAAGAGCCTGTAAATCTACCCGTAAAATTTCCGTTATTACTTGCGCAAGGGGCGGAGGGAATTGCAGTAGGGCTCTCTACTAAAATTCTTCCTCACAATTTTAATGAGTTGATAGACGCTTCCATAAAACATTTAAAAGGAAAGCGATTTACCATTTATCCAGACTTTCCAACTGCAGGTATCATTGATGTGACCAATTACAACGATGGTATGCGCGGTGGAAAAATCAGGGTAAGGGCCAAAATATCTACTTTGGACAAGAACACTCTGGTCATTAACGAAATACCATACGGCACCAACACCTCCTCTTTAATTGACTCCATCTTAAAGGCTAACGATAAGGGGAAAATCAAAGTAAAAAAGATAGAGGACAACACAGCTGCCGAAGTAGAGATTTTAGTGCATTTGCCCAACGGAATTTCTCCTGACAAAACCATTGACGCACTTTATGCCTTTACAGCTTGCGAATCTTCTATATCCCCATTAGGATGCGTGATTGAAGATAATAAGCCATTATTTATTGGTGTCAAAGAGATGCTTGAAAGGTCCACAGATAATACGGTGGAACTGCTTAAAGCAGAACTTAAAATACAATTGGAAGAACTGGAGGAGCAATGGCACTTTTCTTCCTTGGAACGTATTTTTATAGAGAACAGGATTTACCGTGAAATTGAGGAAGAGGAAACTTGGGAAGGTGTAATCGATGCTATCGATAAAGGTCTGAAGCCTCATATTTCTCATCTAAAAAGAGAGGTGACCAGAGAAGATATCATTCGGTTGACCGAAATCCGAATTAAGCGTATTTCAAAGTTTGATTTAGACAAGGCACAACAACTTATTGAAAGTTTAGAGGATAGGATTGCGGAAACAAAGCATCACTTGGAGCATTTAGTGGATTATGCCATTGCTTATTTCAAGGAACTTAAAAAGAAATATGGTGCTGGTCGGGAGCGAAAATCAGAAATAAGAATTTTTGATGACATCGAAGCGACTAAAGTCGTTATCCGAAATACTAAACTCTATGTAAACCGCGAAGAAGGATTTATTGGAACATCCCTTAAACGAGATGAATATGTCACTGACTGCAGTGACATTGACGATATTATTGTCTTTACCCAAAAAGGGGAGATGATGGTGACCAAGGTGGATTCCAAGGTTTTTGTGGGCAAAAACATTATACACGTGGCTGTCTTTAAAAAGAAGGACAAGCGCACCACCTATAATATGATTTACAAACTTATGAAAGGTGGGCCCAGCTACGTTAAGAGATTCAATGTGACCAGTATGACCCGGGATAAGATATATCAACTAGCCGGAGACAAAGCTTCTTCAGAAGTGTTGTACTTTTCTGCCAATCCAAATGGTGAGGCCGAAGTCGTCACGGTGATGTTGCGTCAATCGGGAAGCATTAAAAAACTGAAATGGGACTTGGATTTTTCCGATGTTCTAATAAAGGGGAGAGGTTCCAAAGGAAATTTAGTAACCAAATATGCTGTAAAACGAATCGAACTGAAAGAGAAAGGTGTGTCCACTTTAAAGCCCAGGAAAATTTGGTTTGATGATGTGGTAAGTAGATTAAACGTTGATGGTAGAGGGGAGCTGCTGGGAGAATTTAAAGGCGATGATTTACTTCTGGTAATAGACCAGAAGGGTATCGTAAAAACTATTCCGCCAGATTTGCTTACTCGATTTAATGATGACATGGTCGTGCTTGAAAAGTGGAATCCTGAAAAACCAATTTCTGTAGTACATTATGTTGGTGATAAAGAGCGTTTCTACCTAAAAAGATTCTTGATAGAGAATCCAAATAAAGAAGAGGTTGTTATTGCAGACGACACAAAATCCTATTTGGAACTAGTATCCACAGATTGGCGGCCTAGATTAGAAATAGAATTCGTTAAGCCGCGGGGCAAGGACCCCAAACCCAATCAAGAAGTAGATGTAGAAGAATTTATTGCTGTAAAAGGAATAAAAGCTCTTGGGAATCAGCTTACTCCGGAAAAAGTTAAAAATATCAATGTTTTAGATTCCTTACCCTACGAGGAGCCCGAAGAACAAAAAGCAGAGGACATCGAAGTAGTGGACGAGGAGCAAATAGAAAGTGATGATAATGATATAGGAACAAAGAATGATAGTTCTGACCAAACTACTTTGTTTTAATGCTTTTTATGTCTAATTTTCGCCACGACACATACCTAAAGCCTACTACTTAAATTTTCTTTATGGATTTTACAAACCCCCTGGTATATGGCGTGCCAGTATTTATCGCCTTTATCTTGTTAGAATTAGCGTACAGTAAAACTCACGACGACGACCAACTTTATAATTGGAAAGATTTGGCCGCGAGCAGTTTTATGGGTATCGGATCTGCAATATTGGGCCCCCTGTTTAAGGTAGCCTTTGCCATACTTCTTTTTGAAGGAACTTATGAACTTTTTAATCCTGTAGTAGACGGGGTTAGAACCAACTTTTTGGGTTACGAATCCTTTGGGTATGCTTGGTATGTTTGGATTATTTGTCAATTGGCTGATGATTTCACTTATTATTGGTTCCATAGAGCTAACCACGAGGTACGCATCTTGTGGGCTGCCCACATAGTACATCACTCCTCGGACAATTTTAATTTAGGTACCGCCATCAGAAACGGATGGTTCACTATTTTATACAAACCTTTCTTTTATATATGGATGCCAGCCATTGGTTTCCCGCCAGAAATGGTGTTGGTATGCTTGGGCATAGAGGCATTATGGCAATTTCAATTGCACACCGTTTATGTTCCCAAACTTGGCTTTATAGAAAAGTTTATGAACACCCACACCATGCACCAAGTACACCACGCCCAAAATGTGGAGTATTTGGACAAGAACCATGGTGGTTTCTTAAACATTTTCGATAAGATGTTTGGAACTTGGAAAGAACTAGATGATAACATCGATGTAAAATACGGCGTTATCCATGCTCCTGAATCGTACAACCCCGTGGTTATACTTACACACGAATTCAAGGATATTTGGAACGATGTAAAAAAGTCTAAAAAGCTTTCCCATAAACTAATGTACATATTTGGACCTCCCGGTTGGAGCCATGATGGAAGCACATTAACGGTGAAGCAACAACAGCGATTATTTAAAAAGCAAAAGGAGTCCACTCCAGAATTGGCCTACCAAAGACCCAATTAATGCTCATCTAGGGAATGACCTTTTTCCTCTTGAGTGTTTTTTTGCATTCTAAGGTTAAGGAATTCCACCATTAAGGAGAAAGCAATTGCGAAATAAAGGTATCCTTTTGGAATAGCCCCAACTTCGTTGCCAAACACTTCCAAATGAGATAAGTGTGCCGATTCTGCAATCAGCATAAAACCGATCAAAATCAAAAAGGATAATCCCAAAACCTGAATAGAGGGGTGGCGATTGACAAATTCGCCTACGGGATTTGCAAACAACATCATTATCAATACGGATATCACAACTGCGGTTACCATTAAAACCAAGGCATCTGTTGGGTTAGGGGAGATTCCATTGGTCATACCTATAGCAGTAAGGATAGAATCAAAGGAAAAAACAATATTGATTACGGTTATTTGAACAATAGCATTCATCAAAGATGATGAGCGCGACTTTGTCACTTCTCGTTCATCATGGCCACGGTCTTCTATTTTTTCGTGTATTTCTCTGGTGCTTTTATAGAGCAAAAAAAGACCTCCAGCAAATAATATTAGAGCCTGCCAACTTATACCACCAGTCAACCATGACTCATTGAAGACTAAAAACGGTTTCTTCATTTTGGTGAGCCAGGTGAGTCCGAACAGTAAAACAATCCGAAGCAACATTGCCAATACAAGTCCAATGTTTGTCGCCTTTCTTCTATCTTTTTTTTCTAATTTACCTGCTGCAATGGAAATAAAGATAATATTGTCTATACCCAATACGATTTCCAAAAAAGTAAGGGTAAGCAATGCCATCCAGGCATCTGGACTTGCGAAAATGTCAAACATGGTCAGTCTATTTTATGGGCAGTTCCTTTAAATTTCTTATTCTCCCCAACAACATTGTATTCAAAAGTATAGGAAGAATCTGTTGTGGTCAAAATTTTTATGTGAATAGGTTTCTCCTCCGCCTTGTTCTTGGGATTTAAATTTTTAAGCACATACTCGCAATCATTGATCCACCGAATAGATGAAGAATCTACTTTTCCTTCGTACTTATCAACTTCTATATCCAAAGTTCTGCGGAATATGGTTTCTTTTTCTTCACCATTAATTGTGGCCTTAAAGGAAAATGCACCAGTTTTAAAGTCTTCACAATTCCGTTGTGGAGGTTGGCCGCAAGCAAAAAAGAATAGAATAATCGCGAAAGAAAGAAGGTTTTTTGTCATAACCACAAAGTAACGGAAAGTACACGAAAGGGTCAATCCTTTTTAGGATTGAATGTTTTAAAAGTGCCGTCCTCATAGAACAATACTATTTTATAGGGTTCCACAGATACATTACCTTTTTTTCCAATCTCTGGTAGACTATTTATTTGAAGGCCCTCCTCTGTTTGCTTTTCAATTGCCTTTGAGATTTCCGGGGTCTCTTTTCTAATTTCGGTGCGCGCCTCCCTTGGAAAGCCACCTTCTCCCTTCAACAACCAATATAAATCTACTTCGGGGTAGGTGTTTACCAATTTCATAACAAAATCCAAACTCGGCTTATTTCTCCCATTCAATAAATGGGATATGCTTGAGCGCTGTACGCCAATCTCATCAGCAAAAGTGGAAACAGATAATTCCAAATGATCAATGACGGTCTGTATTCGAGTTACAATTTCTTTGTTCACAAATGTAAATTTATATATATCTAAGATAGTAGAATAAGAGTAGAAATAATAAAAAACCTGTAATACTACTATATTTTAGTTTCAGTAAAAGTCGAAATAAACACACATATATAACTAATTTACAATTATATAAAGTATTTAAATTTGATACAATTTATATTGTTGACAAATGTATAGTTCAGCACCTAATACTGGTTACAAATGTATATTCTATGATAATGAAACAGGTTACAAATGTAAATTAAAGCTTGGTTACTTTTGTAAACTTTAATTAATCACTTCATGGTTGACCATTCATTATATAAGGAGAAATCTATTCAAGGTAGATATATTAATATGGAGGCCATACAGCCTTGTTTCTCTAAAGTTTCTTGCCCGATTACTCACATTGGGTATTCAGTTGAAGGTATTGGTATAAATGCTTTTAGATTAGGTAAGGGTGGAAAAAAGGTGCTTATGTGGTCCCAAATGCATGGGAACGAATCCACTACAACAAAAGCAGTTTGGGACCTGGTCAATTTTTTACAATCGGATGACTCTTTGGCCCAAAACATTTTAAGGGAATGTAGTTTAATGATTGTCCCTATGCTAAACCCAGATGGAGCCCGTATCTATACACGTGAGAATGTTAATAAAGTGGATTTAAACAGGGATGCAAAGGATTTAACGCAACCTGAAAGCATAGCATTAAGAAACTTATTTGAATCGTTCCAACCAGATTTTTGTTTTAATCTTCATGATCAACGAACACTTTTTAGTGCCGGAAAAGCAAACAAATCGGCGACAGTATCATTTTTGTCGCCTGCAAGTAACCAAGAGCGGCATATAACACCGTCCAGGGAAGTAGCTATGAAATTGATCGTAGGTATGAATGCAATGCTACAAAAACATATCCCCAGCCAGGTAGGAAGATACGATGATGGTTTTAATGACAACTGCATTGGCGATACATTTCAGATGCTTAACGTTCCAACTATTTTGTTTGAATCTGGGCACTATCCAAAAGATTATGAAAGAGAAAAAACCAGAGAACTTATTTTTCTTTCAATAATTGAGGCACTAAAAATCATTACCAACAACGAGATTGACACCTATAAGACAGGAGATTATTTTTCAATTCCAGGGAATCAGAAGTTATTTTTTGATGTAATAATCAGAAATCCAGAATTGGTCAACCCCGAAATTGAACCAGGTCAAAAGGTCGGGATTAGATATAAAGAAGTTTTGGACGTTGATAAAATTACTTTTAAGCCCGAAATCGCAGAAATTGGATTGCTTGATGGGTTTTACGGACATCAAACAATAGAATGTATTGATACCAAGGATTTTGGCTTTGCTTCCTCTGAAAAGGAGATTCTCGATTTATTGTTAAAAACCAAGAAATAAAAGTCAAATTATCGTGTGTTCTTGCATTTTATTTAAAAAAGAACCATTTTAATTACGTAAATTTTCTTTTTTAACTACTTTTGCTGCAAAATTCAATGTAATGAACAAAGTTAAGCTAGACGAGATAGATCACCAGATATTGGACATGTTAATTGATAATACCCGTACACCATTTACGGATATTGCAAAAAAATTGCTGATTTCAGCAGGTACGGTCCATGTACGAGTCAAAAAAATGGAAGAGTCCGGAATCATAAAAGGTTCTTCCCTTACTTTAGATTATGTAAAACTGGGGTACTCTTTTATTGCATATGTTGGAATATTTTTGGAGAAAACACACCAAACCAAATTTGTACTCGAAAGACTTAGTCAGATACCATATGTAACCGTTGCTCACATTACGACCGGAAAGTTCAATATTTTCTGTAAAATAAGGGCCAAGGATACAACGCATGCGAAAAACATCATTTTTAAAATAGATGATATTGAAGGTATCAGCAGGACCGAAACCATGATTTCCTTAGAGGAGAGCATCAACGATAAAAGGCGTTTGATGCATACCATCTTCAACGAGCTATAATCCCTTTTACATATATGTTAGTTTCAGAACTGCCTTCCTCTGAATATAATCCATTTTACCAGACCTATGTTATGGCTCTAGGTAATGTTGGTTTGTTTGAAGAGCTAAAAACTGGTAAATCCAATTTTTTATCACTTTTTGAAAAAATTTCAGAGGAAAAACTTGATTTTGCCTATGAAGAAGGTAAATGGACTTTAGCAGAAGCAATTGTGCATACCATCGACACGGAAAGAATTTTTCAGTACCGTGCACTTTGTATTGCTAGAAATGACAAAACTCCATTTCCTGGCTTTGACCAAGATGCCTATGTACCATATTCCAATGCTTCCAATAGAACAAAAAAGGATTTAATCGAAGAATATAAAGCAGTAAGGGACTCCACAATATCACTTTTTAATTCGTTTGACGACGAATCTATTAAAAGAATTGGCACGGCCAGCGGTTCAAAAATGAGTGTAAGGGCACTGGGGTTCATCATTAGTGGACATCAAGCACACCATATTCGAATTATTGAAGAAAGATATTTGTCTTAAATTAATATTGATGGTCTTCATCGACATCGTTGGAAGCAGTTTCCATTCCTTCGAAAGAATCCCCTTCAAATTCTGAAGCCACTAAATCTTTGTCGAGTTCCTTTTCGATGGTTTCCTCAAAATTGGCTATAAAATTGGAAAGGCTCTTACTTATTTTCACCAAGTAGATCGTATCGGCTGTTTTTACCTCTACTGCCTCAATTACCTCTCCATTTGGCTTTCTTATGGTTATGATGTCATCGTCACCATAACCGTCTGGATAGGAATCAATTAACATGGACGCTACTTTATGGTCCAATTTTTTGTAGTCTATCAAAATTCGTTTCATAATGGTTAGTTATTAATTACATTCCTAAACTAGGAATTTTTGAATTTGATGGACCCAAAGAGTTGCAAACGTAAAAAATAAGTATGTGAAGTGCCTATTCCTTGTAGTAAGCAAAAGCTTTTTGGAACAATTCTTCTGGAACTTCAATATCGATGACTGCCTCACCAATAGCCTGTAGCAGTACAAAATTTACATTGCCGTGGGAATTCTTCTTGTCATATTTCAACAATTGAAGAATGGAATCAATGTCTTCGTCGGTAAAATCTACTTTATCAAAAAACCTCAAAAAGCTTTTTTTGATTTCATCCAATGATAATTTGGAAAGTCCACGGAGTTCGTGGGACAAATACCCCTCCAGAATCATCCCAATGGCTATGGCTTCGCCATGCAATAATGTTTTCCTATCATGGTTCTCCAAGCAATAAGATTCTATAGCATGCCCCAAAGTGTGGCCAAAATTTAAAATCTTGCGCAATCCTTGTTCTGTAGGATCTTGTAAAACCACTTCGTTCTTAATGGCAATAGATCTCTGAATACATGACGCATCGGTAAAATTGCTTTTTTTGATTAAGTCTTGCCAATAGACTTCGTCCTTTATAAGTCCGTGCTTCAGCATTTCGGCATATCCACTTTTTATTTGACGTGGGTCAAGGGTTTTTAAGAATTCTGGAAAAATCAATACCATCTGAGGCTGGTTGATTACTCCAATTTGATTTTTCAAAGAACCGAGGTCCACACCTGTTTTCCCACCAATGGAGGCATCGACCATGGCAAGCAGGGTGGTGGGGATATTGATAAAATCTATCCCTCTTTTAAAAGTAGATGCTACAAATCCCCCCATATCGGTAAGTACACCTCCGCCGAGGTTGATGAGCAGACTTTTTCGATCACCATCCAAATTGGAAAGATCTTCCCAAATTTGTAAACAAGTTTGAATGTGCTTGTTTTCTTCCCCGGACTGAATTTCTAAGATAGAATCGACGGGGCCATCAAAAATTTCTTTTAAAACGGGCAAACAATATTTCTTGGTGTTTTCATCCACCAAAAGAAATATTTTGGAATATGTTCTATTGGCAACATGTTGGTTAAGAGCAGCTTTTGCCAATTCGTTAATATGTACCTCGTAAGACTGTGATTTAACCGAATCCATAATTTTGTTTACACTGCTAAATAAAGATTATTTTTATATATATGGTTCTAGATTCCGTACTTATATTTGAATCTTTAATGGATTATAATTAATGCGACCAAATTTTGAGAATACTGCAATAGCTTTTGAGCTAAAAACGGACTCCCAGTTGGAGCGAGCCTATTTTCTTTTTAAAATGATTTCTAACGAACCTTTGGTTCGTATCGGTACTGCGGTGACCAATTTTGCCATTAAGGCACACCTCCCTGTTGAGGGTTTGATCCGGGCTACTGTATTTGACCATTTTTGTGGTGGTGTCAGCGAAAAAGATTGTTTGCCAATTATTGACAATATGTTCGGTAATGGGGTTTGCTCCATTTTAGATTATTCAGCAGAAGGCAAAGAGGTGGACAACCAGTTTGATTTTGCCATGGAAAAAACCTTGGAGATTCTGGACTTTGTCAAGGAAAAAGATGCTATGCCTTTTGCCGTATTCAAACCTACCGGTTTTGGGCGTTTTAAACTATTTGAGAAGGTCACTGCCGGCAGTGAATTAAACGAAAAGGAAGAGGCAGAGTGGGGCAGGATTGTAAACCGATTTGATAAAGTCTGTCAAAAGGCCTATGATTTGGACGTAGCTTTATTGATAGATGCGGAAGAAAGCTGGATGCAGGATGCTGCGGACGATTTGATCCTTGATCTTATGCGTAAATATAACAAGCAAAAGGCCGTGGTGTTCAACACCTTTCAAATGTATCGTTGGGATCGCCTCGATTATATGAAAAAGCTATATAAAATGGCGGTGGATGAAGGCTTTCATATCGGAGCGAAAATAGTCCGCGGTGCCTATATGGAAAAAGAGAACGAAAGGGCCAATGAAAAAGGCTATGAAAGCCCAATTTGCAAATCCAAGCGAGAAACCGATGAGAATTTTGATGCTGCTATCGATTTTATGATGGAGCATTTGGAGCGTTTTATCATTTTCGCCGGTACGCATAATGAGCAGAGCAGTCTCAAAC
>QGCX01000091.1_pt1 | contig 19882 bp, 20 predicted proteins | sample 4708031 | NCBI WGS metagenome assembly QGCX01 (sample SAMN08941163, study PRJNA450518) | Sediment metagenome, whole genome shotgun sequencing project. | reverse complement strand
CAAGCAATTCTATCTGGGGCAAAATCAACGTAATCCTTACCTCTTACAAAGGCTTTTTCAGGTTTACCGTCCCAAAGATGGGAGTATAAAATCTTTTCGGAAAGAGTCAGGGGCTTACCTACCAATTCACGGGCTTTTTCTACACGTTCCCCCATGGAAGCGTAAACACCCTTAATCATGTCTATATCAAATGCCATTGTACAATTGAGTTTTTTAAGATTTTCGTAATTCGGTAAATTTACTAAATCGAGTAGTAATTTGGAATTAGAATCGCACTAAATAAGTGTTGACTTTCTTATTTTTTACAACAATTCCGTGATAATTTTTTCCTCAGTGATACCTTCAGCTTCTGCTTTGTAGTTTTTTAGTATCCTGTGTCGAAGAATTCCCAAGGAAACTGCCTTAACATCCTCGATGTCCGGAGAGAATTTTCCATGGATGGCTGCATGTGCCTTGGCAGCTAATATCAAGTTCTGTGATGCTCTTGGTCCAGCCCCCCAATCAATGTAATTTTTTACGTAATCAGAAGCGCCTTCTTGATCTGGGCGTGTTCTGTTTACCAATCTTACCGCATAATCCACAACATTATCCGGTACAGGAATTCGCCTAACCAAATGCTGTACTTCTATAATCTCGTCTGCATTGAAAAGTGTATCTATCTGGACCTCATCATCGGTAGTAGTGGATTTTACTACTTGTATTTCTTCTTCTATAGAAGGGTATTTTAGTTCTATGGCGAACATAAAACGGTCCAGCTGTGCTTCCGGTAATGGATAGGTTCCTTCTTGTTCTATTGGGTTTTGGGTGGCCAGAACAAAGTAGGGCCGCTTTAACTTGTATTGTTTCCCAGCAATGGTTACAGCCCTTTCCTGCATGGCTTCCAGCAAAGCGGCTTGCGTTTTGGGCGGTGTCCTATTGATCTCATCCGCAAGAATAATGTTTCCGAAAACGGGTCCCTTTATAAATTTGAAGTTTCGGTTTTGGTCCAATACCTCGCTTCCTAAAATATCGCTGGGCATTAAATCCGGGGTAAATTGTATTCTTTTAAAGTCCAATCCCAATGTTTGCGCAATGGTATTGACCATTAAGGTCTTTGCCAAACCAGGAACCCCGATCAAGAGGGAATGTCCTCCTGTATAGATGGATAACAGTATTTGTTCAATCACCTCTTCTTGGCCTACAATGACCTTGGCAATCTCTTTTTTTAAGTCTTGGTGTTTTTTTACCAGCTTTTCTACCGCATCTACATCCGACATATATTTATTCCTTTACCCAATTGTTAGCAAAATCGCAATCTCGACTTTCAGCATCTACATGAATGTAAGTATCATCGATATGCTCTTCCATCCATTCCTTTATAGCTTTGAATTGCTTTTCCCTTAACGCTAGTTCCTGAATTTTCATGTAATCTTTCGCAAAATCTGCCTCATGCTCGTCATAACGATTGGAAATCTTCATGATCTTAAACTTGGGAGGACCACCTCTTTGGTCATCTTCACGAATAGGCCTAGATATTTCGCCATCCTTTAGATCCCTTACTTGGTTATAAAGGGTTGGGTCCATTTTAGTAAGTTCAAAACGGGAATCAAAATTTATGGGGTTACGAAGTAATCCACCATCAAACTTGGTCTCTTTCTCATCTGAAAAATTCAAAGCCGCCTCGGCAAAAGTGTACTTTCCATCCAAAACCTGTTGACGGATAGTGTCCAGTTCCTGGGTTGCTTTATCAATCGCACTTTGAGGAATCTTTGGAATCATAAGTATGTGCCGAAGGTCTAATTCCTGACCTCTTATCTTTTCAATGTAGATGATATGATATCCAAATGAAGTTTCAAAAGGCTCCGAAATCTCTCCCTCTTGAAGACTGAAGGCAACATCTTTAAATTCTTTTACAAATGGAGTCTCCTTTGTCATGCTATAGAATCCACCTTTGGATTTGGAACCTGGATCTTGAGAATACAAAATTGCCTTTACATTAAAACTGGCATCGTTCTCCAATACATCTTGCCTAATCTCCTTTAATTGATTGATTACTTTCTGCTTTTCTTCTTCGGGAGCTTCAGGCAGCTTAACGATTTGGGCTATTTCCAATTCAGCACCAAAAACAGGCCTTTCATCTTCCGGGATTTTGTAGAAAAACTGGCGCACTTCTTCCGGTGTCACCTCAATTTCTTCAACAATCTTGCTCTGCATTTTTTCCGAGAGCATTCGCAATTTGTTGATTTCAAAAAGCTCTTCACGGAAACTTTCCATATCTGCCTTTTTGTAGTAACTCAACATCTTTTCAACACTTCCAATTTGTTGGGTAAGCTGCTGAATCTGTCGATCACTTTGGGCATTTACCATATCATCGGAAACCAACAAACTATCCTGTACCGCTTGGTGGGCATACAATCTATCTTCCATAAGTTTACCCAAGAGACTGCAACGGGTAATATCTTCTGTTGATGCGCCTTGGTTTTTAAGGTCGATCAAGGTTTTATCAATATCCGACTCCAAGATCACATAATCCCCTACAACTGCGGCAATACCATCCAATTTTACTTTTTTGGTCGAGCTTGTGGAATCTTTTACGCCCATTGCCTCATCGGTTTCCTGTGCTTGGACCATTCCCATCATTGCAATAAATGCAACGAAAAGTCCTTTAATTTTCTTTATCATAAACCTCAAATTCGTTCTTCTTAATAGCTTCATCAATAATTTCGGTTTCCAGTTTCTTTACGTAATTCAATCTTCGCCGGTTCAAAATCAATTGCTTTATATCTGGCTCCACATAATCGAACGGAGCTGTTTCATTGACTTCCAATACATTGGTCACCAAGCCCAAATATACCTCTAAGGAATCTTGTAGCTCAAAAAATTGTGATTTTTTTAAGTGGGTTTCTTCATTTGACCGAGTTAATGGGGGAATTTCTTCAATTACCCGCGTGGCACTTACCCAAATGGAATCGTTAAAATGTATTTTTTTGAACTGAACCGCTATGGAATCCAAATATCTTTTATCGGAATCGTCCCATTTTTTTATTCTGTCCTCTACACCATCCCTGTCTAAAAATTGATTGGACATACCTACAAACCTAAGCTGGACCAATTTTTCATTCAGCTTGAAATTTTCCTTTTCACGTTCGTAGAATTCTTCTAGCTGACTTTTAGTGACGGCCGTGTCCTGGGATTGATTTACCAAAGCCTCAATATAGGCCCTAGTGTATAGGTCTGCACGATAGTCCGAAACCAAACGGTCAAACTCCGCCAACTTTTCTTCGGGCAAATTTATTTTTGATTTGGACAATAATAACTGCTTGGATGCCCAATTATTGATGTAATTGGTCACAAAAATAGTACTGTCCTCATCCGTCATGTCATCACGGATAAAAGAGGCAACATCCTCTTTGTATAAAAAAGTATCGTCAACCCTTGCCAATGGTTCTTTCTCTTCGACCTTATTAAACATACCCTCGCATGAGTAAACTAACATTGCTGCCAAGGCACAAAGGAAGTACAGCGTATTTTTTTGGAGCTTAAGCATTTCGCAAAAATAACAATTACAAAATCCCCTACAAGAAGGTTCTAATTTCATTAACAGATTTTTTAGTAGAAATAGATGGCCAGAAATCGCTACTTTAGTACAAAACCAATCCAAACATGAAGTACACTACCGAAATTGTGGTTGATGTTCCGCGGGAGGAATTTATCAAAAAAATGGACGACCCCGAAAACATGAAGCATTGGCAACAGGGGCTTATTGGCTACGAACAATTGTCCACAAATCCTGGACAAGAAGGTGCACGCATGAGTCTTAGCTATAAAATGGGCAAACGAGAAATGAACTTAGTGGAGACCATTATAAAAAGGAACCTGCCAGATGAACTGTATATGACCTACGATACCAAAGGAGTCCATAACATCCAAAAGAACTATTTTAAGGAAGAAGGTGACAAAACCCGATGGGTTTCTGAAACTGAGTTCCAATTCTCTGGATTTGGAATGAAACTTATGGCATTTTTCATGCCGGGCGCTTTTAAAAAACAATCACTAAAATATATGCAAGATTATAAGGCATTCGCCGAGAAAGGTGAATCTGTGCTTAACTCATAAAACACAATGGAAAAACTTTTGGATAGAAAAATTAAAATTATTTGGGATTTTAGAGGCCCAGCTGCAGCACATACTGCCGAACACTACCTAAAGCACCTCAAGGAATTTGTAGAAGTAGAAGAATTAAAATATGACCTTGGTGGCGTAGAGCATTTTAGTCCCACCCATAGTATTGCTTATTTAGTAGTTGCCGAGTTTGAATTGGAAGAAGTACGAAGCATACTCAAGCCTCATCGGGGCCAAGTGTACAACAAGGAAATTTAAAAGTTTGCGCCTATGTTGGATAGGTTTGTAAGTTTAAGTTTATTGGTGTTGGTGACATCTTGCTCCAGCAACCCTCCAACCAACCCTTTGGTACAAGCGCTTTCATCACAGAACACCAAAATTAAAAATGTGATGGATGATCTTGAAGAGCATGAGGTGCAAATCCGATACACCCAAATTGACCGAAGAAACGACAGTATTATTTTCACTGATTTCGATTTTCAGGTCGATGAAAATAACTATTTCTACCCTGCCAGTACGGTAAAGTTTACTGCAGCAGTAGCCGCTTTGGAAAAACTCAACGAAATTGATTCGTTCTCCATCAAAACCCGGTTTTTTGTGGAAGGAGATTCGGTACAAACCACATTTGCCAAGTCAATTTCAGAAATTTTTTCCGTTTCGGACAATGCCGCCAACAATCGGTTAATCGAATTTTTAGGGCAGGATGCCCTGAATCAAAGAATTCAAAAAAGAGGTGTTTCCCCCATTCGGATTGCCCATCGTTTATCCACTAACAATGCGGATGATGTGACCACAAAACCTCTTGTATTTTATCTTAATGATTCCACAACTTCATTAAGCAGCCCCATAATAAACTCGACGATAAATCCCCTTGACTTAAATAGAATAAGAAAAGGGATCGGATTTATTGCCGATGAATCATACCAAGAAGGACCTTTTAATTTCAGTTTAAAGAATTATTATCCCATCAAGGCTCAAAGTGCTTTATTGAAACGTATTATTTTTCCAGAAGCATTTCCAAAGGAACAGCAGTTCAACCTGAGCGTCAATCAACGTAAGTATTTGTTGACCGCTATGCACACGCTACCTTCAAAACTTGGGTATGACGCAGAAGCGTTTTATGACAGTTATGTAAAGTTCTTCATGTTCGGGGATAGCACGGAACCAATGCCCAAGCACATTAAAATTTACAACAAGGTAGGTTATGCTTATGGCACACTTACAGATTGCGCTTATATTAAAGACACAAAAAACAATGTCGATTTTATGGTCACTGCAACCATACTGGTCAACAGCAACGGTATTTTTAACGACAACACCTACGAATACGACGAAGTGGGCATACCATTTTTAGCACAGCTAGGTAGAGAGCTTTATCAAATGGAATTGGCCCGAAAAAGATAATAGGACCAAAATAAAAAAGCACCGCAATGCGGTGCTTTTCAACATCAAAACAAACAACCTTTAATTAGTTGGGCATTACAACGTCCTCAATAATATGGATTACTCCGTTTGAGGCTACGACATCTGTTTTGGAGATTTTACTCCAATTTCCATTGGCATCTTTTAAATAAATGCCATCGTCCTTTTTCATAGCAGTTAATTTCCCACCGTTCAAAGTTGTAAGTTCTGCTTTTCCATTTCCTTTAGTCAATGCAGCAGCTACGTCGGAAGCCATTAACTTACCCGACACCACGTGATAAGTTAGAATTGCAGATAACTTTTCCTTGTTTTCAGGTTGCAATAGGGCATTCAAAGTTTCAGAATCGATTTTGGCAAAACCGGAATTAACAGGAGCGAACACGGTAAAAGGTCCGTCCCCCTTTAGTGCGCCGACCAAATCGGCGGCTTTTAAGGCTGTTACCAATGTTGAGAAGTCATCTACAGAAACAGCCACATCTACAATATCGTTTGATTTTTGAGCTGTGGTTTGTTGCGTGCCTATCAATATTGTAAAGGCAACTAAAGCAAAGATTAATTTTTTCATTTTTTCTGTTTTAAATTTTTAATGATTATTGTTTTAAAGCGCTTTCTACTATTATTTACACATGGTTTTACCTAATGGATGAAGACCGTGGATTTTTATCATATCTTTAACAATAACAATGAAGAACAGTTTTGAAGACCATGAGGTAATCACTCGTTTGATTTCAGGTAACGACACGGCCCTCTACCAGTTATATGATAAATATTCCGGAGCGCTTTACGGGGTAATTCTCCGTATGTGCAGAGATCGGACAAAGGCAGAAGACCTTCTTCAGGAAACTTTTGTGAAAATCTGGAACAGTATCGATACCTATGATGCTTCCAAAGGAAGGTTTTACACCTGGGCCTATCGGATAGCGCGCAACACCACGTTAAATTCGATGCGCACCAAGGACAAGCTCATCCAAACCGATGATTTGAGTGTATATGATAATAAGGAGACGAACGAAGAGGTACCGGACTATACGGAACTAAAAGGTTCCATAAAAACACTGGAACCCCATCACCAAAAAGCAATAACCCTGGTGTATTATAGAGGTTATACCCATAAACAGGCTCACAAGGCCATGGGCGTACCTCTGGGCACCTTTAAGTCTTATGTAAGACAGGCTTTAAAACAATTGAGGGAAACCTACACTAAGAAGTTGGTTTATATTTGGATCTTTTTAGAATTAATGGCATGATGGAAAAGAAAAAGATATTGGAAGAAGGACTTCTAGAGCTTTATCTGACCGGAGAGCTCTCAGAGGAACTAACGGATGCTGTTGAAGAAGCCCTTGAGCAAGACAAATCGCTCAAGGAGCATTTTGATGCGTTGGAAGCCGATTTTGAAAGAATGGGCATGGAACAGGCCATAGCCCCGTCAACTGCGGTAAAAATTAGGCTAAAGAATACCATTGATCAAACAAAAACAACAAAAACGAACTGGTTGCCCTTATCGATTGCGGCAGGTTTTGCTTTGATTTTTGGCCTAAGCACCTTTTGGTTATACGTTAAGTGGCAAGATGCAGAAAGCAACTTAAGTACGCTTCAATCACAGACCAGTCAATTACAGCGTCAAGTGGGCAACCTAGAATCAGAGTTTAGACTCACTTCCAATCGTTTTAAAAGCATCAATAACGCTGATGTTCTTCCTTTGGTCCTCTACGGAAACCAAAAGGCACCCAATGGAAAAGCAGTAGCCTACGTTAACCATAAAAGTCAACTGGTACTTGTTAACCCCAAAGGACTGCCCTCATTGCCAAAGGATAAAACGTATCAAATGTGGAGTGATGTTAATGGTGAAATGATCAATATGGGAACTTTAAACACCGACAACGAGCTAGTGCCTCTAAAGTATATTGAAAATGCCGAATCGTTAAATATCACTATTGAACCAGCCGGTGGGAGCGACCACCCAACGGTGGAAGAATTAGTGTCCTACGTCATACTATAATCGACCAATTTCTGAATATTTGCAATCAAAAGTGGGACATTACTCCGATAATCAAATTCTTATCGGCAACATCCCACTTTCCTGACTAGAATCATTTAAAATCATGAAACTTTATCCAACCATTTCTTCTGGTTGCACGTTCCAGGTTCCATTTGCCAAGAGTACTTGGTCAAAATCAATTCCTTCAATAGGTTTTAATGTTTGACTTGCTGGGTCCCATTCTATTTTTCTTCCCAATTTCCAAGACAAACCTGCCATATGCGCAGATATAGCTTCATCAAAACCTTCTTTAATACCGCAACTTACATTTCCTCCATTTTTTATCACGCTCAACCACTCACGCATGTGGAGGAAGGTAGAATCTACACGAACCCCGTCAATATAGGTCCACATAAGTCCTTTGTCTGCAAAATATTGTGATGTAGCTGATGAAACGGCATCCGTAGCATTGGCCGCCGGATCATATTGATAGATAGGCACATTGGGCCTCATTTTTTCAGCTTCAAGCATATCGGCATATCGGGTGGATGCACCATCAGGCCATACGGTCAATCTATTACCCAGTTCCATGGTAGCATCGTGCCCCATTAAAATCGTAGGTCTGTTAAATCCGTTGCCCAAAGTAGCACTATAGCAGAAGGTCATACCTTTTTCTTTGCCTTTGGTTTGACTACTTCCTGTACTATAATCCGGAAATTCCATGTTCACTTGTATCACATCCGGAACGTTCCTTCCATCATTATGAGTGTAAATACCACCCGAAGCACTAACGGAAGTTGGAATACCCATATTGAGCACACAATTTAAACGATCATAATCGTGGGTCAACAAATCTCCAGAAAGTCCAGAGCCGTAGGCCCACCATTTACGCCATCTAAAAAAGTGATTTTTATTGAAAGGTACTTTTGGTGCTGATCCTAGAAATTGTTCCCAATCAATGGTCTCGGGACTGGCCTTTTCGTGGATATCGTAGTTCCAAGCTCCATTGTCATCATTCCTATTTGTATTTGTTTGAATCAAGGATACATGACCTAGCGTTCCTTTTTCAACAATATCACGGGCAGTGCTAAAACTCAATGTTTGTCTATGCTGGTGACCTACGGCAAAAACCGCATCTGATTTTTGAGCAGCCTCACGCAACGTATAAGTCTCACTAACGGTGTGAGTCATAGGCTTTTCTACATAAACGTGCACATTGTTATTCAAAGCTTCAATGGACATAGGTGCGTGCCAATGATCTGGCGTTGCAATTACCACGGCATCCACCTCACCACTTTGAATCATGTCCTTATAGGTCAAGTATCTTTTAATCTTATTATCATCGGTAGAAAACGAGTTGATGAACTTTTCTGCTCGCACATCGAACACATCGCATATACCTACTAGTTTTACATTGAGTCGTTCTTGTGCTTCAAAATCTTCCAACCTTTTATTGTTGGGGTCTTCTTCGGCCGCCAAACGCATTTCTTCTTTCCATTCATCGGTAGCAAAACCCAAGGCTCTTGTTAATTGTTCGCCTCGAATACCAAAACCAATTACACCAATTCGAACAGGGTCTCCTCCTATTCCAGGAACCGCAGGTGGCAATGAAGGTTTTATATTGAGTTGTTCCAATATTTCCGAGCGTTTGTTTCTTGACCCAACAGCAGTTGCGGCCCCAGCCCACCATACAGCTCCAAGTACGGGCAAGCCTCCCAATCCTATTAAAAGGTCTCTTCTAGTCCATTTCATTGTTCCTGAGTTTTAAGTTTGTTTTTTCTAAGGTAATCCAGGCCGAAGTACGCGCCAGTTGGTAATTGATAAATTACAATAATCGCCACAAGTTCAATTAGGTTTTTATTGACAAACCAATAGTTCCCTTCCACATTCATTTGTGTTAAACCAGGGAACGGTGGATGCGCCAGAAAATAAAGCGCCAATAGACCAACACCCACAATGGCTCCGATACGTTCAAAAATTCCTAGCGTAAAGGTTACTCCTACAATCATAAGGGCTACAATGTTCAAAGTATCCACCCAGCCAATGGTTGCATCTCCTAAGAGCATCGTAAAAACCCCTTCAAATGGTCCTTGTGCGGTGGCCAAATACCCAAAGGATGTCCATTCGGGATTGTACATCTTTACCACACCTTCAAATAAAAAGTGCCACCCTATAAAAATTCGAAGCAGGGTAACACTTGCTTTCAGCTTATTTTGATTTTGGTTCATAGTTATTATAGTTAATTGTACATAATCTTTGCGTTATCTTCTTTTTCTGAGCTTGGAATCATGAATTGGGATACACCTGAATGAATGATACTTTTTTTGAAGTATTAAAAGTACCTATACCCATGTATAATTAACATGACCATTGTCAGTTTTAAAAAACAGAAAAAGATACAAAATAGATTTTAAGTGCTTAAAACACTTTAAGTCGTATCTATTTTAAGAAGAGTTAAAAGCAATGTAAAGACATACGGTCACCTATGTATGAATATTGGCAACTATGCTTTAAAAAAAAGTATTGTCTTTGGCGGAAATTTAGGCAGGCTCCCCGAACAAGTCATAATCCGAAGCATCCGTGATTTTAGTGTTCACAAAGTCCCCGATTTTAACGTAATGTTTAGTGGCATCAATAAGTACTTCGTTGTCCACATCAGGTGAATCGAATTCGGTACGGCCCACAAAGTGGTTTCCTTCTTTTCTATCGATAATGCAACGAAAAGTTTCTCCGATTTTCTTTTGATTCAATTCCCAAGAAATTTGGGATTGAATTTCCATGATAATATTGGCTCTTTCCTGTTTCACTTCTTCGGGAACATCGTCCTCCAAATTATAAGCGTGGGTATTCTCTTCGTGGCTGTAAGTGAAACAACCCAAACGCTCAAAGCGCATTTCCTGCACCCATTTTTTTAAGGTCTCAAAGTCTTCCTCTGTTTCTCCAGGATAACCAACAATCAATGTAGTTCTAATGGCCATTTCGGGTACGGCTTCCCTAAAATCCTTCAGTAATTTAGTTGTTTTGGCCTGAGTGGTACCGCGACGCATACTTTTAAGTATGGAATCCGAAATATGCTGAAGCGGAATATCAATATAATTACAAATCTTGGGCTCGTTGTGCATCACTTCCAAAACATCCATCGGGAAACCTGTTGGAAAAGCATAGTGCAAACGAATCCATTCAATTCCTTCAACTTTGGCCAAGGCTTTAAGTAATTCTGCCAAGTTTCTTTTCTTATACAGGTCAAGACCGTAATAGGTAAGGTCCTGAGCTATCAAAATGAGCTCTTTTACGCCGTTTGCTGCCAACTTTTCAGCCTCGGCCACCAAATCTTCAATGGGTGTGCTCTTATGCTTTCCACGCATCAAAGGAATTGCACAGAAAGAGCAAGGTCGATCACAACCTTCGGCAATTTTAAGATAAGCGTAGTTTTTGGGTGTAGTCGTCAAACGTTCACCTATCAACTCGTGTTTGTAATCGGCACCCAGTGCTTTCAACAAATTGGGAAGATCACTGGTACCGAAATACTCGTCCACATTGGGAATTTCTTTCTCCAAATCCGGTTTGTAACGTTCGCTCAAACAACCCGTAACAAAAACCTTGTCCACATCGCCTGCTTCTTTGCGTTGCACATAATCCAAAATAGTATTAACGCTTTCCTCTTTGGCATTGGCAATAAATCCGCAGGTATTGATCACTACAACATTGCCTTCCTCTTCATGAGCTACCTCTTTATTGTTGGCACGTAATTGTCCCATTAATACTTCGGAATCGTAGACATTTTTGCTACAACCCAAGGTTACTACATTGATTTTATTCTTTTTGAGCGATTTTGTGCGCATAGATCTTTTAAATGGAGTGCAAAAATACAATAACACAGGGCATTACATCGAATTGCCTGCATATTTTTAGCACTTCTTCGTTAAACTAATAGCCCCGATTGTAGTCAAAAGTCTAAATTCCAGCACCATGAAGCATTTCTCCTTGCTATTTCTTGCAGGTTTGTTCCTTATTTTGGGTTGCGCTTCTGACGAAGTAGTAAGTGACCCTGCTCCTAACCCTGAAGAAAGCCAATTCTACTTTCCTCCTTCCAGAACAGCTGAATGGGAAACAGTGTCTCCCTCGGATTTATCTTGGAATACTGATGCAGAACAAGAACTTCAAGACCTATTGGTTGAAAAATCCACCAAGGCATTTATAATTTTAAAAGATGGAAAGATTGCAGTGGAATGGTATTTTGATGACCACGACCAAAACACGAGTTGGTATTGGGCATCCGCAGGAAAAACTTTGACCGCTTTCACCTTAGGTTTGGCCCAAGAAGAGGGTTTACTGAACATTGAAGGTTCCTCATCGGACTATTTGGGTGAAGGTTGGACCAGTTTAACCACGGAAAAAGAAAACTTGATCACCATTTGGCATCAACTAACAATGACCAGTGGCATGGATGATTCAGAATTTGATTGCGTTACGCCAGAATGCCTTACGTATTTGGCAGATGCGGGAACTCGCTGGGCCTATCACAATGGGCCCTACACCCTTTTACAAAGTGTTGTCTCCAATGCCTCGGATATGGGTTGGACCGATTATTTTAATTCTCGCTTAAGGGATAGAATTGGCATGAATGGATTTTGGTTTTCCACTTCGGGGACCAACAATGTCTATTTCAGCACAGCTCGTAGCATGGCTCGATTTGGCCTACTAAACTTGAACAATGGTGTTTGGGATGGAGAAACTATTTTAGCTGATACAGATTATTTAAGTGCCATGAAGAATACTTCCCAAAGTTTAAACAAATCTTATGGGTATTTGTGGTGGTTGAACGGCAAAGAAAGTTATCGTGGACCGGGTCTACAAATTGAATTTGAAGGTATGTTAATTCCTAATGCGCCTAATGATTTGTATGCAGGGTTGGGCAAAAATGACCAAAAACTATACATCGTCCCCAGTGAAAACCTTGTGATTGTAAGGATGGGCGAAGATGCTGGTGAAAATTCGCTCGGCCTCTCCAGTTTTGATAATCAGCTTTGGGAAAAATTAAGTGCCTACATCGATTAGTTCTGATACCCTTCTGGAATTTTTCGAGCCTTGGTCAGCTCTTCAAATGCCTTTCCAATGCGAAGCAAGTGTGCTTCTGAAAATGGTTTTCCGATAAAGGTCAAGCTTTCGGGCTCGCCATCAGTTTTGTACCCCATCGGAATGGTCAGGGCCGGATATTCTGCCACAGCGGCGTAGCCTGCATGGTAATTATTGATACTCAACACGGCATCTAGCTGCTTGTCTTCCATTATTTTGAAGAAGGCTCTTCCTGATTCTTTTAAATCCTTTTTTATTTTTTCAAATTGTTCTGCGGTGGTCGAATCTGCCAAGATACCATCAAAACGAGCTTGTCCATAGGGTATCCTAACTAGAGAATCTTGCTTGTTGAAGATGACCACATCCTCCACTGATTCTACTTTCACAGCGTCCCTATCTTTCACCTCTGCGTTCAAATAAGCACGTAAATCCTGTTCCATATCCAAGTTCAACAAGGTGGTGAAACCTTCCAATGGAATATTCTCTGATTCAAATTCTATGATTTGCGCCCCTGCTTCTCGCAAAGCTTCCACATTGGCAGCATAAATGGAATCCCTTTCCATTAAGCTTGTCATTACCCCAAGACGGGTTTCTTTAAGAAGCTCAGGATGCATCCAAGCGGATAAAATTCCGGGTTCTGCACTTACCGATTTGTAATCGGCTTCGTCCTTGCCCAACATCGCATCCAACAAAATAGCATTGTCCGTCACATTTTTTGTCATTGGGCCAGGGGTATCCAAGGTACTGGAAATAGGTACGATTCCAGTTCGGCTCAATAAACCAATGGTTGGTTTTAATCCTACCACTGAACTCTGGCTCGATGGGGAAAGTATACTCCCTGAAGTTTCGGTTCCCACGGCACCAACTGCATAATTGGCCGCTGTGGATGTTCCACTACCTGCACTGGAACCTCCTGTATCAAAGACTCTCCTACCGTAAGGATTCAAAGTTTGTCCACCTACGGCACTTTGTCCATTGGGACATACACCACATATAAAATTGGCCCACTCGCTAAGGTTTGCCTTCCCCAATATCAATGCTCCTTTTGACTTTAAACGTTTTACGATAAAAGCATCATCAGTCTGGTTTTCCTTTAGTGCGATGGCACCAGCCGTAGTCTTCATTTCGGCTGTTCCGATATTATCCTTCAATAAAATAGGCATACCATAAATAAGGTGGTGGGTCCCTTTGCTTTCATCCAGCTGTCGTGCTTCTTCCAGCACATTGGGATTCAGTGCAATTATGGTATTGAGGGTTGTATTGTTAGGCAATTCATATTTATAGATTCTGTGCAAATAGAACAACACCAAATCTTCGTAGGTAAACGCTCCTGAATCTATATGGTTTTGAATGGTTGGAATATCCTGCTCCAAAACCAAAGGTTTCATTTTTTCGTATTGCTCTTCAGTAAATTTGGACACTTCATCGTACAAGGGCAAAAACACCTCGTTCTTATCCAAGACCTTGCTCTGGATAAACTTATAGCGCATCCGTGGACTTTCGTTATCCACACTAGCAGCTACTTCCGATGAATCATTGTAAGGTGTCCATAGGACAATATCTTCCTTTGGTTCCGAATTTTTTTGTTTACATGAAATAAATCCTATCAGTAGAAAAGAACAAAAAAGGTATTTGTACATAGTAGCTTATATTTTGAAAAATGAGTCGACAAATTCATATTTATTGAACACCTGAAGATCTTCAATACCCTCGCCAACTCCGATATATTTTACGGGAATCTGGAATTGATCGGAAATACCTATAACAACTCCTCCTTTTGCGGTTCCGTCCAATTTGGTCACAGCCAGACTGGTTACCTCGGTCGCCTTAGTAAATTGCTTCGCTTGTTCAAAAGCGTTTTGTCCCGTAGAACCATCCAACACTAAAAGGACCTCATGTGGGGCATCTGGAACAACCTTTTGCATTACTCGCTTTACCTTGGAAAGTTCGTTCATCAAATTGACCTTATTGTGCAAACGTCCAGCGGTATCCACCAAAACCACATCGGCATTTTCCGCCACAGCAGAGTTTAGGGTATCAAACGCTACAGAAGCAGGGTCACTTCCCATTTTTTGTTTTATGATGGGTACATCAACTCGCTTGGCCCAAACTTCCAATTGGTCAATGGCTGCTGCTCGAAACGTATCGGCTGCTCCTAAAACCACCTTCATTCCCTTGTTTTTAAACTTATGGGCCAGTTTACCGATCGTAGTTGTTTTACCTACACCGTTTACGCCCACCACCATAATCACATAAGGCTTTTTATCCTTTGGGATGGTAATTTCACTGTCCTCCCCTGCTTGGGTTTCAGAAAGTAGTCCGGCTATTTCTTCACGCAAAATGGTATTGAGTTCATCGGTTCCCATGTATTTATCACGAGAAACACGCTCTTCAATGCGATCAATAATTTTTAGAGTGGTATTCACACCTACATCTGAAGTAACCAGGATTTCCTCGAGACTATCCAGCACCTCATCATCCACTTTGGATTTACCTGCTACAGCTTTCCCCAACTTACCGAAAAAACTGGTCTTGGATTTTTCGAGCCCCTTGTCCAAGGTCTCCTTTTTGTCCTTTGAAAATATATTTTTGAATAAGCTCATCCTATGTTCTTTGAGAATAGTCAAAGATAGGAAAGTAAGGGGAGTTATGTTAAGTCAAAATGCACCCAAAATACAAGTATCGCATAAACATAATCTTATTTTATAAAAAAGTACAAACCTCAATTCCTCAAGGTTTTGCCGATGTAATGCATACCTACACAACAAATATTAGAGTGCCTTGGGACACTTGTTTACTTTTATCTTGGTTTAGTTCTCTCAAAATTCTATGAAAAATCCAATCAAAAGGATAGTAATATTGTTGTTGGCATTGTTTTCCATAACAATTACAGCACAAGATACATTTTCGGATACCTTTAGCTCGGTATCATACGCAAACAATGATGGAACCCAAAATTGGTCCTCCAATTGGCAAGAGTTCAATGATAACAACAATCCTGCAAATGGTTATATAAGGGTAACCAACAATGAGTTAAGGTTTGCATATATATGGTCTGAAAATATTAGAAGATCGGCAGATTTAAGTTCCTATTCTACAGCTTCCTTGTCTTTTGATTGGCGAACATCCAGTCTTGAATCAGGAGAGACATTAGTAATACAGATTTCCTCCGATGGTTCATCATTTACCACTCTGGATACTTTTTCGGGTACCCAAAGTGGAACTTTTGACCAAGATATCACCGCCTACATATCTAGTAATACCACCATTCGTTTTAGAAAAGGAGGAAATGACTGGTCCGGCAACAACGATCGCGCATATATTGATAATGTTACCATTTCAACAACATCCGTTCCTCAAACCGATTCAGATGGAGATGGAATAATCGATGTAGTTGACCTCGATGATGACAATGACGGAATCACTGATGAAGAAGAATATTGTTCTTCAATTAATGCTTCTTTCCTCACCTCATCGGATGTGGGAGAAAGATCTGTTGTTATCAACCATACGGACACTGGATATTTGAGACTTGATTTTTCATCTATGGACAATTCTTTTCAATTGGATATTAATGGATCTACAATTCACCCTTCTGTTTTGGAGTTTGAAAACGGGGCATTGGATGCTGGTGATGAATATTTTGTGTTCCAATCGGATGGAAGTTTTATAAGTCAACCTTGGGTAGCCAACTCCAATGGCATACCAAGGCTAAGATTGATTGTAAATGAATTTGGCCAAATAAGCCTTTACGGAAGCCGAACTACCTCTTCCACTACATTGGAGCTTATGGAAGCCCAAGGGGGAACTCCCTTTAACACCATTCCCTGGATACCCGGGAACAATAATACTTTTACGCTCACTAACCAGGCTGGTCCAGGTCCTGAGGGTTTTACTGGAGAATTGTTCGCAAGTGCTATTTGCGATACGGATGGAGATGGAATCAGTAATGAGTTTGACCTAGATTCTGACAACGATGGAATTTATGATATTGTCGAATCCGGTGTATTGAACGAAAGTGGCGTTACGGACAGCAATAACGATGGTAGAATTGATGGAGCCACTTCGAGCTCAGGCTCAAACGGACTGTTCAATGCAATCGAAGATGTTGATACGGAGTATGCAATTCCTTCCTATTCCATTTTGGATTCTGATGCCGATGGAAGTTATGATGCTTATGTGCTAGATGCCGATGGTGACGGATGCAACGATGTACGTGAAGCAGGATTTACCGATACTAACGATGATGGTTATTTGGGACCTAATCCTGTTACCATTGATGCCGAGGGAATAGTGACAAGCGGTTCCGATGGTTATACAACCCCGGCCGACAACGATTCCAATACTACCTATGACTACAGAGAAGCAGGTTCAGCACCAAACATTACATCCCAGCCAGTAAATACAACTACATGTCCTGGGTGCACAACAACTATATCTGCTACTGTAACTGCGGACAATTATCAATGGCAGTATTATAATGGCGGCTCTTGGCTCAACCTTTCAGATTCTGGGGTGTACTCAGGAACAACCACCAACATATTGACCATCAATCCAACACCAAGCGAAAACAATGTTCAATATCGGTTATTGACCGGCAATGATGAATTTATTTGTGGCACCACAACTTCCAATACGGCCACACTGACCCTTCAGGTTAATACAGTAATCTCCAATCGAAGAATTACTTACAGAGTCAATAAGAATTGAAAGGAATAATTTACTCCATAAAAAAAGCCGCTAAATAGCGGCCTTAATATTTTATGTAAGGATTGTTTTCCTTATTTCTTGTTCAACCAGTCATTAACCATTTCTGGTGCCATTACAGACTCCACAAAAGTGTATGCTCCAGTTTTTGGAGATTTAACCATTTTAATGGCCTTTGTCAATCTTTTGGACGATGACTGAAGTGTTGCTACTGTTTTCTTTGCCATGGCTTATATTTTTCTGCCTTTTACTTTGTAAAAAGCGATTACTTAATTTCTTTATGAACTGTCATACGCTTAAGAATAGGATTGTACTTTTTGATTTCCATCCTATCTGGCGTGTTCTTTTTGTTCTTTGTGGTAATATATCTAGAAGTACCTGGCATACCAGATTCTTTGTGTTCTGTACACTCTAAAATTACCTGAACCCTATTTCCTTTCTTTGCCATTGTATTGTACTTAAAATGCTTTTACAACTTACTTTTTGGAATTGATTTCCTTTAAGACAGCAGAGATTCCTTTTTTGTTGATGATTTTCAACCCACGGGCAGACACGTTCAAGGTTACCCAACGATCTTCCTCTGGAATATAAAATCTCTTCTTGGAGATATTCGCATCGAACCTCCTTTTAGTCTTATTGATAGAAAAGGAAACGTTGTTTCCAAACATCACCTTTTTTCCTGTTACTTCACAAACTTTAGACATCTCCCTAACTATTTGAGTGATTTTATTGAGGCTGCAAATTTATACCATTTTAATGGGACGTACAAAAATCTTTTTCAGAAATTTAAAATTTCTTTGTACAAGAGCTCAAAAGCCTTGTTTACAGACTTTTTGACCACCCTTTCCCGGTGCCTGCCCATAACGAATTTTTGGGCAAAAGTTCCATTCGGCGTACTAACAGCTATATAGACGGTACCAACTTCGGCATCGGAATCTCCTTTTGTAGGCCCAGCATTGCCCGTGGTGGCTATGGCAAAATCGGTTCCCAACTTGCTTTTCACATTGTTGGCCATGGCAATGGCAACTTCTTCGCTTACCACGGAATGCTTGTCTATCAGTTCTTGTGGAACCCCCAACACATTCACTTTAACCGCAGTGGCATAACAGACCATACTCCCCTTGAAATAGTTGGAAGCACCGGGTACGGCAGTAATATGTTCCGCGATACTTCCTCCTGTAAAGCTTTCCGCAGTAGCAAGGGTCATTTTTTTATTGGTAAGCAAAGTGCCGATTTGCTTCTCTACATTACCGTCCTCTTCTTCTTCACCATAAATAATGTCTCCTATTAATGGGTAAAGTTTTTTCACCTGCTTCTCAATACCCGCTATCAACGCCTCCTTATCTTCACCTTTCGCGGAAAGTCTCAACCTTACCCTACCTATGTTGGGCAAATAAGCAAATTTGATAAAGGAAGGAAGGTTGTTTTCCCAGTCCTCCAACTTCTCAGCAATGGCGCTCTCACCCAATCCATAGGTCATAATAGTCTTATGAACGATATGGGGTCGATGATATTCTTTAATAATTTTGGGCAATACCGACTTGATCATTAGACCTTTCATCTCGTAAGGAACGCCAGGAAGCGAAATAAAAGTAGTTTTATCCTTTTTCATCCATATGCCAGGGGCCGTTCCAAACTCGTTGTGCAATACCGTGGATTTTGACGGAACCATGGCCTGCTCCCTGTTCAAATCCGAAATGGGAGTGGTGATATATTTTTTGAAGAGTTCTTCAATATGACTTAAAACGGCATTATCTCGAACTAATTCATCTTCAAAGAATTCACAAAGGGTGTGTTTGGTAACATCGTCTTTTGTTGGCCCCAAACCACCTGTGATAATAACTACCGAAGAACGTTCTCCAGCTTCTTTCAGGGATTTTAAAATATGCTCCCTGTCATCCTGTATGGAAGTAATTTGATAGACCGAGACACCAATTTTATTCAGCTCTTTGGAAATAAATGCTGAATTGGAATCCACAATCTGACCAATGAGAATCTCATCCCCAATGGTGATTATCTCGGCTTGCATCTATAAATTGAAGTCGTTTTTTAATTCTGTCACAACCTGAAGCACATCCTTTTTCAGAATGGGAAATTTTTCCTCAATCTCTTCCATGCTACCGGTTGTTTTGCCCAAGGTCTCTATTTCGAGTGCCTTGGCCCTTGTATGCTCCATGCCCAAAATATCCACGTTGGGCTTAATTTTGTGCGCTAGCTTATATATGTTTTCGTAGTCCTTACTGTCAATAGCTTTTTCCAGGCTATCCAGGTCCTCAGGAACTTCTTCCAAAAACACAGAAATCACAGAGACGATAAAATCCTCATCTCCTTCTGCCATTTCATTTATCTTATCGAGGTTGTATATCATTATCTTACCTTAATGTCAAATAGTTGTTCTCCTTGCAATGTACCGACAAGGTAGTCATTTGGGCTTACTTTACCAACACCGGCAGGGGTGCCCGTAAAAATGATATCACCCTTTTTCAGCATAAAATAGGTAGATACATGGGCTATGATTTCATCTATCTTCCACAACATCAAAGAGGTATTTCCATCTTGGACTTTCTCACCATTTTTGGATAGTGAAAAATTCAAGTT
>QGCX01000090.1_pt1 | contig 19889 bp, 31 predicted proteins | sample 4708031 | NCBI WGS metagenome assembly QGCX01 (sample SAMN08941163, study PRJNA450518) | Sediment metagenome, whole genome shotgun sequencing project. | reverse complement strand
TTTTTCCAATCCTTTGGCAATATCCAAAATAGGATCTTCAATACCTAGGTTGCCCAATACTTCGTCCGCTGATTTTTTAATGATTTTTGCTCTTGGATCAAAGTTTTTATAAACCCTGTGTCCAAAGCCCATCAATCTAAAAGGATCATTTTTATCCTTGGCCTTGGCCATATATTTTTTAGTATCACCGCCATCTGCTTCTATTGCTTCAAGCATTTCCAAAACAGCTTGGTTGGCACCTCCGTGCAATGGTCCCCACAGTGCAGAAATACCGGCCGAAAGGGAAGCAAAAAGCCCTGCGTGCGAAGATCCAACGATACGTACTGTAGAAGTAGAACAGTTTTGTTCGTGATCTGCATGCAAAATCAACAGTTTATCCAAAGCATCAATGGCTATAGGATCCCTTTTATATTCTTGATTTGGTCTTTTGAACATCATTTTATGAATGTTCTCCACGTACCCTAGGGTATCGTCCCCATAATCCAATGGAAGGCCTTTTTTCTTGCGCATGGCCCAAGCGACCAAAACAGGGAACTTAGCCAAGATGCGTACAATAGAACCATACATAGCAGACTCCGATGAAACATCTACACAAGACGGGTTAAACGCCACCAATGCACTGGTTAATGAAGATAACACGCCCATTGGGTGTGCAGATTTTGGAAAGCCATCCAAGATTTTCTTCATTTCCTCATCCACTTGGGATTCTTCCTTAATATCGTTGTGGAACTTTTCTAGCTGCTCTTTGTTGGGCAATTCCCCAAAAATCAAAAGGTAGGCTACTTCCAAAAAGTCGGCTTTCTCTGCTAAGTCCTCAATTGAATACCCACGATACCTCAATATTCCTTGCTCACCATTTAGAAAGGTAATTGCACTCTCACACGATCCCGTGTTTTTATATCCGGGGTCGATGGTCACCATTCCTGTTGCGGCTCTCAAGGTTTTAATATCTATGGCCAATTCATCTTCAGTACCTTTGATAACGGGGAATTCATATCTTTCTCCCCCGTATTCGAGTATAGCTTTATCCGACATTTTATATTTTAATAGATTAATAAAAATTGAATGCGAAAATTACGAAAAAGCACAGCCATTAACAATTTACAGCCGCTATTTGTGTTGATATTAACGCTAAAATGATATCGAAAATTGGTTCAATCCAATTTATAGAGCAGTTTATAATATTCGTCCACGGATTTCTTCCAAGTGAAGCGCTTTTTTCTTGCTGCAGCTTGTATTTTCTTCCAGGTCGGCTTATCATTTTCGAACACATCCAAAGCAATGTCCAAAGCTTCCAACATGTTTTTTATTTTTTCATCATAGCTATCCCCATCAAAAGCAAAACCAGTCTTCATGTGATCTACGGTATCTTTCAATCCACCGGTATGATGTACTAAACAAGGGTTGCCATTTCTCATAGCCAACATTTGACTAATTCCACAGGGTTCAAAAAGACTGGGCATAAAATATAGATCGGATTCCAAATACATGGAATCAATCAACTTTTCTGATTGACCGTTAGTGAATATAAAATTCTTGTGCTCGTAGCTTAACTTTCGAAAAAGCTCTTCATATTCCGGGGCACCAGTACCCAACAACATAAAAATACCATCAACCTTTTCCAGCTTTTTTAATATTTCCACAAAAGCTTCCGGTGAACGCATGAAGAAATAGAACTTTTGTTCCGTTAATCGTGCCACACTGGATGCAATAAACTTGGGTCTATCATCTACAAATGCCATGATTTTTTCGCCCGTATGGGCCAAGAAATCAGCTTTGTACTTTTTGGATTCTTCTTGCAACCACCTAAAAAGGGCCTTCACTGTATTTCGATAAATATTCCCCTTTTTTTCCTTATTGATATTTTTATAATTGCACCCATTCAAAATACCGAACAAACGCCCTTCTCCGTCCGCCTTTTGCAAGTCTTTTTCCAGTCCTTCACCTCCAATAAATTCCGGTGGGGAACTAGGCAACAAAACATCATCCTTATACGATGGTGAAACAGTATGCACAGCATCCGCGAACCGTATTCCCACTGCCATTAGGTTGATGCAATCTTGGTACCTATAATCCATCAATTTTTGATAATCCAAAGGCACATTGGGAAACCAGTTTTTTAAGGATGAATAGTTGCCATCAAATGGTCGTATTCCTTGAATGGCCAAGTTATGAATACTATAAACTACCCTAATGTCCTTCAGATTGGTGTATTCCGGATGATATTCCCTCAAAAACAACAACAAACTAGAATGCCAGTCGTGCAAGTGCACCATATCCACCTCTCCAAACGCTCCATGCTTTATGGCCTCCGCCACAGCGGTACAAAATATGAAGTATTTAATGGCATCGGTATAAAATGGTTCTTCGGGATCATTATGATAAATATGCGCAATGTCTCCGGCCTCGATTTCTGGATGATGCAGTACATAATGGAAAATGTTCGGAAACTCTTTTTTTGGCTTTACCTCATACAATTCGGCTGTATAAGTGATACCGCGCAGTGAAAAGTTTAAGGCAGTCCTGGGTAGTCCTCCATGATGAAGTCTGGAATACGCTGGTACAACAACGTGCACTTTATCGCCTCGTTCGGATATCTGCCGCGGCACATCCCGAACCACATCGCCCATACCACCTGCTTTACAGTTTTCTAAAGCATCGTTTTCGGCGGCGACAAAAAGAAAGTTATTCATGCGGGAGAATTTGAATTGTAGTTTAGTGAACGCTTAATTTAACCAAAGTTTGTTAGTGAAACAAAAAAAAGCCTTTCCCATTTGGAAAAGGCTTTTGTTATGCTAAAAAATCATTAAGCTTATTTTACCTTGAAAGCTTTTTCCTGAGGATAGTAAGCGATGTCACCCAACTCCTCCTCAATCCTCAATAATTGGTTGTATTTGGCCATACGGTCACTCCTTGAAGCAGAACCAGTTTTAATCTGACCTGTGTTCAATGCCACAGCCAAATCAGCGATGGTGTTGTCTTCTGTTTCACCAGATCTATGAGACATCACAGATGTGTAACCAGCATTCTTAGCCATATTTACGGCTGCGATGGTCTCAGTCAAAGTTCCTATTTGGTTCACTTTGATCAAGATTGAATTGGCGATGCCGTTTTCAATTCCACGAGACAAACGTTCTACATTGGTCACAAACAAATCATCACCAACCAATTGTACCTTGTCACCTATTTTTTCAGTAAGCAACTTCCATCCGTCCCAATCGTTTTCGTCCATACCATCTTCAATGGAAATGATTGGATATTTTTCACAAAGTTCGGCAAGGTATTGTGCTTGTTCTTCAGAAGTTCGTACTACTCCCTTGCTACCTTCGAATTTTGTATAATCGTAAGCACCATCCACATAAAATTCTGCCGAAGCGCAGTCCAGGGCAATCATCACATCATCACCCAATTTGTAACCTGCTTTTTCGACTGCTTTTCCAATGGTATCCAAAGCATCTTCGGTACCGCCTTCCAAGGTAGGTGCAAAACCACCTTCGTCACCTACAGCGGTACTCAAGTTGCGGTCGTGCAACACTTTTTTAAGGTTATGGAAAATCTCAGTTCCCATTTGCATGGCATGGCTAAAATCTTTCGCCTTAACTGGCATTACCATAAACTCTTGGAATGCAATTGGTGCATCGGAGTGAGAACCTCCGTTGATAATGTTCATCATTGGAACAGGAAGCGTGTTGGCGCTAACCCCGCCCACATAACGGTACAACGGCATACCTAACTCGTTGGCAGCTGCTTTCGCTGCAGCCAAGGATACTCCCAATATAGCATTGGCTCCCAATTTTGATTTGTTTGGGGTACCATCCAATTCAATCATGGTTTGATCGATATAATTCTGCTCGAAAACAGAAGTTCCGATCAATTCCTCTGCTATAATGGTATTTACGTTGTTCACGGCTTTACCAACCCCTTTACCCATAAAGGAATCGCCACCATCGCGTAACTCAACGGCTTCATGCTCTCCAGTAGAGGCTCCAGAAGGTACTGCTGCCCTTCCCATAATTCCATTTTCGGTTACTACATCTACTTCTACTGTTGGATTTCCTCTGGAATCCAATATCTGTCTTGCATGAATGTTGATAATGATGCTCATTTTAATTCAATGTTTTTAGTTGTGATTATTGGGCTAAGATACAAAAGGTGACGTTTTTAACTCCATGATATTACTCACAAAACGCACTTAATTGCTTAAAAACAAAACTATAACGTTTTAGTTTTTCCTAGCCTTGATCAAATCGAAGAACTGATCGAACAGATAATCCGCATCGTGTGGACCAGGACTTGCTTCTGGGTGGTATTGTACGGAAAATACGTCCTTGTTTTTCATTTTAATACCAGCCACGGTTTGATCGTTCAAATGTGTGTGGGTGATTTCCAGCTCAGCGTTTGCTTCGGTTTCCTCTCTATTCACTGCAAATCCATGGTTTTGGGAAGTTATCTCTCCTTTTCCGGTAATTAAATTTAGAATTGGGTGATTGATACCTCTGTGTCCGTTGTGCATTTTATAGGTTGAAACTCCGTTGGCCAGAGCCAATACTTGGTGTCCCAAACAAATCCCGAACAATGGCTTGTCTGAGGCAATCATTTCTTTTGTTGCTGCCACAGCATCCGTCAAAGGTTCCGGGTCACCAGGCCCGTTGGATATAAAATATCCATCCGGATTCCATTCCTTCATTTCATCATAAGATGTATTGTATGGGAACACTTTGATGTAGGCACCTCTTTTCGCCAAGTTTCTCAATATGTTCTTCTTGATTCCGATATCCAGCGCTGAAATTTTGAATTCAGCATCTTCTTCCCCGTAGAAATATGGCTCTTCTGTGGAAACCTTGGATGATAGCTCCAATCCTTCCATGCTTGGCACTTTACTCAACTCTTGCTTTAAAGCATCAATGTCGTCAACTTTTGTAGAGATCAATGCATTCATAGCACCATTGTCCCTTATGTAGCTCACCAAAGCACGGGTGTCCACATCGGATATGGCCAATAGGTTGTTTTTGTCCAAGAATTCCAAGAGACTCATTTTAGCATCTGGTCTTGAATAATCGTAACTGAAATTTTTACAAATAAGGCCTGCAATCTTTACGGAATCGGATTCCACTTCATCCTCGTGGGCACCGTAGTTTCCAATGTGTGCATTGGTGGTCACCATTAACTGCCCGTAGTAAGATGGGTCGGTAAAAATTTCCTGGTAACCTGTCATCCCAGTATTGAAACAAACTTCCCCTACTGCGGTACCTTCTCTTCCTCCAACGGCTTTACCATAAAATATGGTTCCATCCGCCAACAAAATCAACGCTTTTTTCTTTGTGTGATACTTCATTTCGTGCTCTAGTTTCAGTTAAGATAAAAAAACATAAAAAAAGGATAAGTTTTCACTTATCCTTTTTCTTAAAATACAATAGTTAATAACATTCTTCTTATTCTTCAGAATCGTCAGTTTTAGTTTCGGCTGCAGGAGCTGCTGGAGCTTCAGCTTGTTTAGCGCTTCCGCCTCCTCTTCTACTTCTTCTGGTTGATTTCTTCTTAGGCTTACCTGCGTTGTAAAGCTCGTTGAAGTCCACCAACTCGATCATTGCCATATCAGCGTTATCTCCCAAACGGTTACCCAATTTAATAATTCTTGTGTAACCTCCTGGTCTATCACCTACTTTTTCGGCAACAGTGCTGAACAATTCTGTTACAGCCTCTTTACTTCTCAAATTACTGAAAACAATTCTTCTGTTGTGCGTACCTTTTTCGGTAGTCTGATTGTTTTCGGTCTTTGCTTTTGTAATCAAAGGCTCGATAAACTTTTTCAACGCCTTGGCTTTTGCCACCGTAGTGTTGATTCTTTTATGTTCAATTAGGGAACTTCCCATATTGGCCAACATGGCCTTTCTGTGGGCAGCTGTTCTACCTAAGTGATTAAACTTCTTTCCGTGTCTCATTGTTATAAGTTATCATCTTGCTACCAAATCCCAATTAATCAGGAGAGCAAAATATGATTATTAATCTTTATCTAATTTGTATTTGGAAAGGTCCATACCAAATTGCAGGCCTTTGTTGATTACCAATTCTTCCAATTCGGTCAAAGATTTTTTACCGAAGTTTCTGAATTTCATCAAATCGTTTTTGTTGAAGGAAACCAAATCTCCCAAAGAATCAACTTCGGCAGCTTTAAGACAGTTCAAAGCCCTTACGGACAAGTCCATGTCTACCAATTTGGTTTTCAACAACTGACGCATATGCAATGATTCCTCATCGTAAGTCTCGGTTTGAGCAATTTCGTCGGCTTCCAACGTAATGCGCTCATCAGAGAACAACATAAAGTGGTGAATCAAAACTTTAGCGGCCTCGGTCAAGGCATCTTTTGGGTGGATGGAACCATCAGTAATGATTTCGAAAACCAATTTTTCGTAATCGGTTTTTTGCTCTACCCTGAAGTTTTCGATGCTGTATTTTACATTCTTTACAGGAGTGTAAACTGAATCAACCGCAATGCTCCCTAAAGGTGCGTTGGATTTTTTGTTTTCCTCCGCAGGAACATAGCCACGACCTTTTTCGATAACGATTTCCATGTTGATGCTCACTTTGGGATCCATGTTGCAGATTACCAAATCTGGGTTCAACACTTGGTATCCTGAAATGAACTTCTGGAAATCACCAGCGGTCATTTGTTCTTTTCCGCTTACGGAAATTGATACAGTTTCGCTCTCAACATCATCAATCTGTCTTTTGAACCTAACTTGTTTTAGGTTCAAAATAATTTCCGTTACGTCTTCAACAACGCCAGGAATAACAGAAAATTCATGTTCAACTCCATCTATGCGCACAGAAGTGATGGCAAAACCTTCCAAAGAGGAAAGCAATACCCTTCTCAGCGCATTCCCAACTGTTAATCCATAACCAGGTTCCAAAGGGCGAAATTCAAATTTCCCTTCGAAATCTGTTGAATCGATCATTATAACTTTATCGGGCTTCTGAAAATTAAGTAATGCCATAATTGGATTAATGTTGAATTCTTATTTAGAGTATAATTCGACGATCAGTTGCTCCTTGATATTCTCAGGGATCTGAAGTCTTTCTGGAACGGCAACAAATGTACCTTCTTTCTTTTCAGAGTTCCATGTGATCCATTCGTAAACGCTGCTATTGTTAGCCAACGAATCTTCTATGGATTGTACGGATTTTGATTTTTCCCTAACACCAACTACATCGCCTGCTTTAAGTGAATAGGATGGAATGTTTACTACCTCTCCATTTACGGTAATATGACGGTGCGATACCAATTGACGTGCTCCTCTTCTTGAAGGGGAAATTCCCATTCTATAAACAACATTGTCCAAGCGGGATTCACACAATTGAAGCAAGATTTCACCAGCAACACCTTCTTTTCTTTTGGCTTGCGTAAAAAGGTTACGGAATTGCTTTTCTAATATACCATATGTATACTTTGCTTTTTGCTTCTCCATTAACTGGATTGCATATTCAGACTTTTTACCACGGCGTCTGTTGTTACCGTGTTGTCCTGGAGGGTAATTTTTCTTTTCGAAAGCTTTGTCGTCTCCGAAAATCGCTTCTCCAAATTTTCTAGCGATTTTTGATTTTGGTCCTGTATATCTTGCCATCTTCTTTTAGTTTGAAAGTGCGATTATGAATTAAGGCTTATCCTTCGATAATCTAACTGCACCTTCGGGTGAAGACCCTTTTGGGGCCATTATTAATTAAATGATAATTAAACTCTTCTTCTTTTTGGTGGTCTGCAACCGTTGTGTGGAAGTGGAGTAACATCTATAATTTCTGTTACCTCGATTCCTGAGTTGTGAATGGAACGAATAGCAGATTCTCTACCGTTACCTGGTCCTTTTACATAAACCTTTACTTTTCTCAATCCTGCTTCGTGAGCAACTTTAGCACAATCCTCTGCTGCAACCTGAGCTGCATAAGGAGTATTCTTTTTTGAGCCTCGGAATCCCATTTTTCCAGCGGAAGACCATGAAATAACATCACCTTTCTTATTAGTAAGAGAAATAATGATGTTGTTGAAAGATGCAACAACGTGCGCCTCTCCGGTAGATTCTACGACTACTTTGCGCTTTTTAGCTGATTTAGTACTTGCCTTTGCCATATTTTTTAGTTTCTAGTTGTTAGCTCTTAGTTATTGGAATCCTAGACTTTTACATTTCAAACAGATTCTTCTAACGTCTAAATACTAATGACTACTATATTGTATTATTTAGTTGCCTTTTTCTTGTTGGCAACCGTTTTTCTTTTTCCTTTTCTGGTCCTAGAGTTATTCTTGGTACGTTGACCTCTTAACGGCAATCCAGATCTGTGACGAATTCCACGGTAACATCCAATGTCCATCAAACGCTTGATGTTCATCGAGGTTTCGGAGCGAAGCTCACCTTCTATTGTGTAAGCCCCAACGGCTTCCCTGATTTTTCCGATTTCATCATCAGTCCAATCAGAAACCTTGGTATCTTCACTTACTTGGGCCGCTGCCAAAATTTCTTGCGCCCTACTTTTACCTATACCGAAGATGTAGGTAAGCGAAATAACGCCACGCTTTTGTTTAGGTATATCTACCCCTGCAATTCTTGCCATAATTACCCTTGTCTTTGTTTAAATCTAGGATTCTTTTTGTTGATTACGTACAATCTGCCCTTTCTGCGAACAATCTTGCAGTCGGCACTTCTCTTCTTTATTGATGCTCTTACTTTCATGTAACTAGTATCTATAAGTAATTCTTGCTTTTGTTAAATCGTATGGACTCATCTCCAACTTCACTTTATCCCCAGGAAGCAACTTAATATAGTGCATACGCATTTTCCCGGAAATGTGCGCCGTTACCACGTGCCCATTTTCTAATTCTACTCTGAACATTGCATTAGACAATGCTTCAATAATAGTCCCATCTTGTTCTATTGCTGGTTGCTTTGCCATAAATTATGCTACTTTTCTGTTTTTACCGGTTTTCATTAAGCCGTCGTAATGTCTGTTCAACAAATAAGAATTTACTTGCTGTACAGTATCTATTGCTACACCAACCATAATCAACAGCGATGTACCTCCATAAAACAATGCCCATCCGGCCTGTACATCCATCAATTTTACAACTACCGCAGGCAACACGGCCAACAGTGCTAAAAAGACAGAACCAGGTAATGTAATCAAGGACATTATTTTGTCCAAATAATTTCCTGTTTCCTTTCCTGGGCGAATACCCGGGATGAAACCACCACTTCTCTTCAAATCATCGGCCATTTTGTTGGTAGGCACGGTGATCGCTGTGTAGAAGTAAGTGAATATTATAATCAATACTGCAAATAGAATGTTATAAGCCAATCCAAAAATATCGGCGAATTGAACTTCCATCCATTGTCCCGCAGCAGTATCGTTAAATGTTCTACCAATCAAACTTGGTGCGAACATAATTGCCTGTGCAAAAATAATGGGCATTACACCAGATGCATTCAATTTAAGTGGAATGTACTGACGTGCTCCCATTACGTTCTTTTCGTATCCGCCAGAAGCAGTTCTTCTTGCGTACTGAACTGGAATTTGTCTAACAGCCATTGTTAGGTAAACACTGGCCAAGATAACCAAGAACCAAACTATTACCTCGATCAACATGAACATGATTCCTCCTGTGTTGTTGGCAGTTCTTGAAACAAATTCTTGCGCAAATGCTTGTGGTAATGTTGCGATGATACCCACCATAATCAATAAGGAAATACCGTTTCCGATACCCTTATCGGTGATTTTTTCACCCAACCACATTGCAAATACACACCCTGTTACCAATATGATAACAGCTGGAACAATAAAATCTAAACCTTTGCCTAAAACAAATGCACTATCTGGAACACCTAGGGCACCAAGACCATACAAATAAGCAGGGGCCTGAACAATACAGATACCGATGGTTAACCAACGTGTTATCTGATTGATGGTTTTTCTACCGCTTTCTCCTTCTTTTTGTAGTTTTTGTAGATAAGGAATTGCAATTCCCATCAACTGTACCACAATAGATGCGGAGATGTAGGGCATAATACCCAAAGCGAATACCGAAGCATTCGCAAAAGCACCACCCGTAAAAGCATTAAGAATACCCAAAATACCATTTTCGGTGTTCGAGGATAATTGGGCCAATTGGGCGGTATCAATACCAGGAAGAACAACTTGGGCTCCGAATCGGTAAACCAATAGTAGTCCCAATGTAAGGATGATACGTTGTCTTAGCTCATCAATCTTCCAGATATTTGATATGGTCTCAATAAATTTCTTCATGCTATATTTCTTATAAACTTATTGCCTCACCTCCAGCTGACTCAATAGCAGCTTTAGCGGAAGCAGTAAATTTATGTACAGATACTTTTAGAGCAGCTTTCAATTCACCGTCTCCCAATATCTTTACCAAATCGTTTTTGTGGGCCAAACCGTTTTCAATAAGTGTTTCCAAAGTTACCTCTTTCTTGATGGTTCCTTTGTCTACTAATTCTTGAAGTTTTCCCAAGTTGATTCCCGTGTATTCTTTCCTATTGATGTTTGTGAAACCAAACTTAGGTACACGTCTTTGCAATGGCATCTGACCACCCTCGAAACCAATCTTCTTGGAATATCCAGATCTAGACTTGGCTCCTTTGTGTCCACGGGTAGAAGTACCTCCTTTACCGGAACCTTCTCCACGTCCTACACGTTTTCCTTCTCTGTGCACAGCGCCATCCGCTGGTTTTAGATTATTCAAATCCATGTGCCTTTATATTTTAAGCTTCCTCTGTGGAAACCAAGTGTTTTACCTTATTTACCATTCCAAGGATACTAGGTGTCGCCTCATGCTCAACTACCTGTCCGATCTTACGCAATCCAAGAGCCTCCAAAGTTCTCTTTTGGTTCTGTGGCTTTTTGATGCCGCTCTTTACTTGTTTAACCTTAATCTTTGACATAATATCCTCTATTTATCCTTTAAAGACTTTTTCCAAAGAAACTCCTCTTTGCTTTGCAACGGTGTCAGCACTCCTCAACTGCAACAAGGCATCGAAAGTAGCTTTTACAACGTTGTGCGGGTTGGAAGATCCTTGTGATTTAGACAGTACATCCTGTACACCAACAGCTTCCAATACGGCTCTTACAGCTCCACCGGCAATTACCCCGGTACCATGTGATGCAGGCTTGATGTAAACCCTTGCTCCACCGTATTTTCCTTTTTGCTCGTGAGGAAGTGTTCCTTTGTTCAATGGAATACGAACCAAGTTTTTCTTGGCATCCTCGATAGCTTTGGCGATAGCTGTGGCAACTTCTTTGGATTTTCCCAAACCATGTCCAACAACTCCGTTTTCATCACCAACAACAACAATTGCTGAAAAACCAAAGGCTCTACCCCCTTTAGTTACCTTGGTAACCCTTTGTACTCCAACCAAACGGTCTTTCAACTCCAGTCCTCCTGGCTTTACTGTTTCTACGTTTTTGTATTTCTGGTACATAGTTTATTAGAATTTTAGTCCTGCTTCCCTAGCTCCTTCAGCCAATGATTTTATTCTTCCGTGATATAGGTTTCCTCCCCTATCAAAAGCTACGGCTTCAACACCTAGCTTAAGAGCTTTTTCAGCTATGGCCTTACCCACGTTGGTTGCAATCTCGGACTTAGATCCTTTGGAGTCCACATCCTTATCTCTGGATGAAGCCGCCGCCAAAGTTACACCTTTATCGTCGTCAATCAACTGTGCGTATATTTCTTTATTGCTTCTGAATACAGACAACCTTGGTCTTGCTTCAGTTCCGAAGGATACTTTTCGTATTCTTCTTCGGATGCGTAATTTTCTTTCAGTCTTAGATAATCCCATAGTCTTAATTATTAAGCTGATTTACCTGCTTTTCTTCTTAATTGCTCACCTACAAACTTCACACCTTTACCTTTGTAAGGTTCTGGCTTACGGAAACCTCTAATTTTAGCGGCTACCTGACCTACCAATTGCTTGTCATGAGATGTTAGTTTTACGATAGGGTTTTTTCCTTTTTCAGAGATAGTCTCAATCTTAACTTCTGGAGCGATGTCCAAAACAATGTTATGAGAGAATCCTAGGGCCAAATCCAATTTTTGTCCTTGATTGCTGGCTCTGTAACCAACTCCTACAAGTTCCAATTCCTTGGTCCATCCATTGGATACACCTTCTACCATATTATTGATAAGAGCGCGGTATAAACCATGCTTTGATTTAGTTTCCTTGGAATCAGAAGGTCTTTCCAAAACAACGCTTCCGTCCTCAACTTTTATGTCAATTCCCGAAAACTCTTGGGTAAGTTCTCCCAATTTACCTTTTACAGTAACAACGGAATCCTTTACTTCTATAGTGACTCCATCAGGAATTTTAACTGGACTGTTACCTATTCTTGACATTTTTCTTCTCTTTTCTCAATTAATATACGTAGCACAATACCTCGCCACCTACGTTCTCATGCTGGGCTTGCTTACTTGTCATTACTCCATGAGAAGTAGACACGATAGCGATTCCCAAGCCATTCAATACTCTAGGCAAATCGTTAGAGTTTGAATACTTACGCAGACCGGGCTTACTTACCCTCTGCAATTTTTTAATGATAGGCTCCTTGGTAAATTTATCGTACTTAAGGGCTATTTTAATGTTGCCCTGTACTTTATCTTCCTCGAATTTATAGCTCAAAATATATCCTTGATCGAACAATATTTTGGTAATCTGTCTCTTTAGATTGGAACCAGGGATATCTACAACCCTATGACCTGCCATGTTGGCATTTCTCAATCTGGTCAAATAATCTGAAATTGGATCTGTAAGCATTTCTTTTCTTTATCTAAATTACCAACTTGCCTTTTTAACTCCAGGAATCAACCCTTTATTGGCCATTTCTCTGAACATCACTCTCGATAAACCAAAAGTTCTCATGTAACCACGAGGTCTACCTGTTAATTTACAACGGTTTCTCATGCGAACAGGAGAAGCGTTCTTTGGCAACTTCTGCAAAGCCTCATAATCTCCCGCTTCTTTAAGAGCTTTTCTTTTTTCGGCGTATTTTTCTACCATTTTAGCCCTTTTTCTTTCACGGGCTTTCATTGATTCCTTGGCCATACTAGTTCTTTTTAAAGGGTACTCCCAGTTCGGTTAACAATGATTTTGCTTCTTTATCAGTTTCAGCGGAAGTAACAAATGTGATGTCCATTCCGTTGATTCTGTTAATTCTATCTATATTGATTTCTGGAAAGATGATTTGTTCAGTAACTCCCAAATTGTAGTTACCTCTACCGTCGAAACCTGTAGCTTTAACACCAGAGAAATCACGAACCCTAGGAAGGGCACTTGTAATCAATCTATCCAAAAATTCGTACATGCGTTCACCTCTAAGGGTCACTTTTGCCCCAATTGGCATTCCTTTTCTCAATTTGAACGTAGCAACGTCTTTTTTGGAAAGGGTAGCAACCGCTTTTTGACCTGTAATGTTGGTCAATTCATCTACAGCATGATCAATCAATTTCTTATCGGAAACAGCAGCACCGACTCCACGGCTAACTACTATTTTTTGCAACTTGGGAACTTGCATTACGTTTTTGTAACCAAATTCTTCGGTTAGCGCCTTGATCACGCGCTCCTTATACTCTTGCTTTAATCTTGGAATGTAACTCATGACTAAATTACTTCATTGGATTTTTTGGAAAACCTTACTTTCTTACCATCCCTTACTTCATATCCTACTCTAGTGGTTTCACCAGATTTTGGATCCATCAAGGAAAGATTGGAAATGTGTATTGGAGCTTCCTTTTTTGTTATGCCTCCTTGAGGGTTGTTAGCACTTGGCTTTTCGTGTTTGGACACCTCATTGACGCCTTCCACGATAGCTTTGTTCTTTTCACGGTCTACTTGAAGTACTTTACCTTCACTGCCTTTGTGGTCTCCCGCAATGACTTTTACCGTGTCCCCTGTTTTTATTTTCAACTTCATCTCTGTGATATTTCTTTTATAGCACTTCAGGCGCCAATGAAACAATCTTCATGAATTGTCTGTCCCTCAACTCTCTGGCAACAGGACCAAATACACGAGTTCCTCTCATCTCACCGGTTGGGTTCAACAACACACATGCGTTATCGTCGAAACGGATGTAAGAACCATCTGGTCTTCTCACTTCTTTCTTAGTTCTTACAACAACTGCTGTAGAAACAGAACCTTTCTTTACAGTACCGTTTGGAGTAGCTTCTTTTACGGTAACAACGATTTTGTCACCCAAGGAAGCATATCTCCTCTTTGTTCCTCCTAGTACGCGGATGGTCAAAACTTCTTTTGCACCGGTATTGTCCGCAACTCTTAATCTTGATTCTTGCTGTACCATAATTATTTAGCTCTTTCTAGGATTTCTACCAACCTCCAGCATTTTGTCTTACTGAGTGGTCTAGTTTCCATTATTTTAACGGTATCACCTTCGTTGCAATCGTTCTTCTCGTCGTGGGCAACATACTTCTTGGTCTTTAGAACGAATTTCCCGTACATTGGGTGCTTCACTCTTTTTACCTCAGAAACCACTATCGATTTCTCCATTTTGTTGCTGGTAACAACGCCTATTCTTTCTTTTCTTAAATTTCTGTTTTCCATAAGGCAGAACCGATTATTGTAATTCCCTTTTAGTTAATTCAGTTGCAAGTCTTGCTACCGTCCTTCTTGTCTTTCTGATCTGTAAAGGATTTTCCAAAGGAGTAACAGCGTGTGCCATTTTAAGATCAGCGTGTTGTTTTTTCAACTCGGCCAATCTCTCCTTTAGCTCTTCAATTGAAAGTTCTTTTATTTCTGATTGTCTCATCTTTCTTCTCAATTAAAAATTAGGCGGAATAATCCCTAGCCACAATAAACTTGGTTTTAACCGGTAGTTTTTGCGCTGCTAGCCTCAAGGCTTCCTTAGCAACATCCATTGGTACACCACCGACCTCGAACATGATTCTTCCAGGCTTAACTACGGCTACCCAATATTCTGGAGCACCTTTACCTTTACCCATACGAACCTCAAGAGGCTTTTTGGTGATAGGCTTGTCCGGGAATATTTTGATCCACAACTGACCTTGTCTTTTCATGTATCTTGTCGCAGCGATACGTGCAGCCTCTATCTGACGGGAAGTAATGAAGTGAGAATCCATAGACTTGATACCGAACATTCCATTGGAAAGCTGGTGTCCTCTCTGGGAGATTCCCTTCATACGCCCTTTCTGGGCCTTACGAAATTTTGTTCTTTTTGGCTGTAACATTTTACCTTACTTTATCTTAATTACTTTCTACGACGGGATTTCTTGTTATCCTTGCCGCCTTTTCCTTGACTCTTGCTCAATCCTACTAATGGGGAAAGATCTCTTTTACCATAAACCTCTCCTTTCATGATCCATACCTTAACTCCTAATCTACCGTAAGTAGTGTGAGCTTCGTGCAAGGCATAGTCCACATCTGCACGGAAAGTAGATAATGGAATTCTTCCTTCTTTGTAAGATTCGGAACGTGCCATTTCAGCGCCGTTCAAACGTCCGGAAATCTGAATCTTGATACCTTCGGCATTCATACGCATTGCTGCTGCAATAGCCATTTTAATAGCTCTTCTGTATGATATCCTGCTTTCAATCTGTCTTGCAACACTTGCAGCTACCAAGTTTGCATCAAGCTCAGGTCTCTTAATCTCGTGAATATTGATCTGAACCTCTTTGTTGGTAATTTTCTTAAGCTCTTCCTTAAGTTTATCCACTTCTTGTCCACCTTTACCGATAATAATACCAGGCCTAGACGTGGTAATGGTAATGGTGATCAACTTTAAGGTTCTCTCTATAATAACCCTAGATACACTAGCTTTCGCCAAACGTGCATAAAGGTATTTTCTAATCTTATCGTCTTCAGCCAGTTTATCGCCGTAATCATTTCCTCCGTACCAGTTGGATTCCCATCCTCTGATAATTCCTAAGCGATTCCCTATTGGATTGGTCTTCTGTCCCATATTATTCTTCTAGCTTTGAACGTTGTTATTGGCCTCCAAAATCATAGTAACATGATTGGAACGCTTTCTGATTCTATGTGCTCTACCTTGCGGAGCTGGTCTCAACCTCTTCAACATAGTTCCTCCGTCTACACGGATTTCTTTGATATAAAGGTCAGCGGCTTCGATATCAGCGCCCTCATTTTTAGCTTCCCAGTTAGCAATTGCAGAAAGTAAAAGTTTTTCTAGCTTTCTGGATGCTTCTTTAGGGTTAAACCTTAAGGTAGCCAATGCCATTTCAATCTGCTTACCTCTTATCAAGTCAGCGACCAAGCGCATTTTTCTTGGAGAAGTTGGGCAATTGTTAAGCTTTGCAATAGCAAGTTGCTTTTTCTCTTCTTTTAACCTTTCGGCCATTTCTCTTTTACGAACTCCCATAGCTTACTTACTTTTTACCTTTGTTTTTAGCTCCTGCATGACCCCTAAAAGATCTTGTAGGTGAAAATTCCCCAAGTTTGTGACCCACCATGTTTTCAGTAACAAAAACAGGGACAAATTGTCTACCGTTATGCACTGCGATGGTTTGCCCAACAAAGTCTGGCGTTATCATTGAGGCCCTAGACCATGTTTTGATAACTGATTTCTTACCTGATTCTATATTGGCCTGGACTTTTTTCTCCAGACTAAAATGAACGTATGGTCCTTTTTTTAACGAACGTGCCATTTACTTTTCTTTTATTTCTTTCTACGTTCTATGATATATCTATTGGTGTCCTTAGTCTTGGAACGAGTTCTAAATCCTTTAGCAGGAATACCGTTCTTAGATCTTGGATGACCTCCTGAAGCTCTACCTTCACCACCACCCATTGGGTGATCAACAGGGTTCATAGCTACAGGTCTAGTTCTTGGTCTTCTACCCAACCATCTGCTTCGACCCGCTTTACCGGATACTAGCAACTGGTGGTCTGAGTTGGAAACCGCCCCGATAGTGGCCAAACATGTAGCCAAAATCATTCTTGTTTCACCAGAAGGCAATTTCAAGGTTACGAACTTACCGTCCTTCGCCATCAACTGGGCAAAAGTTCCAGCACTTCGTGCCATAATCGCTCCTTGACCAGGTCTCAATTCTATACAAGACACTATAGTACCCAATGGAATTTCGCTCAATGGAAGAGCATTTCCAATTTCAGGAGTAGCACCAGATCCAGACTTAATAGTCTGACCTACCTGCATTCCATTTTGGGCAACCACATATCTTTTCTCACCATCCTTGTACTCTACCAAGGCGATAAATGCAGTTCTGTTAGGATCGTACTGGATAGAAACTACAGTAGCTTCAACACCTTGCTTATCCCTTTTGAAATCGATGATTCGATATCTTCTTTTATGACCACCACCTCTGTGACGCATGGTCATTTTTCCTTGACTGTTCCTACCACCTGACTTTTTTAACGGAGCAAGCAAGCTTTTTTCCGGCTTATCAGTAGTAATCGCGTCAAATCCGTTTACTACTCTAAAACGCTGTCCAGGGGTTATCGGTTTTAATTTTCTAACTGACATCTCTCGTCTTTATAGATTACTGTAAAAATCAATAATATCACCTTCAGCCACATCAACAATTGCTTTTTTGATTGCATTTGTTTTACCGTGCTGAATTCCGGTTTTTGTATAACGACTCTTACGCATTGGACCATAGTTCATGGTTCTTACCTTCTCAACAGAAACACCATAAGTAGCCTCTACCGCTTCTTTGATTTCCAACTTGTTAGCACTTGGGTTAACAAAGAAACCATAGCGATTGAAAAGCTCGCTGTCAGCGGTCATTTTTTCCGTAATTATCGGTTTTATCAACACACTCATGATACTTTTATTTCTTTAGGTTCGATTCAATTCCTTCCAAAGCGCTTTCGGTCAATACTAAACTCGTTGCGTTAACAATTTTGTAAGTATTTAATTCTGAGCCTGTTACAACTTCGGAACGTTCCAAATTACGCGACGACAAATATACGTTATTATTTGAATCGCCCAACACAATAAGGGACTTTTTATTTTCTATCCCCAAGGAAGACAAGAAATTAACGAAATCCTTGGTCTTTGGAGCCTCAAAACTGAAGTCTTCCACAACCACTAAGGATTTTTCCTTAGACTTTAAGCTCAAGGCAGATCTTCTAGCCAATCGCTTCATATTCTTGTTCAACTTTTGGGTGTAGTCTTTTGGTCTTGGACCAAAAATTCTACCACCACCTCTAAATACAGGTGATTTGATACTACCTGCTCTCGCAGTACCAGTACCTTTTTGCTTTTTGATCTTTCTGGTACTACCAGCGATCTCTGCTCTTTCTTTGGCTTTGTGCGTTCCTTGTCTCTGATGGGCCAAGTACTGCTTTACATCCAAATAAATAGCATGCTCGTTAGGCTCTATGGCGAAAACATCGTCAGAAAGGTCTACCTTTCTACCTGTTTCTTTTCCTTTGATATCTAAAACTGCAACCTTCATTACTTCTCAATTGTTACGTAAGCATTCTTATGACCTGGAACACATCCTTTAACTACCAAAAGATTTTTCTCAGGAACCACTTTCAATACTCTCAAGTTTTGAACTGTCACTCTATCACCACCCATTCTACCGGCCATGCGCATACCTTTCACAACTTTGGAAGGGTAAGATGCTGCACCAATGGAACCAGGGGCTCTCAATCTGTTGTGCTGACCGTGAGTCGCTTGACCAACCCCAGCGAAACCATGACGTTTTACAACACCTTGGAATCCTTTTCCTTTTGATGTACCAATAACATCAACAAATTCTCCTTCTACAAATAGATCGACACCTACGGTATCTCCCAATTTGTATTCTCCTTCAAACCCTTGGAACTCAATGACTTTCTTTTTAGGAGAAGCACCTGCTTTTTTATAGTGACCTGTTTCGGCCTTATTAGCACGTTTTTCTGCCTTGTCATCGAAACCTAGTTGAAGGGCACTGTACCCGTCCACCTCTTCGGTTCTGACTTGGGTAACCACGCATGGCCCAGCTTCCAATACGGTACATGGAACGTTCTTTCCATTCTCGTCGAAAATGCTGGTCATACCGATTTTCTTACCTATTAACCCAGACATATTTAATTAATTAACAATTATTTACTTTTTATAACTCAAGCCAATTTCTTGGCAAAAAAATTGGGTCAAGAAAAACATTCTGTTCTGACCCAGATTTTTTCTTTCTCCGTTTTTCCCGAACCATCGTTCGGGACATGTTGCTCCCGCCTAGGGCAGAAACATTATCAGACTTTGATCTCAACCTCAACACCACTTGGAAGCTCCAGCTTCATAAGGGCATCGATGGTTTTTGATGAAGAGCTGTATATATCCAATAATCTCTTGTAAGAGCTCAATTGGAACTGCTCTCTAGATTTTTTGTTCACGTGAGGTGAACGCAAAACCGTAAATATCTTTTTACGTGTTGGTAGCGGAATTGGTCCAGTTACCACAGCACCTGTTGTTTTTACTGTCTTCACGATCTTCTCAGCAGATTTGTCCACCAAATTGTGATCGTAAGATTTCAATTTTATTCTAATTTTTTGACTCATCTTGCTGAAAAATTAAGCGGTTACTCCTTTAGCTGCTTTAATAACTTCCTCGGCAATAGCGGAAGGAGTATCTGCATAGTGTGAAAATTCCATTGTGGATGTTGCCCTACCTGAAGACAAAGTCCTCAAGGAAGTAACATAACCAAACATCTCCGATAACGGCACTTCAGCCTTAACAACCTTCGCACCTGCTCTATCTGACATATTGCTAACCTGACCTCTTCTTCGGTTCAAGTCACCAACAATATCCCCCATGTTCTCCTCTGGAGTAAGCACCTCCAACTTCATGATCGGCTCCATAATTACCGCCTTCGCTTTCTTAGCAGCAACCTTGTATCC
>QGCX01000089.1_pt1 | contig 19892 bp, 20 predicted proteins | sample 4708031 | NCBI WGS metagenome assembly QGCX01 (sample SAMN08941163, study PRJNA450518) | Sediment metagenome, whole genome shotgun sequencing project. | reverse complement strand
GGTCCATTTTGGGCAATTCCAGAGCAGCTTCCTCCAAGGATATGATACGCTCTACCAATTTTTCCGGTTTAAGTCTACCCTCCTTAATCATCTCCAGCATCGCAGGATATCTAAAAGCTTGCATCCCATGACTTCCCAAAACCTCCAATTCGTTTGCCAAAACTTGATCCATGGGAACTTGTGGATGCTTATGGTCTCCAGTCATTAGGCCAACCTGAATATGTTTTCCCCGTTTTCTAAGATTGGCTATTGAATTGAAACAGGTGATTTGACTACCCAGACCATCTATGGAAACATGGGCACCCCCATTGGTCAATGCTTTAACCTCATCGACCAAATTTTCATGTTTTAAACCGTTTATGGTTACAGCTGCCCCTAATGACTTTGCCAGACTCAAGGTAGCATCATCAATATCCACAGCAATTACCGTTGCACCTAACGCATTGGCGATCATTATGGCAGAAAGGCCCACGCCACCGCAACCATGAACTGCAACAAACTGTCCTCCCTGTACCTTTCCTTGATCAACAACGGCCCTAAAAGATGTAATAAACCTACAACCCAAAATAGCAGCGGTTACATCGCTGATTTCCTCTGGAATCTTAACTAAATTAATGTCGGCATGATCCAAGGCAACATATTCCGCAAATGAGCCCCAATGGGTAAAACCAGGTTGAGTTTGGTAGTCGCAAACTTGATGGTTTCCAGAATTACATTCTGGGCAAGTCCCACATCCGCATACAAAAGGAACCGTAACCCTATCCCCTACTTTAAAATTCTTCACATCTTTGCCGACTTCCGTTACAATGCCGGCCAGCTCATGGCCGGGCACATGGGGAAGTTCTATACCGGAGTCGTGCCCCATCCAACCGTGCCAATCACTCCGACAAAGTCCCGTAGCCGATACCTTTACCACAACACCATGACTTTTGGGAGAAGGATCTTCAATATTTTGTACTGAAATCGGTCCCTGGAATTTTTCATAAACAATAGCTCGCATCTGTAGTAAATTTGTGGTTGGTAGTTAAAGCCTATAAACTTAAGTGAAAAAAGCTTTGATTCCGATAGTGATATGTCTCATTCCCAACATACCATAAGTAGTTTATATTTGTAACACTAGCTAGTAAATTACAATGCTTATATCCATTCTTATCGCACTCTATATTCTTATTGCCTTGATTATGGTGATAAGCTTGTTGCTAAATGGAGTTAGACCAAGCAAAACCTTGGCATGGCTGTTGGCCATTTTTACCATACCCGTGGGTGGTTTTCTTCTGTATATTTTATTTGGACGAAACAGAAGAAAAAGCAAAATGTTCTCCTTAAAAAATCAGTTTGGTCCAATAAACAAACTCGAGCATGTAACTTGTCATCCAGAAATTTCTGGGAACAAACAAAAAATAACATCGCTGATCAACAAGACTTCAAAATGTCAAGTTACTTGCCATAATGATCTTGATTTATTGAAAGATGGAAAAAACACTTTTGAAAGTATTTTTCATGCACTGGAAGAGGCCAAAGAGCATATCCACCTGCAATACTACATTTTTGAGGATGGACTTTTGGCAGATAAACTTTTAGAAGTTTTTGAACGCAAAATAGCCGAGAATGTGACTATCCGACTTCTTTACGATGGTATTGGCAGCTATTCCCTAAGCAAAAAATACCTCAAAAAGCTTAAAAAAATTGGGGTGGAAACGGCACAATTTTTACCCTTCAAGTTTGGTAGGTTCCTATCCGCATTGAACTATAGGAACCACAGAAAAATTATCGTAATCGATAATAAAATTGGATTCACGGGCGGAATAAATATTTCGGACAAATACCTGAAGGGTGATCCAGCTTTGGGGAAATGGCACGATACCCATTTAAAAATTGAAGGTGAAGCAGTTGATTTTTTAAACAGGACCTTTATGACCGATTGGTACCTTGCCAGTGGGAATAAAGTGGATTTCTCTTCATTCAAAGTTTATAGGGTGCCAAAAATTGGGACCTCTCTCCAAATAGTTCCCAGCGGACCAGATGACGATTTTGATGTAATGGAGCAGGTTTATTTTTCAATCATCAACAGTGCAGAAAAATACCTCTATATCGTTAACCCATACATTATTCCCAACCACGCCATATTACAAGCCCTTATGACGGCTGCATTGAGTGGTGTGGATGTTAGAATTTTAATGTCTTCAACTACAGATATTAAACTTGTGGACTGGTGTGTTAGGGCCTATTTTGAGTCCTACCTTAAGGCCGGCATTAAAATATACCTATACGCAGAAGGCTTTTTGCACAGTAAAGTAATGCTTTGTGATGATGAAATTGCCAGTATTGGCACAGCAAATCTTGATAACAGAAGTCTTCAACAAAACTATGAGGCCCAAGTTTTTGTTTATGATGCCACCCTTTGCAAGCACATGAAATCTGATTTCTTGAAAGATTGTGAAAAATCAATCCTCCTCAGTGATTATGAGAAATATAAGGAAAGGCCCTGGGGTAAAAAACTAATTGAAGGCTTTGCGAAATTGTTGAGTCCCCTCTTATAACATAATGGTCTCGAAACCCAGTTCGTTTTTACATGTTTTGCCCTCTTCCCAACAATCAAGATTATAAATAGTGGTCTCCGCAATCCTTACCAGAGCTTCTTTTGTTGCAAAAGCTTGGTGCGGAGTTAACAATACATTCGGTAACGAAATCAATTCCTTGAGATGCTCATCTCGGATTCCTTTCTTACTGTTGTCCTTAAAGAAAACACCTCTTTCGTGCTCATAAACATCGGTGGCATACCCCCCAATATCTCCTTGTTTTAGCGCTTGAATGATATCGTCCGTTTTAACAATACCGCCTCTTGCCGTATTGATCAAAATAGCATCCCTCTTCATTGCATTGAACAGTGGTCCTTGAAAGATATGGTGGGTTTCGTAATTAAGGGGTGTGTTTATACTGATAACATCCGACCTCCTGCATAGTTCTTCCAAAGGAAGGTATTCCAAATCGTAATGGTTTTCCAAATATTGGTTCCGCTTCACATCATTGGCCACTACCTTGCATCCAAAAGCATGAAATAGTTTCACCAAAATAGAGCCAATCCTTCCTGTTCCAAATATACCTACAGTCTTACCATTTAGATCAAAGCCTACTAAATCGTCCAACAAAAAGTTGTACTGGTGGACTTGTTCATTGGATTGAATCAACTTTCGGTTAAGTGCCAACAAAAGTCCTACGGCATGCTCTGCAATGGCGTGCGGAGAATATTCAGGAGCATGGGCCACTTTCAACCCTATTCGTTTAGCTGATTTAACACTTACATTGTTATAACCTGTAGATCGTAGGGTAATATACTTTACACCCATCTCCTGAAGAATCTCCAATACAACCAAGGATGCATCATCATTAGAAAAAATGGAAATGGCATCGTACCCTGCCGCCATAACTGCCGTAGTGGGGTTTAAGGCGTCAGGCACAAATTTAATTTTGTGTTTGTTGCCGTTTGATTTTTCCAAGTTTTTTATCTCAAAATCCTTGGCGCTATACACCAGTACTTTCATGTTTTTTGCTTCTAGTAAAGTTTAATTAAGTAATCTTTTTTGTTTTTTGCGCTTGATCACGTTGGATACAATGTCGAAGATTTTAGTTTTGGAATCTCTATATGTCTCAAAGTAATCCTGCACCTCCATAGCAAGGTCATTATGGGTATCCAAATATGCTTCCTCCATTTTTTCTTGGTTCACATCATCTACCATAATCTGAAGCTGGTTCTCGTGTAACTGTACTTTTTTAAATAGATCTACCAACTCTTTTTCAGATTTGTTCAAGGATTCCACAACAGGCTGAATGGTCTGGAACATATCAGAATCAATAATGTCCAAAGTATAGTCCTTCACCATACTGTTGAGAAACTTTTGCTCATCCTTGGCGAATCTTAATTCGGAGAACCATTTTTTGGATTCTTCGTGCAGCTCATCTGCACTGAACCACTCTCTAAATTTTCTTTTGTTTGATTTTGTTTCCATCACTGTAATATATTAAGCGGCAGATGGCATACATCTGCCGCAAATTTTAATTATACTACCTCGATAACTTTTTTGTGATCTTCCTTAGCTTCTTCCATTTTTAGGACCTTTAGCTTAAGAATACCATTTTCGTAAACTGCCTTAACATCTTTTGATCGATCAACAGAAGTAGGCAATTGCAAGGTTCGTGTAAATGCATTGTAGTTGAATTCCCTTCGTGTGAAGTTTTCATCCTCTTCGGTCTCTTCTTTACTTTTTTGGGCAGAAACCTCCAATACATCATCTTTCATAGTGATCTCGAAATCTTTTTTTTCAAATCCAGGTGCGGCAAACTCAATTTCAAAATCATCTTTATGCTCTTTAACATTCATTGATGGATGGGTTTTTTCCAAATTGAAAAAGTCATCATCGATAAATGCATCTCGATTGAAAAAATCAATCAGACTCTCGTTCCATGGAAATCGTTTTCCATCTAATTTTACAAGTGACATAACTATATAATTTACTGATTAATGAATAATATGTAACAATCCGACAAAGACCATGTTTTACGCTGCAAAGCACAGCCTAGTCAGTACAACGGCTTCTTCTTTTTAAGCACCGAACCTGCATAATCATAAACCTCTTTTTTCAGGTTGATGTAGTTCTTGATATAATCCGTTATTTGATCCTTAAGGTTCTGGTGCTTTTCGTAATAATGATTGTCGCATTCATGTTCCACACATTCGAAAATGCCACCAAGTCCATTCTCGTGTTTTTTTATGGATTCTGCTAAGGATTTTCTATTCTTTTTAGAAGTATCGAAGTGCTGTTTGAACGTATCCAACCGTTCAAATAAGTTGGGCGTTCTTGGCTCAAAAACATAGGAGTCCAATAACCCCTGTATAAAGGCCATTTCATCCTCAATGAACAGCAAATAGGATTTCCAGTTTTGCAGTTCATCGTGCATTACCTCAATTTTCCTCTCCCTTACCATCATCACGGTATTTTTTTAAATTGCTAATGAATGTAAGGTTTGGTCGGTTACTATGAAATGATCTAAATCATTTTGATGATTTAAATTAGGTGGCCTCCGGATACCGATCATCCATTCCAAAAGATTGTTTTACTAATGCCTTGAACTGGTTTTCGGTCATACTATCGGCTGTTTTGGTTGCTTTTACCTTGGCCGCCAATCCCGGGTGTCTTTCTTTAAGCGCATCGACAAATTTTTCCGGAGCTTCTGCTGGTCCAAAAATGGCAATTTCGTCCGCATCGGAAATCTGTCCTGCAATCTTTTCAAAATAATCCTTCAATTGGTGTTTTTCCCGTTCCAGATATTTGCTATCCTGTACCACATCTTGTGGACCCCATTTGGTTTTGGATCTTGATCCTCCCTTGGGGTTGAAAAAATCCAGCTCTGAAGGAATGTTAAAAAGACTTTCCTTGCCATTGTTTAATATTACGCCGTTGGCTTCTTGTTTATCTAGCCATATTCCTACTTGCTTCATTGTTCCTTCTTTTTTAGTTATCATTTAGTTCTAAAATGGGTACTTTCGGTTCGTACCCAATTTTTTTCACCAAAGGGTTTGATAGTATACTTCCAAAAAACAAATGCTTTTTGTTCAAGAAAGCTACCATATCACACCCGTGATTATCGATGAATTTATTGATTCCACTGCTGATTTTATCAGCAGGCAAAAAATGCATTTCGTAGTCTGTACCCTGCAAAATTTCTTGTAACAACTCTTTGTTGGCGTTTTCTTTTCTGCTCAGCTTTCCATCTTTGTCCTTGTCAATGTGAACTACATTGATTCTTGCATCGTACAATTTTGATATTTCTATCAAGTCCCCTATTTCCTTTTTCTTAAAAGGAGCTTTATAATCTGTTGGGAAAACAATCTCCCTTGGTGTTTTAAACATATAATTGTTGGGCACGGCAATAACTGGGCATTCTTTGATTTGCTCCATGACATTGACGGTATTGGTGCCGAATATCCGCGCTTTAGATTCTGTGATTCCCTTGGTCCCCATAACAATGATGTCGATATCCTTTTTATCGATTACATTTCTTATAGCCCCTGTTAAGCTATTGAAGGTTGTTATGGTATGGAATTCGTGTTTATCATTTTGGGGATGCAGTTTTACCATTTGCATCAATTTTTCCATGCCTTCCTCCGATTCCTGTTTCGCAGCTTCATAATAAGGCTCACCAGATTCTGGCACCCGCATGCTGTCCAAAGTATATCCTGAAATGTGAAAGGCATTTAGAATGTAAAAATCGCACCTCACATTTTTGTATAGCTCCAATGCATATCTAATGGCGTTCAATGCATTTTTTGAATAATCCGTGGGTAACAAAACTCTCTTGTCCATGACGGTTTTTGTTTTAACGAAAGTTATATTTCCTCCAAATGATATACTATGATTTTGGTCAATTTGGAGTATTGGGCAAAATCAAAAAGGGTACGTTCAATTTAGTATTGAGCTCTTTGATAATTCCCTTACCAATAAACTCCAAGAAAAAATGATGCGGATAATAAACCATACAGAGCATATCAATATTCCAGAGATCTACAAATTCCAAAATGGTGTTGACCTTACCATCAAAAACAGGTAGCTCAACCTCTTTGGAGCTGTTTTTAGCAATTGCCTCAAGAAAGTTAGCTTTGTTTTTTTCTTCTGGGTCGGCATCTTTATTTTCCTCAATGCTCATAGGTACAATTAAACTGTCCGCTACATTACAGAAAAACTGTAACGTTTTAATATTATCATGTGATATCGGATTTGCATAATTCGACGTAAATGCAATTTTATCCACTTTCTTAAAGTCGATTTCCAAAGGAACGATAAGCACGGGGCAACTGGTTATTTCCCGAACTAATTGCATGGCATTGTTACCTAACAATATATGCTTTATCTCTTCTTTTGCCTTATTTCCAATTACGGTTAGGTCCATCTGGTGCTTCTGTGCATATTTGGCAACACCTACTGTCATATCCGAGCACAAAGGAACTTTTTTAAAGGCATGTTTCGTATTCTCTCCAACATCTCTTACTAAACGGTGCACCAAGGCATCCAGCTCTTGCATCGACTCTATTTTTGCCTTTTCCCTATCGGGATTATTCTCACCCGTACATACGTTGACAATATGAAATGTGCATTCCTTGTTTTGGAACAACCGTGCTGCATAGTACAACGCGTTGTACGAATTGTTTGAAAAATCGGTGGGTACTAAAATCTTTGACATCGCTTTTATTTATTGATTATACGGAAGTACTAAAAATGGAACTTTGGTATGGAGACCTATATTTTTAATTACGGGCTCCACAAAAAGACGCTCAATAAATGAATGCTTGTTTTTAACCATGGCCAACATTTCTACTGGGGTTTCCTTTTGAAATCCATTAATGGCCTCTATCAACTCTTGATCCGGTAAATCGTAAAATTTATGATTTTGCTCCAACAACAACCCTTCCAGATACGTTTTGTGATTGGCTTGATCTAAATCCAGTCCACTTGGAGTAGTTACATGCATGATATGTAGTTTGGAATGCCACAATTTGGAAAACTTGAGCAAAAAGTCAAGATTGGCTTTTTTGTAATCCACCTCATAATCAGTTGGGAACAAAATATTGCTAGGTGGTTCGTATTCAAAATCTGATGGAACGGCCAGAACTGGAATCCCTGCTTTTTGAATGACATGTACCGTGTTGGAGCCAAAAAGTATTTCCCTTGCACCCGTTGCCCCCTGTGTCCCCATTACGATAAAGTCTATGTTTTCTTTTTGGGAAATAGACTCGATTTCGTCTCCCAGCGAATTGAAGGCCGCATGTGTCACATAGGTGTGCTTTGATACATTGAACAGAGTCTTTATTCTTTTTCTTGTTTTTTCAAGAGCTTCTTCCGCCTTATATCTTTCATCATCTGGCAATCCCAATTGTCCAGGACTTCCCAGTGTATAATCTACCCGATAAATAGCTGGAGTATACGCATGCACCAGATAAAATATGCACGTGGAATCCTCTAATAATTTAACTGCATATGAAATGGCATGAAATGCATTTTCGGAAAAATCGGTGGGCAATACTACTTTCATCATGGCTTATTTATTTAAAAACCTACTAATAACAAAGCTATTCACAGTACATGTTTTATACTATGATTTACATCACATACCGAAGAAATTTCATGGTGATATAAAGTGTGGAGAGAAATCAAAAACTATGAGAAACCTAAGCTATTCGTGGATTACGTAGAATGGGATTTTTGTATGAAAACTTATTTGTTCTACAATGGAATCGAATAATATTTGCTGTATAAAATTTAGGTTTTTTGCCACCATAACAATCATATCAACATCTCTGCTCTCCACAAAACACTGTATGGCAGACTTTACTTTTTTATTTGTAATGGTATGAAAACTGTACGTTTCAGGAAATGTATCCTCCATAAAGTCCAAAAGGTGTTCCCTGTTCGTTTCCTGTTCTTCATTAAGATGATCTCCATCTTTCAGGGCATTCATAACCCTAAATTTCGCTTTGCCCAAAGTCACCATTTCTTCCATTGGGCGCAAAATCCGTAGGGAATAGAAAATATTGAAATCTGTAGGAAAGGCTATTTCTTTTGGTCTTGAGAGATCCACATTAACGGGGACAACAAGGGTATTGCACTGCACTTTGGTAATAACATCCCCGGCATTGCTTCCCAGTACTTTTTCCTTGACACCTGAAGCACCCTTGGTTCCCATCACAATAAGGTCAATGTTTTGCTCCTCTATATGTTTTTTTATGGTAGGGATAAAAAAGCCGTACTCGTGCAAAGCAAAGAAAAAGTGATTCGCTTCTGTGCTATGCTTCCGGGTTTCCTTAACTAAATCTGTAAGCTTCTTTTTTGTATTTTCACTAGATTCATTTTCTGTTTCCTGAAAAGTTTCAGCATCATTTTTTGTATCTAACAATGTGCCCACATACAGCAAATAAAAATTGCATTCCATAGTGCTGAACAGCACCTGAGCATACCTCAATGCCTGAATGGAATTTTCGGAAAAATCTGTTGGGACCAGAATATTCTTCATTTGTCATAAATTGATAGTGCAAGTTTATCATTCATTAAAAAAAAAGGAATGATATATATCACTTGCCATATTTATGACGCATTTTTTCTTAATGGACCTGTTCCAAGGCTTCACTATCTAGCACCAAAATATTTCTGTTTTCGATGGCAATAAGTCCTTCGTGTTTAAAATCAGAAAGAGTTCTTATTAGACTTTCTGTTGCTATGCCCGCCACTCCGGCCAAGTCACTTCGTGCTATTTTCAAGGGAGCTTGTTTATCCCTATTCATAGCTTTGCAATACATCAAAAGTGTCTGGGCTGTCTTTTTTCTGACCGAACTATAGGCCATTTGGAGTAATTGTTTTTTAATATTTTCCAAATCCCCTGCCATGATATCCATTAGTTCCAAAGAAACACTTTTATTGTCCTCTAAAATCCCTTTTACCTTTTCCTTGGATATTCCGGCCAACTCCACGTCTTCCATTGCAACGGCATATTCCTTGTATGGTAGATGATCTGTTAACGAAGTAAAGCCCAAAAAGTCATCTTCAGCGTAAATGGATGTGATCAATTCCTTTCCTTCCTCATCTAAACCACAACTTTTTATCACTCCTTTTAAAATAAGATACACCATATTTGAATGATCTCCCTTGGAATAGATGGTTTCGTCTTTCTTAAAAGAAAACAACTGACCATGGTCATCAAAAAAGTTTTTTAGCTCATTCAAATTCCTTATTTCGTGCTCCTGATGTACTTTTTTGGGGTGTTCCGCCAGCAAAGCCTCCATATGTTCTGCCTTTTTCAAACGACATTGGATGGCTGACAAAAGTTCTTCCTCTTCAAAAGGCTTTGTCAAATAATCATCTGCTCCAAGATTCATTCCCTTTCTAACATCTTGTTTTTCCGTTTTGGCGGAAACAAAAATAAATGGGATGTAACGCGTGGTTTCGCAAATTGAGAGTTCTTCCAATACTTCGTAACCATCCATTTCTGGCATCATTATGTCGCAAAGTACCAAGTCTGGATGTTCTTTTTTGGCCATTTCTACTGCCATTTTTCCATTCGATGCCGAACATACCTTAAAACTGGATAATTCCAACAGTTCGGCTACATTCTCCCGCAGGGAGGTGTCATCCTCCACCAGTAAAATTTTCTTCATTTTTTTCCTTGTTGTTTATTGGTATGTACAGTGTGAATATGGAACCCTTTCCCAATTCACTTTTAAAAGTTACATTGGCGTTGAGGTTATGCATATGTTGTCTAACAATGTTTAATCCAATACCTGTTCCTTGGACAGTAAGTACATTGGATGCCCTAAAATATCTATCAAAAATAAAGGGCTGATCCTCGGGTGGTATTCCAAACCCATGATCGATAATATCAATTCTAAGCTGGTCTTTTTCAAGAGATACGTTTAATTCTATATCGGTATCTTCGGGGGAATATTTTATGGCATTGTGCATAAGGTTGGAAAGTGCCAATCCCATTATTTTTTCATCAAATTCAACCATTATCCCATCAATGTTATCAGGGTATCGTATGCGCTGTCCTTCTTTTAATAGGGTGTTGGAATCGTAGACCACCTCGTTGATTAATTTGCTCAACGGAAAGGAAGACATGGAATAGTTTACCTTCCCAAGCTCTAGGCGCTCTATGGATAAAAAATCAGTAAGAATGTTATCCAAATACTTTACTTTGGACTTGATAGTGGAAATGTGCTTGTTCCTTTTATCTTGCTGATCGGTTTCCGTATATTTTGTTAGCAGAGAAGTAGAGGTCAAGATACTGGTCAGAGGTGTTTTAAACTCATGGGACACCAATGACAAAAATTTGGTTTTTAACTCATTGAGCTTTTTTTCCGCTTTAAGTGCCTGTTGCAATTGTTGGGTGCGCTCTTCTACGGTATTTTCCAATTGTTGGGTGTAGTTTTTACGCTCCGTGATATCCAAAACTATGGCCACGCATACCTTTCGTTTTCCTATATAAGATAATTGCAAGTGAACCTCAACAGGGTACCTTGTGCCATTTTTTCGTTCATGTACTGTTTCAAAAATTACTTTTTCCTTTCTTGCTGATAGTAATGGAGCGATTAATCGCTTCATTACTTCTGTGGTCAACTCTGGTTTTATGTTGATAACCGACATTTGGCTCAACTCTTGCATGTTATAACCCAAATTATGTTGCGCACCATGGTTCACATTGATAAAGATGAACGATTCTGCATCGAACGCATAAATCTCGTTGAGCGATTCATCAAAAATCTGAAACCAGTAATCTATGGTCTGTTCGGCTTTCTTCCTCTCGGTAATATCCTTTATTAGGGCAAGTACATATTTTTTTCGAAGTAGTTTAAATGGATTGAGACTTATTTCCAAAGGAAACTCTTCACCGCCTTTTCGTATTCCCACTAAATCTACTTCTGGCCCCATCTGCCTCGCCTTGCCGTGGCTCATAAAGGTTGAAAACAGATTATCATGCTTATTCCTGAAACGCTCCGGGAGCAAAACCTCCAATGGTTCACCGTTAAGTTCACCATCAGCATAATCAAACATTTTATTGGCCGCACTATTACTGGCGGTAATTTTCTGTTGCTCATTGACAATAAGAATGCCTTCGGAGATTGCCTCCGATAAAATGCCAAGTACGTTACTTTTTTCGAATCGTTCCAAAACGGTAAATAAATTTACTGATTTAGATCATGGGGGGAAATTATTTACATGAGTATATTTATTCCTAGAGCGTTAAAATTTAAGAAAATGTTGGAATCCAAAAAAAACCTTGGTAAGAAATTTTATCAAAATTTAGGCAAATTATTCTACGCCATAGCGATGGCGGACCACAGTGTCCATATGAAAGAGATGGAAAAGCTGAATGAAGTGGTACGGGATTATTGGTTGGAAGTGGATGATATTGAAGATGAATATGGAACCGATGCCGCTTTCCAAATAATTTCTGTTTTTGACTGGCTATTGGAGTATGAAAAAGACAACGAAGAGATTTATGAGGAATTTGAAGCTTTTTACATGGACCACAAAATATTGTTCACTCCTGAAATCAAAAATTTGACCATGTCTACATCCAGAGCGATTGCGTCTTCATTTTCTGGCAGCAATAAATCGGAGTTGATTTTATTGGGGCGCTTACAGTTGCTTTTTGAAAAATGATCACAACTTGATAGTCATTACCGGTATTTTAGCGTGGTTGGATACATTTTCGGCCAAACTTCCCACAACAAAGTGTGCCAAGCCCTTTCTGCCATGGGTTGGAATCACCAATAAATCGGCATCGTGTTCAAAACAATAGTTTAGCATTCCGCGTTCCACACTGTGGTGGTTATAAAAGGTTACATTAATCTCTTTGCCCAACTCTTTTTTAAAGGATTCCATTCTTTTCTCCACGTCGTCAAATCCCATAAAGTTTGCGCCGGACGTATTTATATATACTACTTCCAATGAGGCTGAGAATAATTTTGCAAACGCTTCGGCCTTCATGTAAACGGGGATACTTTCCTTGTCCAAGTCACAGGCTAATACTATTTTTTTAATAGAAAAATCATCGTGTGACTTTTTAATCACTATAACGGGCAGGTCTGAAGTACGAACCACCTTCTCCGTGTTTGAGCCAACAAAAAGTTCGCTTAAGCCACTGGTTCCATGGGAACCCATTACCACCAGGTCACAATTTTGTTCTTGCGCCACATTGTTCACCTCGGTAAAGTCCTTGTAATTTTGAATAATGGCCTCTACAGAAATGTCTTTGAGGTATTCCTTTTCTGTAAATTCCTTGATTTTTTCTTTAGCCAGTTTTAAATAATATTTCGCTTCGGCTTCCTCAGCGATTTCTGAATTGGCCAAAACAGAATCGGAAATACCAATCATATGAAGCAGAATAATACCAGCCTCATGTTGCTTGGCTATTTTAGCGGCAACTTCCAAGGCATATTCAGAATGTTTCGAAAAATCGACGGGTACCAATATTTTTTTCATGACATCCAATGTTAAAACAAAATGGCTTTCCTTCTGAAATAGAAAGGAAGTTCCCAAAACTCCTATTCCTTGAACCATTTTCATTAGTTACGTTTTCCTTAAAAGTAACCTTTGGGTGTTTTTATTCCTATGACCTTGGTCATATCCGCAGGTAAGTAATACGCATTTAAAACCTGAATTTGTTTACTTCAATGTGTCCAATTTCCTTTTTAGGGAAGCCACTTCTTGCTGTAAACTTTCCACCTGACCTAAAAGATGATATATGGCCTGTAATCCTTCAAGATTAATGTCCAATTCATTGTGTAAACGCACCATTTTTTCCAGTAGCGGAAGGTCTTCAATATGAAGCATCCCATCATCTTTTTCCTGCTCCACCTGCAAAATCTCATACTCGTACATGGAGTAAACAAAAGATTCACCAACCCCATGACGTTCACAAAACGTTTTTATGGATATGTAGTTTTCTTTTTTCATGTCTTTTTATTCTAGATTGGTCTTAGCTAAAGATTCAAATAGCGACTTTTGTTCTTTGGTAAGGGTCTTTGGTATTTTAACTATATAGGTTAGGTAAAGGTCTCCAAACTGGCCTTCTTTCCTATATTTTGGAAATCCTTTTCCTTTTAACTTCACCTTGGTACCATTATCGGTTCCAGGCGCTACTTTCAATTTAACCTTCCCCGTTAGGGTCTCCACTTGTATTTCTCCCCCTAGCACCGCTTTTACCAAAGGAACCTGAACAGTTTTATACAAATTTGCACCATCACGTTTAAAGGCGGTATTGTTCACAATGGAAAAAGTAATATACAAATCGCCTGCAGGGCCGCCTTCAATTCCTGGCCCACCGTGCCCTTTTATTTTAATGGTCTGTCCATCCTCGATACCCGCTGGAATCGTCAATCTTATATTCTTTCCATTAACGGTGAGGGTCTGCTTTTGGGTTGTGTACACATCCATTAAGGACAACTGTAGTTCCGCATTATAATCCTGTCCCCTAAAGCGAACTTTTTGACCTCGCGAGCCAAATCCGGATGCTCCTCCGAACATGGACTCAAAAAAATCGGAAAAATCTTGAGCAGAACCACCAGAGTGGCTATAAGTGTAGCCAGAATAGTCACCTTGCCTCCCTTGTTGCGCCCTTGAACGTTTGGCCTTCTCAAACTCTTCGGCATGCTGCCAATCTTTTCCGTATTCGTCGTACTTTTTCCGTTTCTCTGGATCCGACAGTACCTCATTGGCCTCATTTACCTGTTTAAAGTTTTTTTCGGCTTCCTTGTCGTTGGGGTTCAGATCGGGATGATATTTTCTCGCAAGCTTACGATAGGCCTTTTTAATTTGATCGGTAGAAGCTTTTTTATCTACCCCCAATACTTTGTAATAATCAATAAAATCCATAGGTCGATACAGAATTCTGAATTCATAAAACCTTATATCACTCCAATTTCATCAGAATGAATGACTCTCTCAAATTTCGATAAAAAACTTCTTTTTTTCCAATGACCTTTATCAGTGTCCGGTTCAACTATTCCTATCAAGGTCTTTCATTTTTATATCTTACCAACAACATTTACCTTTAAGAAGAATCAATTCATAACAATATGATTATCCATCAGTTTGACCAGACCAATTCCGTACTGAATACTTTTATTTCGGAAATTAGGGATGTAGAGATCCAAAAAGACGCTATGCGTTTTCGACGTAATATTGAACGCATTGGTGAGGTACTTGCCTACGAATTAAGTAAATCCCTGGATTATGAGGAAACTGAAGTCAAGACACCATTTGGAACCAAGAAATCTTTTTTGTGTTCAGACAATTTGGTGCTTTGTTCTGTACTTAGGGCTGGTCTACCCCTTCATCATGGTATTTTAAGTTATTTTGATGGAGCCGAAAATGCATTTATTTCTGCATACCGACACCACCCTAACAATGATGATGCTTTCGAAGTAATCGTAAAATATTTTGCGGCTCCATCCCTCGATGACAAAATATTGGTTTTAACGGATCCTATGTTGGCCACTGGAAAAACACTCGAAAACGTGCTTGATGCACTCAAAAGCCATGGAACACCAAAACAAATTCACATTATATCCGTAATCGGTTCTAAATCTGGGGTAGCAAAGGTTGAAAAAGTGTTTCCCAAGGATACACAGCTCTGGATTGCTGCCGTTGATGAACACCTTACCAGTAAGGGCTATATAATACCTGGGTTGGGTGATGCAGGAGACTTAAGTTATGGAGTCAAATTGTAATGTCCGATTCCTACAGTAAAATTTCAACAACTTCGTGCATCATGGGAATGTGACAATTCCATCCAAGTTTTTCATGAATTTTATCCTTATAAGTTTCCATGGCATCTTTCTCTCCATGAACCAAAAACACTTTTTCAGGAATGTTTTTGATAGCGCCCATCCATGTCAACAATTCACCTTGGTCTGCGTGGGCCGATAAACTCTCCAAATGATTCACCTTTGCCTTAATAGGCACATATTTTCCATAAATCTTTAACTCGGTAGCTCCTTCGAGCAGCTTTCTACCACGGGTTTCCTCTGCTTGGAACCCTACAATCAAAATCGAGGTGGTCTCCATATCCCCCAATTGTTTAATATAGGTAAGCACACGTCCACCTGTAACCATACCACTTCCAGCAATCACAATTTTAGGTCTCGGGTCATCAATGGTTTCCCAAGTTTCGGCATAAGAACTCACCAAAGTAATGTGGTTGCACATGTTATGGTACTCCTCAATAGTTAGCTTGTGCCAATTTGGAAAATTTTTAAAAACTTCCAATACATTGTTTCCCATGGGACTATCCACAAAAATGGGGATGTTAGGAATTCTGTTTTTCTTGTAGAGTTTCCATAGTTGGTACATTAGGGATTGCAAACGTTCCACAGCAAAGGAAGGAATGATCAAAGTGCCTTTCTTGTAAAGGGTTTCTTTTATCAGATTCGTTAAAATCTGCCCTACATCCTCATCTGGATGTTGCCTGTCTCCATAAGTACTTTCCACAAATAAGTAATCGGCCCACTCAGGTTGTTTGGGAGGGTCGAGCAATTCATCTACCTGTCTGCCCACATCTCCGGAAAAAACCAATCGTTTGCCAAATAAATCAATCTCGATATAAGTTGAACCGATAATATGTCCATTGTAAAGAAAAGTAGCATCACAACGATCAGAAAGTGAAACCTTCTTCCCCTCCTCTACATGTTCAAAAAAATTCAATGTAAACGCCGCATCTTCTTTCGTGTACAACGGCAAGGCTGGATGATGCTTGCTATACTCTTCCTTATTGGCTTTATCAGCTTCTTCCTCCTGAATTTTAGCACTATCTTCAAGAATGATTCTGGCAATTTCCAGAGTAGGTGGTGTTCCTAAAATTTTTCCACGAAAACCCTGTCGAACCAAAAGAGGCAAATACCCACAATGGTCCAAATGTCCATGGGTAAGTAATACATAATCAATTTCTGAAACATCTATGGGTAGACGTTCCCAGTTTTGTTCGCGCAACTCCTTTACACCTTGGAACAAACCACAGTCCACCAAAATCTTGATTTCTTCGGTATGCAAATAAAACTTTGAGCCAGTGACTGTGCCAGACCCTCCCAAAAAATGAACTTGAAGTTTTTCCATGATTTTTTATGAGTTGCAAAGTGATTTCATTTCCTTGAGAATTCGTTGTTTCCTTCCATTGGAAACCCCTAAATGGTCAAGCAAAAAACTATTTTTTTCCAATTGTCTACAAAGAACGATTTCCCTTTCCAATAAAAAATGCTTCTCTCTGCTCGACAATAGTGTAGATACCGTGATGGGATAGAGTCTTAACCTATCTATCCGCTCCTTAAGGCCATCACCGTGCGGATAATCCCAACTCAAAAGATATAACCCTGCACATTTCCCATATTCAAGGGCATCATTGGTGAATCTTGTATTGGTCACCACCCAACCTTCAGTGGCTTTAAAGTTCCTTTCTTTTTGTGAGTTCAATGGACCTTTGACATCATTATACCTTGAGTTGATGTACAAAGGAACCTTTACATTACATTTGAGACCATCATCACTATGGAATTTACATTCAATAACATTTAAGATCTCATTTTTGATGGCAATCACATCGATTTCGTGTGAAACACAAGTACCCTGGAGCATTTCTCCTATTTTGGTTTCATAACCCGAATAGTGTAAAATACCTCTAATAAGTCGTTCAAAGGGAAATCCGGTAGGTCCCAGTTCGTAAATAGCCTTTTTTAATTTGTACTTTGAAGCGTAAATCGACTTTTTCTTTTTTAGCAAAGCAAAGGCCCGGTTATGTATCTCTCGGGTAGAAATGCCAGGATAAAGTTCGTCTTGGACACGTTTTACAATCTCTTGCACCATATCTTCGCTGGCACCACTATGTTGAAGGGACCTCTTTAGCTTATCTAAAGAAAACTTGACCTGTTCACCAGATGATTTGGTAATATGGAATTCCTTAATTGCCATATTACTAAAATACGGAACCTTTTAGGACATTGGTATTCCTTTATGTTTATTTTATTGCTGCATTTATACCCAAAAGCCCATGTTTTTCAAATATATCTTTGATATTCAAATATTTTACTTGGGTTATAGTTGTTGAAACCAATAACGAAAAATATTTTCAATAAAAACATCAACTCCAATTTAAAAGAATAGAAGCTAAACTTGCCTAAATCTTTATATTCGTTGTCTACAACGGTTCAATCATTTCAAAAAATGCAAACAGCAAAGGCCATAATATATCTTTCGCTATTTACCCTGATTTTTAGCTGTAAGTCCAAAGTGGATAATTCAGAAGAATCCACGGAGGCAAATACCGAAACTGAAATCGCCATACAGATACAATCCAATAAAATCCCAAAAGAAGCGCCCGAAGGAATGGTCTGGATACCTGGTGGTGAATTTATCCAAGGTGCTGTAGCTAACGATAACATGGCCATGTCCCACGAAAAACCAGCTCATAAGGTATATGTTGATGGATTCTACATGGATATTCATGAAGTGACCAATGCAGAATTTGCAAAATTTGTGGATGAAACCGGTTACATTACTGTGGCCGAGCGTGAAATTGATTGGGAAGAAATTAAAAAACAATTACCAAAAGGTACCCCAAAACCACACGACTCCATCCTCCAACCGGGCTCACTTGTGTTCAAAAAGACAAAGTCCAGCCTTCCCAACTTGTATGATTACTCCCAATGGTGGGAATGGAAAATAGGAGCCAGTTGGAAACATCCCAATGGCCCTAATAGCGGTATCGAAGGGAAAAAAGACTACCCAGTGGTGCATATTGCCTTTGAAGATGCACAAGCTTATTGTAAATGGGCCGGACGCAGATTGCCTACGGAAGCAGAATGGGAGTTTGCAGCCCGAGCGGGAAAAACGGGCGACAAGTTCTTTTGGGGAGATGATATTTCCCAACTCAGTTCCCATGTCAATTCCTGGGAAGGTGAATTTCCAGTAAACAATACCATGGAAGATGGGTATGAGCGGAGGGCACCCGTAATGACCTACCCAAAAAATAACTTTGGTCTTTACGACATGGCCGGAAACGTTTGGGAATGGACCAGTGATTGGTACAACACCAATTATTACAACGAACTAGCCTCAATCGATGAAGTGACAAAAAATCCAAAAGGTGCAAAAAGCGCTTTTAATTCCAGCAATCCTTATGCTAAGGAAAAGGTTATCAAAGGAGGCTCTTTCCTTTGCAGTGCTTCTTACTGTGCCAGCTATAGGATTTCTGCTCGAATGGCCACCAGCCCAGATTCGGGAATGGAACATTTGGGCTTTAGAACAGTGCTTTCCGAATAAAAAAAAGAATTCATTTACCGCCAAAAAAACACCAAGTTTATATTGAATGTTATTGATTGGGGGTTAAAGCCTATTAAAACTCCCATATGCTTGGCAAGATAAAGAACACTGCGAGTGCCATAATAACAATGGACAATAGGTTCATTAAAAATCCAGTACGGACCATATCCGGAATACGCAAGTACCCAGACCCAAAAACTACCGCATTTGGTGGCGTAGCCACAGGAAGCATGAATGCACAAGAAGCTGCGGAGGTACAGGCCACCATCAATAAATATGGGTTTATTCCCAGCGTTAAAGCTAATGGGGCCAGAACAGGGAGCATCATGGCCGTAGTAGCCAAATTTGATGTGACTTCCGTTAAAAAATTTACGCAGGTAATTACCAACAATAGCAACACAAATAAAGGCAAGCCCTCAAAAAATGTCATTTGTCCTCCAAGATAATTTGCCAAGCCTGTTTCTTGAAAGCCCTTAGCTATAGCCATTCCTCCACCAAACAACAATATGATGCCCCATGGTATTTGCACGGCTTCTTTCCATTTGATGATAGGGTCACCAGACCTGTTCGCAGGAATTATGAATAGAATAATGGCCGAACCTATGGCAATAATGGTGTCATCAATATTTGGAATAAACTTTTGTAGCAAAAATGACCTTGTTATCCAACAGAAAGCGGTAAGCACAAAAACGAGCAACACCAATTTTTCTTCTTTTCCCAAAGGCCCCAACTCCGCAAGAAGTCTGTTTATTTCTTTTTTCCCTCCGGGAAAACGTGCCTTTCCCAAAGGGTAGGCAATTCTTGTCAAATACAACCATGCCAGTACAAGAAGTACGGATGATACGGGAAGTCCAAATTTCATCCATTGCCAAAAACTAATATCCACCCCATATGTTTTTTGAACAAATCCGGCAAACACCAAGTTCGGGGGTGTTCCGATCAAGGTGGCAATTCCACCTATTGATGCAGCATACGCAATGGCCAACATTAATAATTTACTGAAAACTTTGTTTTCATCTTCTAGCGTTTCTGGAT
>QGCX01000088.1_pt1 | contig 19894 bp, 12 predicted proteins | sample 4708031 | NCBI WGS metagenome assembly QGCX01 (sample SAMN08941163, study PRJNA450518) | Sediment metagenome, whole genome shotgun sequencing project. | reverse complement strand
GAGGTCCACGGATTTGCAATCCGCTGCATAGCCACTCTGCCAACCCGCCATACTTATTTTTAATTGGAGCGGCACACCGGGTTCGAACCGGTGACCTCAACCTTGGCAAGGTTGCGCTCTACCAACTGAGCTAGTGCCGCTTAATTTAACTTTACTATTTTATGTGATACACCGAATAACACTATTACGCTGCTCATTATATTCACACTAAGCTAGTACTACTTATTCAATTCAACAGCGACTAAACACCGCGCTTACGCTACTTTGCTTAACCAAAACAAACCAGTGTTGCTGAATGTGCTGTGCATTTTAGCGAGCTAAATGCCTACGTCAACTGTCTTTTACTAAGTTTACTACCGTTCGCCTGATTTTTAGCCGAAAGCCTCTGTTTATTTATTGTTTTGGGTTAATTCTGGCCAAGCCAAGATTAAATAACTCACCATCGACCACAAGGTCAATGCCGCCGCTACATAAAACATCACAAAACTAAAGTCAGTAAGTACGCTAGAAAGTTGTGCAGTTAAACCAAAGATCGCTAACATTTGTGCTGCAGTCTTATATTTACCTAACCATGACACGGCTACACTAGAACGCTTACCCAATTCAGCCATCCACTCGCGCAGAGCAGAAATAATAATCTCTCTAGATATCATGATCACCGCAGGAATGGTTACCCAAAAAGACTGGTAATGCTCGACCAATACGACGAGGGCGGCTACCACCATCGCTTTATCCGCTACCGGGTCTAAAAAAGCACCAAATGGTGTTGTTTGCTTAAGTCTACGAGCTAGGTAACCATCTAAGTAATCGGTGGCGGCTGCCAAACCAAAAATCAGTGCAGCGCAAAGCATCCCCCACTCTACGGGTAGGTAAAAAGCTATTAGGAAAAACGGAATTAATACGATTCTAAACGCGGTTAGTATATTAGGAATATTTATCATTATTTTTCATTCATGAAGCAACTGTCGCTATGTTGCCTAATCTTGACTAGTGATGCAACGAATCAAAAATTTTTTGCGCTAATGAAGAGCTAATTCCGGGTACTTTTCCAATTTCGGCAACGCTAGCACTTTTTAATTGCTGCATGCCCCCCATATGAGTCAACAAAGCCTGCCGCCTTTTGGCCCCTACACCTTCAATATTTTCCAGCACGCTAGTTTTTCTGGCCTTGTCCCGGCGGTTTCTATGTCCGGTGATAGCGAAGCGATGGCTTTCATCACGTATGTGCTGAATTAAGTGTAAGGCGGCGGAGTCGCTCGGTAAATGCACCTCCTGCATCGCTTTACCTATTAATAAAGTCTCTAAACCGGGTTTTCGTGTTACCCCTTTAGCTACCCCCACTAACAACGGCATAGGGTCTAAACCTAAGGGGTCAATACTGGCAAATGCCGCTGCCAACTGACCTTTACCACCATCGATAAACAACACATCAGGGATTTTTTCCGCTAACTGTACTTTTTGATAGCGGCGAGTTAAGGCTTGAGCCATCGCAGCATAATCATCACCTCCGGTAATGCCTTCAATATTAAAGCGACGATATTCGCTTTTATTCGGCCCACTGCGGTCGAATACCACACAGGAAGCTACGGTTCGCTCCCCTTGAGTATGGCTAATATCGAAACATTCCATGCGCTTAATCGGCCGCTCAGGCTTGAGTAAGGCTTCTAGCTCGGTCACTCTATGGTGAATAGTTGCTTCTTGATTAAGCTTGCTTAATAACGCATTTTCAGCATTGGTATTAGCCAGCGCAACAAAGCGACTTTTCTCACCACGCTTTGGAATATGTAACTTAACTTTACAGGCTAGCTCAGTTTCAATAGCTTGCTCAATAGCCGACCAATCAGCTTCTACATCAGGTAACAATACCTCACTAGGCTGGTTACCTTTACGTTGCTCAGACAAGTAATACTGCATCACAAAACTACGCAGTATTTCCATAGAGTCCACTTGCTTGGGCACTTTGGGAAAATAGGAACGACTACCTAAAACCTGACCATCACGAATTAACAGTAAATGAATAACCGCGATGCCATTACGAAAGGCAAATCCAAGCACATCACTATGTGCGGTATTGCCACTCACAAACTGTTGCTCTTGGACTTTACGCAGGGCTTGAATTTGATCACGAAAGCCAGCAGCTGCTTCAAAATCTAAAGCATCACTGGCCGCTGACATGTTATCGACCAACTGATTTATTACCTGTTGGCTTTTGCCTTTCAAAAACAAACTGGCTAAATCTACCTGTTGTTGATACTCGTCATCACTCACCAAGTTCACACATGGACCAGAACAACGCTTCAATTGATACTGCAAACAAGGCCGTTGTCGGTTGGCATATTCACTATCGGTACACTGACGAATGGGGAACAACTTTTGCATTAAATGTAAGCTTTCTCGTACCGCATTCCCATTAGGGTAAGGACCAAAATAGTCACCTTTATTACGCTTCGCCCCACGATGCATGGAAATCCGCGGATGCTTATGTTTGCTAATTAAAATATAAGGATAGGATTTATCATCCCTTAATAATACATTGTACTTAGGCAGGTATTTCTTGATTAAATTATGTTCAAGAATCAATGCTTCGGTTTCGCTATGAGTAACGGTAACTTCAACATTAGCGATATTGGCCACTAAGGCGCGAGTTTTGGTGCTATCTACATTTTTGCGAAAGTAACTACTCAGCCTTTTTTTTAAGGACTTAGCTTTGCCTACATAGATCACTTCTTTAGCGGCGTTATACATCATATAGACACCGCTTGCTTCAGTGACTTGGCTTAGAAAGGCCTTACTATCAAATGAGGAGTGCTTATCGTGCAAAACTACAACTTGTCACTATCGATCATGCCGTGACGTATCGCTAAATGAGTTAATTCTACGTCACCATTAATGCCCAATTTACTGAATAGTCGGTAGCGGTATGAGTTTACCGTTTTCGGACTAAGATTAAGTTGCTCAGAAATATCCGTCACCTTTTCGCCTTTAGTAATCATCAGCATGATTTGTAACTCACGCTCAGAAAGACTTTGAAAAGGATTATCTTCAGCTGGACAAAATTGACTTAAGGCCATCTGTTGAGCAATTTCCGGTGACAAATAACGCTGCCCCACATTGACAGCGCGAATCGCTTGCAGCATCTCATCTGGGCCCGCACTCTTGGTTAAATAGCCACAAGCCCCAGCTTGCATCACTTTAGTCGGGAATGGATTCTCACTATGGATGGTTAAGACAATAATTTTTGCATCAGGATCATAACGCAAGATCTTACGGGTGGCTTCTAAACCGCCAATACCCGGCATGTTCATATCCATTAGGATAACGTTGGCTTGATTACTTCTACACCACTGAACGGCTTTTTCTCCGCTTTCAGCTTCGCCAACAACTTTAAATCCTCGAACGTCTTCTAAAATGCGACGGATCCCTGTACGCACTAGCTCATGATCGTCAACCAGAAATACGTTTATCAAGCGTTTTCTCCGCTGTTATTAAAACATCAACCTGCGAATAAGGCAGCCAGCAAGACCATATAGATCTACGCTGCCAACGTTATATCTCATCAAGATAATAATTTAAAGGCTTAAGCGGTATAAGTTTAGATTTGTACGAAAGATTCTTGATCGAACGACCAAGAAACTAGCAATTTGCCATAACATTTACGGCGCTAGAAGCAAAAAACGCCAACCATCACAGCTAGCGTTTTTTAAAAGATATGGCGGAGGAGGAGAGATTTGAACTCTCGAGGCGCTATTAACGCCTGCCGGTTTTCAAGACCGGTGCATTCGACCACTCTGCCACCCCTCCGCAGCAACGGGGCGCATATTACCTAGCATTTTAAAGCTTGTAAACAGTCTTTTGGGCGGTTTTTGAAAAATTACATTTAATTATTTAAACACCAACAATTTTGTAAAAAAAACCGGCATAAGCCGGTTTTTTTACTAAGAATGCTTACTTAGGTAAGTAGCTTTTCCCCATTAAAAAGGTATCTACAGCGTGTGCTGCGCCACGTCCTTCATTGATTGCCCAAACAATCAAACTTTGTCCACGACGCGCATCACCAGCAGCAAATACACCATTAACGTTAGTCGCGTACTCACCGTACTCGGCTTTAGCATTTGAACGGACATCTTTTTCAACGCCAAGTTCATCAATAATGCCAGCTTCAGGGCCCATGAAGCCCATGGCCAGTAGTACTAATTCAGCTTTAATTACTTCTTCGCTACCTTTAATTGGCTGTGGCACCATTTGCCCATTCGGGTTTTTAAGCCATTCGATCTTGGTGGTATGGACTTCAGTGACGTTACCTTGATCATCACCTACCATTTTTTGGGTCATCACCAAGTAACGACGTGGGTCTTCACCCTGAATAGCAATCGCTTCGTCTTGACCGTAATCACGCTTAAGTGTGCGCTTAAACTCTGGCCACGGGTTATCTTTCGCTCGCTCTTGTGGTGGCTGAGGCATGATCTCCAGTTGCATCACATGCTTACAACCATGACGTAAGGCCGTGCCCACGCAGTCGGTACCTGTATCGCCACCACCGATAACCACTACGTGCTTATCTTTAGCGCTAATAAAACGACCATCTTCCAAATTGCTATCTAACAAGCTCTTAGTATTTTTACCCAAGAAATCCATAGCAAAATGAACACCGTTTAGCTTCCGTCCTTCAACTGGTAAATCACGCGGAACCGTAGCACCTGTGGCCAATAACAAAGCGTCAAAGTCTTCATGCAAACGATTAACCGAAATATCTTTACCCACTTCTACCGAAGTTTTAAAGATAATGCCTTCTTCTCGCATGATCTCAATACGACGTTCTACAATTTCTTTCTGTAGCTTCATATTGGGAATCCCGTACATTAACAAGCCGCCGATGCGATCGGCGCGTTCAAATACGGTCACCTTATGACCAGCAGAATTTAACTGAGCTGCGGCAGCTAAACCGGCAGGACCAGAGCCCACAATAGCAACGGTTTTACCAGTACGTAGTTTAGGAGGATTGGGCTGAACCCAACCTTCTTTAAACGCGCGCTCAATAATATTAACTTCTTGGCTCTTAATCGTTACCGGTGGAGCATTAATGCCTAATACACATGAATCTTCACATGGTGCTGGGCAAACACGTCCAGTAAACTCGGGGAAGTTATTCGTCTTGTGCAAACGCTCGATCGCATCTTTCCAGCGACCACGGTATACCAAGTCATTCCATTCTGGGATCAAGTTATTCACAGGACACCCAGCTACGCGAGGTGCGTAAGCTGAGTCACCTGAATGACAAAACGGAATACCACAATCCATACAACGAGAAGCTTGGTCTTTAACCGCTTGTTCGCTCATTGGCGTTTTAACTTCTAACCAGTCGATCAAACGCTCTGCTGGATCGCGGTCCGTAGATAGCTTCCTGTCTATTTCCAAAAATCCTGTTGGATTTGCCATGTCTCTCTCCTAAACCGCTTCAGCTTTTTGTTTGGCTTGTTCTGCCTTGGCTTTTTTTGCTTGCGCTACGCTATCAAGGTGCATATCAAATGCAGCTACTGCTACATCATAATCCGTTTCATATTCACCCGTAGCTTTAGCTTGTTTCATGTAGTTTTGCATACGCTCATAGTCTGTAGGCATAACTCGAACAAACAAGCTTAGCGCTTTGTCCCAATCGTCCAATAACTCTTTGGCCACGTCAGAGCCAGTATGCTCCAAGTGTTTTTCGATAAGAACTTTTAGCTCAGCAGCTTCAGCAGCATCTTCAATGCCACCTAACTTAACCATTTCCATGTTACAGCGTGAAGCAAACTGTTGATTACGGTCCAGTACATAAGCTACACCGCCAGACATGCCCGCAGCAAAGTTACGGCCAGTATCACCTAGAATAATAGCTTTACCACCGGTCATGTATTCACAGCCGTGGTCACCCACGCCTTCAACAATGGCTGTTACACCAGAGTTACGAACACAGAAACGCTCACCTGCGATGCCTCGAATGTAAGCTTCACCAGAAGTACCACCAAAGAAGGCTACGTTACCCACAATGATGTTTTTACGCGCTTCAAAAGGTGCACTTTGATCAGGGTAAACCACCAACTTGGCGCCAGATAAACCTTTACCAAAGTAGTCGTTAGCATCACCTTCTAACTCAAATTTAATTCCTTTCGCAGCAAAAGTACCAAAGCTTTGGCCTGCACTACCGTTAAACTTAACCTTAATAGTGTCTTCAGCTAACCCTTCGGCACCATAACGCTTAGATATTTCATTCGATAACATAGTACCGACGCTACGGTTAGTGTTGATAATCTCTGAAGTCAATGAAACCGCTTCGCCGTTTTCTAGGGCTTTGGCTGCATCTTTAATTAATTGCCGATCAACAATGTCGTGAATTAAATGTTTTTGCTCTTGGCTACAGTAAAGTGTTTCATTACCGCTCTCTTCTGCTTTATACAGAATCGGGGCTAAATCAACACCTTGATATTTCCAGTGCTCAATATCTTCGCGTGGAGTCAAGCATTGGCTTTGACCTACCATCTCGTTGATAGTACGGAAACCCAGCTCAGCCATAATTTCACGTAAACCTTCAACCATCATCTTAAAGAAGTTTACAACGTGATCAACTTGACCAGCATAACGTTCTCGTAAACGACGGTCTTGAGTCGCAATACCCACTGGACAGGTGTTCAAGTGACACTTACGCATCATGGTACAACCTTCAACCACAAGTGCGGCTGTTGCTACACCCCACTCTTCAGCACCGAGTAAAGTGGCAACAGCGAGGTCTCGTGGAGTTTTCATTTGACCGTCGGCCTGCACGGTAATACGGCTACGCAATTTATTTTGAATTAGCGTTTGGTGAGTTTCAGCCAAACCTAATTCCCATGGTAAACCCGCATGTTTAATCGAACTCAACGGTGAAGCACCGGTACCGCCGTCATAACCAGCAATAAGTACTACATCGGCATAACCTTTACATACACCTGAAGCAATAGTACCTACACCCGCTTCAGATACTAACTTAACGTTAATCCGTGCATCACGGTTGGCGTTTTTCAAATCGTAGATAAGTTGCGCCAAATCTTCGATTGAGTAGATGTCGTGGTGAGGAGGTGGCGAAATCAAGCCTACACCAGGTGTAGAGCCACGAGTTTTACCAATCCAAGCATCCACTTTGTCACCGGGTAATTGACCACCTTCACCGGGTTTAGCACCTTGTGCCATTTTAATCTGAAGCTCTTGAGCATTCGCTAAATAATGGCTGGTTACACCAAAACGTCCTGAAGCAACCTGCTTGATCTTAGAGATCATGGAGTCGCCATTTTCCATTGGCTTGAAGCGAATTGGGTCTTCGCCGCCCTCACCTGAGTTACTCTTGCCGCCAATACGGTTCATGGCAATGGCCAGCGTAGTATGTGCTTCCCAAGAAATAGAACCAAAACTCATGGCACCGGTAGCAAAACGCTTAAGGATATTCTCGGCTGATTCAACTTCTTCTAACGGTACACTTTGACGATCAGATTTAAACTTCAACAAGCCACGTAAGGTGTATGCTTCTTTAGCTTGGTTATCTACGCTAGCAGCATATTCTTTAAAGACTTTGTAGTCGTTAGTTGACGACGCATTTTGTAGCAAGCGAATAGTTGTTGGGTTAAACAAATGGCGCTCGCCATCGTTACGCCAAGCATACTCACCACCAGTTTTAAGAATTAAATCATTAAACGGATTGTCATCTGCGGGGAAACCTTCACGATGACGATTTAATGCTTCTTTAGCGATGCCGCTTAGACCAATACCTTCGATACGACTCACCGTACCGGTGAAGTATTTCTGTACCACATCAGAGTTAATCCCCAAGGCTTCGAAGATTTGTGCACCTTGGTAAGACTGAAGGGTTGAGATCCCCATCTTAGAGAAAATCTTAAGCAGACCGCTATTAACCGCTTTAGTATAACGTTCAATAACCGCATCATTATTTAGGCTGCTATCGATAATGGCTTGGTCACGCATATCTAACAGCGTTTCAATGGCCAAATACGGGTTAACCGCAGCGGCACCATAACCGAGTACCGTAGCAAAATGATGTGTTTCACGAATATCGCCAGACTCAACGATAAGGTCAGCATGAGCGCGGATACCTTCGCGGATCAAGTAGTGATGTACCGCCGCTGTAGCTAATACTGAAGGTACTGCTGCATGGTCACTATCTACTTTACGATCACTCAAAATAAGGATAGAGAAACCATCATCTACCGCATCTTTAGCATGACGACAGATACGCTCAATGGCGCGCTCTAACTCATTTTTCTCGCCAGAGGCGTGGAAAGTCGTATGAATTGTCGCAGCTTGGAAGTGGTTGTGATCAATGCTACGCAGCTTAGCTAACTGTTCGTTAGTTAAAACAGGTTGCTTAATTTCCACTTTGCGGCAATGTAGCGGAGTTTCTTCCAATAAGTTTAAGTCTGCGCCTACGTAAGTGCGCAGTGACATCACCATTTCTTCACGGATCGGGTCAATTGGCGGATTAGTTACCTGCGCAAACAACTGTTTGAAGTAATGAGATAGATGCGGGTTTTTATTCGACAAAATAGCCAATGGCGTATCGGTACCCATTGCGCCTAAAGGCTCTTTAGCTGTGCCCACCATCGGCTTCAATACAGCATTGATATCTTCTTGGCTATAACCAAAAGCTTTTTGGCGTTTTTCTAAACTGTGTTGAGTTGCAAAACGATCATAGCCGGCTGGTAGAGGCAGTTCATCAAGTACAATCTTGTTATCTTCTACCCACTTGCCGTATGGCTGGGCAGAACAAACGGAATGCTTCACTTCATCATCGGCCACAATTCGACCTTGCTCTAAATCTGCAATGAAGATTTTACCAGGTTGTAGGCGACCCTTTTGTACCACTTTAGATTGGTCAACCACTAGCGCACCAGTTTCAGAACCCATTACCACTAAACCGTCATCGGTAACCAAGTAGCGAGAAGGACGTAAGCCATTTCGGTCTAAGGTTGCACCAATAACTTTACCGTCGGTGAAAGAAATCGACGCAGGGCCATCCCAAGGCTCCATAACGCAAGAATAGTATTCATAGAAGGCGCGCTTTACCGGATCCATGTCATCTTGGGTTTGCCATGCTTCTGGCACAACCATCATCATGACTTGTTCTAAAGGACGACCACTTAATACCAACAGCTCCACACACATATCTAAGTTGGCAGAATCAGAGCGAGTGATATCACATACCGGATTAATCATATCCAGTTCTTCTTTACTGAAGTTAACACTCGCTAATAGCGATTCACGCGCACGCATCCAGTTTACGTTACCTTTAACCGTGTTAATTTCACCGTTATGTGCAATGTAGCGGAAAGGTTGAGCCAAGCGCCATGCAGGGAAAGTATTGGTTGAGAAACGCGAGTGGAACATCGCAATAGCAGAAACCAATCGCGGATCTTGTAGATCTAAATAATATTTGCGAACTTGTGCAGTGGTAAGCTGACCTTTATAAACAATAGTTCGTGACGACATCGACGCCATATAAAAGTCTTCATCAACTCCACTCACGGTGGCGTCAGCAATATGCAAAGTATATTTACGCAGCACAAATAGCTTTCGCTCAAACAGTTGCTGATCAAGCTCGGCCGGACGAGCAATAAATACTTGCTCAATCTGCGGTTCATTGTCGATAGATGCTTGGCCAAGACTAGAGTTATCTTTAGGTACAATACGGTAGCCTAATAGCGTTAAGCCCAACTTCTTAATATTGCGATTTAATATTTCACGACATTCGTGACGAATAGCTTCATTGGCTGGGAAATACACCATTCCCACGCCATACTCTCCGGGTTTAGGTAAACTAAAACCTAACTTTGTTACTTCTTCGTTAAAAAACTCATGAGGAAGCTGAATGAGAATACCTGCGCCGTCTCCACTATCGACGTCACAACCAGTACCACCACGATGCTCCATGCAAGTAAGCATGGTTAATGCGTTTTCGATCACATCATGACTTTTACGCCCTTTTAAATGGGCAACGAATCCGATACCACAGCTATCGTGCTCGAATTCTGGCCTATAAAGGCTCTTATTGTGTTGAGTTATGTTTGTCATCCAGTAATTCCTATTTACTGCTATATTAATGTTATTCAGACCGACAGGATCTTAGACATCAATAGTATTTTCATTTAAAGAGGAGCCCCATCATCTAGAGATGATGTGTGAACAATCATCATTTTCAGATAATTATCCCATAAACCTCCAAAACTACAGCATTCAATAACGCAGGAGCTAGTCCATTCGTCACGAAAGTAACAGAAATGCTATCACAGATATGATGGGAATTTCAGACTTGACTTGAAATTAAACACGATTTTTTTTTACATAAGCAGCTAAGAGCTTAAAAAAACGAGTTTTTTCTAATTATTTATGCAGAAAAATTCACTAAAAATTATTCAAAACTGCTATTACATCAATGAACGTAATAAAATAACGTAATTTGTAAATCAAAATAGCATTTATTGTTAATGAAAAGCTTATCTTATAGTCACTTCTATTGAATGCCAAATTTGCAAAAGCATTACCCGCGTATAGTTAACACTGCCCGCCAATAACTATTTTAAGTACATTTGATATTGTGGGCATTGAAAAGCCAGCGACAAGGCTGGCTTTTTTAGTTAAAAACAGAGCGAAGAGTTAAGCGACATCGAACTCACGTTGCAATGGTGGCATTACTTGCTTTTTACGGCTAACCACACCAGGTAAATCGATAACGGCGCCTTCGATGCTTCCACCTAAAGTTTTAGCCACCAATTCTGCCTCATCGCTACAAATAAGGCCTGTTGAGTTTAGCGTAGTGATATCGGTCAACAGCACCAAGGCCGTATGATAATTGTTAGCTTGCTTTAAAGTTTGTAAAGCTTGTTCCAATTCATCTAAACGCGCTAGAACTGGTTTTACCGAAGTGAGTTCCAACTGAGCAATCGCAAATTGCTTACCATTAATTTCGTAAACCTTTTGGTCACGAAGTACCAACTCGTCCGCAGGTACCGCGTCAACATTAGATTTAGCCGCAAACTGTTCGTCTGCAAAAGCATTAATATCGGCTACTCCAGCAATTTCGGCTAAGGCTTCAGCGGTTTCACGATCAACCGGAGTAAAGGTTGGAGAGTTAAACTTAACCGTATCACTTAAGATAGCCCCCAACATTAATGTGGCAGCTTCCTTACTAGGTGTAATGTTAGCGGCTTTATACATGCTGTATACAATAGTACAGCTACAGCCAACTGGACGGATCCAACACTCTAAAGGTTCAGCAGTAGTGATATCACCCAGTTTATGGTGGTCTACGATACCACGGATGTTGGCTTTCTTGGCGTCTTTAGGCGCTTGCCCCCAGTCTGAATAGTCAATCAACCATACATCTTCACCGGCAATTTCAGTGCGAACTTCTGGTGCACTGAAGCCAATTTTATCTAATAAGAACTGCGCCTCAGGATTAGGTTCTCCCTGAGCGACCGCAGTTGCAGGAGTACCTTGCTTGGTTAACAACTCTGCTAATGATATCGCGCCAGCAATACTATCGCAGTCTGGATTAGTGTGTCCTAAAACTAACATCTGTTATCCGTCTCACTTAATCGTTAATAATAATGGGGCCTTACCCCTGTTTGTTCCGATCATAGGGCTATGTTAATGCGAGTGCAACACTACCTTTTACTTAGCCAACAATAAATTCATCATTGATATGGTTAAGTACTGCTATTGAGGATGTCAATGTTTAAGCGCTACCCACGCTAAAGTGATGAATTTATAACAATGACTCACAAGTTAATTTGATTTTATTTAGCCTAAAACTCGTTATACTACTATTTCGTTATTTATAAACGAGCGAACTAACTCAGTCATAACGGAGTGATAACATGAATCAACCTAGCACGATAAACTATAGCGCTGCATCGAAGCTGGAAACCAACAAGGTACTACGTAATACCTACGCCCTATTATCGATGACCTTGTTTACCAGTGCGATCGCCGCCTTTTTAGCCGTAGTCACCGGCATTGGTCAAATGGCATCTATTGGTATGATGGTGGCTGCGATGATCATCGTATTCTTCGTCCTTCCCAAATCGATTAATTCCTCCATGGGCATCGTTTGGACTTTTGTATTTACAACACTAATGGGCGGGTCTTTAGGACCATTATTAAGCCACTATCTGCAATTTCCTCAAGGTGGAGCCATTGTAATGCAGGCCTTGGGCATGACCGGTCTGGTATTCTTTGGCTTATCAGGTTATGTGCTTACCACCAAGAAAGATTTTTCTTTCATGGGGGGGTTCTTATTTGCTGGTCTTATCGTTCTTATTGCGGCCAGCGTATTAAACTTGTTCTTCCAAGCACCAATGGCTCAATTGATGATTAGCTGTGTTTCGGTATTAATTTTCTCCGGCTACATTCTGTACGATACCAGCGACATTATTAATGGCCGAGAAACCAACTACATCAGTGCCACCATTCGCCTTTACCTTGATGTATTTAATATTTTTGTATCTCTGCTACACATTCTTGGCTTTTTAAACGATGATTAGGCCACAGTGGTAACAAGTAAAAATACGCCCTGTTTTTAGCAGGGCGTTTTCATTTATGGCATTAATACAATACTTTGATTATACGAAACTAAACTGGACTACAGCAGTGAAGGCTGCGGGCTTAGCCGTGGTGATTCTATGCCTAGGTTTAATCTTCGATCTCAATATTGGTTTAACCGCAACGCTCGGAGTAGTGGCTGCAGGATTAGCCGACAGCCCTGACTTCTACCAGCATCGACGTCAAAGCATTTTATTGATGGTAGCCAGCTTTTCTTTAGCAACCTTATCGGTAACTTTACTATTCCCTTGGCCATGGCTATTCGCCATAGGCTTATTTGGCTCCAGCTACCTGTTTATGAGGATGCCGGTATTAGGGCAAAAATTCGGCTCAATCTCAATGTGTTCGCTGATTATTGCCATCTATACCATGCTCGGTTACAGCACCTTTAGTAATCCATGGGTTCAACCATTTTGGCTAGTTATAGGCGCATTAAGCTATGCCCTACTATCAGTATTGGTATATGAAATTCATCCCACGGGATGGCTCGATAAACAGCTAGACCAAGTATTTCGCCAAATTAGTCTTTATCAGTTAACTAAAACTCGGTTATTTCAACGCGAAGCCAACGTAACTGATATTCAAGTGAAACTAACTGCGCAAAGCGCAGACATCGCTGAACAGCTGGGGGTGATTCGCCATGCCTTATACGTACATCAACAACGTAATAAACAACAAGTGGGTTCGAGCCAAATGGATCGCTTTTTTAAAGCACAGCTACTCCATGAACGCTTAAGCTCGTCACATATCGATTACCAGCGCCTCCATCGTGTATTACCCCGTTCCATTCTCGCTGATACCCGCGCGGTACTGGTAAAAATAGCTCGTATAATGGGAGCCAAAAATGTAGACCCAAGCCTAGAGCAAGAACTTATTTCAGCAGTCGATAGCATTGAACAAGCCCGTTCTAGCATGAAAAACATGCCGCCTCGTTTTGCTTATATGCTGAAAAATCTAAAAAAAGTAATCACTTTGTGTTTCCATGAGCAGCAATTTCCTGAGCCAGAGCAGCGTTTTTCACCCTTTAAACGTATTTCTTTAAAGCAGTATCTCTCGCAAGCACTAGACCTATCACTTAGCGTGAATCGCCATGCGCTAAGAATGGCGACTTTAATGCTAGCCGCCTACGGTTTAATTCAACTTTCCGGTGACGATCATGCCTATTGGCTGATGTTAAGCTGCTTACTGGTGGTTAAACCTAATTATCACGATACCAAGAAGCGAGTAGATAAACGCGTTTACGGCACAATCGTTGGTGTAGCCTTGGCTGCAGCAGTGAGCATCTTGCAGTTTCCTAGTCTATTACAAGTAATAATGATCCCAGGCTTAATATTAGTGTTCTTCTTATTTTTTCATTTCAATTACGCTATCTCAGTTGCCTTTATTACCATATTTGTTTCGATATCTTTAGATCTACAAGGTTTTCCTGCCAATGAAGCCCTATTCATTAGAACTGTCGTCACCTTACTTGGTGCGCTGATGGCAATGTTAGCCATGCGCTATTTATGGCCAGACTGGCAACACAAACAAAGCCGCAATATCATTAGCCAACTGTTTTCCAACATAGCCAGCTATCAAACAGCAATTTTTGAACAGTACTTTAATGGTCAAGTGGAAGAAACTACGGCGTTTCGATTAAGCCGCTACCACGCTTATCAAAGTGAAGCCGAATTAGTTCGCCACTGGCAGCATATGCTAGCCGAGCCTAGCGATAAACAGCGCCTATCTCCCGACTTATATCAATTGGTTGGTTTGAGCCATCACTTACTTTCACATTTATCGGCCTTATCCACTCACCGGACCGAGTTAGAATCTAAACAAGCAGAGCAAAACTTAGCCGAGCTCGGTCAACTAATACAAGATGATCTACAAGTGATGCATGACTATTTATTATTAAAGAATCACCAACGCCCACAGCTGAGTAGAGATTTCCGTGGTTACAGCCGAAGCATTAATCACTTACTGCCGCAATTAGTGGGAAGTGAGCTGCTGATTGCATACCAACTACAATTAATTGGAAAAGACTTAAAAAAAATTCGCCAACTGTTATTAAACGGCAAATGGTAACAATGTGAGAACCCGTTTTAAGGTAATACGAAAATCATGATTGAATTTAACGGTCAACAATACGCCACCGATAGAAATGGCTATCTATTAGCGCTAGACAGCTGGTCTGAAGCGCTCGCCGAGTACATTGCTCAGCAAGAACAAATAGAAATGAGTGAGGCCCATTGGGAAGTTGTGCGCTTTGTACGCGCATTTTATCTGGAGTTTAATACCTCTCCAGCGATGCGTGCATTGGTCAAAGCCATGGCCAAAAAATTTGGGCCAGAAAAAGGCAATAGTCGCTACTTATACAAATTGTTTCCAGAAGGGCCCGCAAAACAGGCAACCAAAATAGCGGGGCTACCCAAGCCGGTAAAATGCATCTAGCAAACTATTGAGTAAACAATAAAAAAAGCGCCTACAGGCGCTTTTTTAAACGCCCAGCGGGCTTAGGCTGAAATGCTTTCGGCACCGCCCATATAAGGCTGTAACACCTCTGGAATAGTAATGCTACCGTCTGCATTTTGGTAGTTTTCTAAAATCGCTACCAAAGTACGGCCTACCGCTAAGCCAGAACCATTTAATGAATGCAGTAGTTCTGGTTTCTTAGCTCCCGTTGGGCGAAAACGAGCTTGCATGCGACGGGTTTGGAAATCTTCACAGTTTGATACTGAAGAAATTTCACGGTAAGTATTTTGCGCAGGCACCCACACTTCCAAATCATAAGTCTTGGTGGCACCAAAGCCCATGTCACCAGTGCACAGTGTCACTACGCGGTAAGGAAGCTTCAGTTTTTGCAAAATGTTTTCCGCGTGCTGACGCATTTCTTCAAGCGCTTGGTAAGACTTTTCGGGATGAACCAGCTGCACCATTTCTATTTTGTCGAATTGGTGTTGGCGAATCAATCCTCGGGTATCACGTCCGTAAGAGCCAGCTTCACTTCGAAAACAAGGTGTATGAGCTGTCATTCTAATTGGCAATTCTGCCTCATCAGCAATACTATCACGCATCATGTTAGTCAGCGGAACTTCAGCGGTGGGGATCAGGCTCATGCCAATACCTTCTTCAGTAGCTGGCTGAGTGTGAAATAAGTCGCTACCAAACTTAGGAAGTTGGCCTGTACCATATAAAGAATCGGCATTAACCAAATACGGTACATACATTTCTTGATAACCATGCTCTTCGGTATGGGTATCCAACATAAATTGCGCAATGGCCCGATGTAACTTAGCAATTTTTCCTTTCATCACAATGAAACGAGATCCACTGATTTTAACCGCATTAGCAAAGTCTAAACCAGCTAAGTCGCTACCCACATCTACATGATCTTTTACTTCAAAATCAAACTCAGGAATTTGTCCCCAAGTGTGCAGTTCCACGTTCTCTGCTTCATCTTTACCCACAGGAACACTGGGATGAGGCAGATTTGGTACGCTTAGCGCGTAGGCCTTGATCTCTTCAAGCACTTCATTCAATTCATTTTTGGCAGCATCTAACTTATCGCCTAATTGACCTACTTCAGCCATCAGCGGAGCGATATCTTCGCCACGCCCTTTTGCTTGGCCTATTGACTTGGAACGGGTATTACGCTCATTTTGTAATTCTTGGGTACGAACTTGTAACTCTTTTCGTCGACTTTCTAGTTCAGTCAAGCGAGCCACATCCAGTTCAAATCCACGAGTCTTTAAGCGCTCGGCTGTGTTGTCAATTTCGCCGCGCAATAAATTAGCGTCTAACATTCAATAACCTATTTCCAATTCAATTTGATAATCTGTGATCATGCCTAAGTCGTCAGGAGAGAAGCAGATTAGGCAGTCAATATACTTACTTTGCAAAACGCTCATTATAAAGCAACTCTAAGCAGACACAATCGGCCTTTCGGCAACTTAAGCAATATTCACCGATATTTATCTAAGCAAGGGCTATTTTGCTTGTTGATCAAGCTGTTGCAGGTAGCGTAACTTTTCGGCAATTTGCTTTTCTAAACCACGCTCATGCGGATGATAAAACTGCTGTCCTTGTAGTATCTCAGGCAAATATTGCTGACCCGCCGAATAAGCATTGGGTTCATCGTGAGAATAACGGTATTCTGCGCCGTAACCTAACTCAGCCATGAGCTGAGTGGGCGCATTGCGCAAATGCACTGGCACCTCGGCGTCACCATATTCTTTAGCAGCATGACGCGCCGCTTTAAATGCGCTATACACAGCATTGCTCTTAGGCGCACAAGCTAAATAAACAACTGCTTGAGCAATAGCTCGTTCGCCTTCTGCTGCGCCAACGCGAGTAAAACAATCCCAAGCGCTAACAGCAATTTGCATTGCGCGAGGGTCTGCGTTACCCACATCTTCTGAAGCAATCGCCAAACAACGTCGCGCCACCGAAAGCGGATCTCCGCTAGCTTCGAGTATTCGGCTATACCAATACAAGGCGGCATCCGGAGAAGAACCTCGTATTGACTTGTGCAAGGCTGACAATAAGTCATAAAACTGGTCGCCACCTTTATCGATATGGCTATAACGCTCACCTGCAACCTGCGCGAGTAAATCAAAGTTAAGTTGCTTACCTTGTGGCCCTTCTTCAGCCAGCTCACACATCATTTCAAGTAAGTTAAGTGAACGACGAGCATCGCCACTCACCAACTTAGCCAAGGATTCTAATACCCCAGTTTCTAAGTGAATGATTTGTTGACTAAGTAAAGCGTCTTCACTAAGCGCACGTTGTAATAACTGCAGTATGTCGTGCTGATTTAAGGCCTTCAGCACATAGGTTTTTGCTCGCGAAAGTAAGGCGTTATTTAACTCAAAGGAAGGGTTTTCAGTGGTCGCCCCAATAAAGATCACCGTGCCATTTTCAACATAGGGAAGAAAGGCATCTTGCTGACTTTTATTAAAGCGATGTACCTCGTCAACAAATAAAATGGTTCTGCGACTGACCTGCTGATTTTGCTGCGCCCGCTCAATGGCGGCTCGTACATCTTTAATTCCACCAGTAACCGCAGAGATTTTCTCTACCTCAGCATCAGCATAATAGGCAGCCAACTCGGCAATGGTGGTTTTACCTGTGCCCGGAGGTCCCCATAAAATCATTGAATGCAATTGGCCCGATGCTACAGCCTTATACAAGGGCTTGTCCTCAGCGAATATGTGCTGTTGTCCTACATAATGGGTAAGCGATTGCGGCCGCATCCGCGCGGCCAAGGGCCGGAAATCTGCGGAAAAGTCTAACTCAAAACTCATTAGCGCTGATCATCAATCATAGTGTTTGCGGGGATCTTAAAATGAAATAACTCAGGTGAAAAATGAGGATTAGCTTTAAAGTCAGCAAGAGTAAATTCGCTACGCTGGCCAGTAGTCTCTATAATATCAAAACGCGCAATCGAGCTATCTTTGTTTAATTTTACCCAGAATGCTGCCTGCATTGGGTCAAGCTTCGAGTTAACCAAGTAGCCTTGCTGGTGTTTTTCCACCTGATAATTTTGCCAGCTCTCACTACGATTGTCGGCAAGCAGTATGAATGGCGACTGGTTAATCGCCTCACTGGCATCCATAATAGTTACCTGTTCAACAAAAGGGCTGTAATACCAAATGGTTGACCCATCAGACACAATCATATCTTGGTCTGGGGCGACTTGCTGCCAATTTAACTTAGCAGGGCGAGCCAAGCTTAGCTTACCTTCGGCTTGATGAATCTCTACCCCATCGGGGTCAAGCACTCGTTGCTTAAATTGAGCTTGAAACCCCTGTAGTTGAGCTAAATGTTGCTGCAACTCAAGAGCGGCTTCGCTGGCCAAAGCTTGGGATACCAATAATAGAGACGCAATAATACTCAATAATGTTTTCATCTTTGCTCTTAGTCTATTTTAACAGGTGGAGGAGCAATCACTTCGCGATTACCATTGTGACCGGGTGCACTTACAATGCCTTGCGCTTCCATTTGCTCCACAATACGTGCTGCACGGTTATAACCAATTTTAAACTTACGTTGAACCCCAGATACAGAACCGCGACGAGTTTCAGTAACATGCATAACAGCCTGATCAAACAAGGCATCAAGCTCTTCATCCGATTCGGCAACTTCGCCGGGTAACATCGCATCAGGACCGGCTTCGCCGTTTAGGATTTCATCTATATAATCGGGTTCACCGCGTTCTTTCCAAGCCGAAACCACAGCGTGAACTTCATGATCGTCAACAAAGGCACCATGTACCCGAGTAGGCACTCCAGTCCCCGCCGGTAGATACAACATATCACCCATACCTAACAGCGTCTCCGCGCCTTGCTGATCCAAAATAGTTCGCGAATCGATACGACTTGATACTTGAAACGCCATTCGAGTAGGAATATTAGCTTTGATTAAACCAGTAATCACATCCACCGATGGACGCTGAGTTGCGAGAATTAAATGAATACCCGCCGCCCTCGCCTTTTGCGCAATACGGGCGATCAACTCTTCCACTTTTTTACCAACAATCATCATCATGTCAGCAAATTCATCGATAACCACGACAATATGCGGCAGTTTTTCTAAAACAGGAGCGGTTTCCGCCATACTATCTTCAGGCTTCCATAATGGGTCGACGATAGGGTTACCCGATTTAGCCGCATCCAATACTTTCTGGTTAAAGCCTTTTAAGTTTCTCACCCCTAAAGCTGACATCAGTTTATAACGACGCTCCATCTCACCCACACACCAACGTAAAGCATTCGCCGCTTCTTTCATGTCGGTGACAACTTCAGATAATAAGTGCGGAATGCCCTCGTACACTGATAATTCCAGCATTTTCGGGTCAATCATGATTAAGCGAACATCCTCTGGCGTCGACTTATACAGTAAACTGACAATCATCACGTTTACCCCTACCGACTTACCTGAGCCAGTAGTACCCGCAACTAGCAAGTGAGGCATTTTAGCCAAGTCAGCGACCACTGCTTGGCCCGCAATATCTTTACCTAATACCATGGCTAAGGGGGATTTAGATTGATGGAAAGCACTACTGTCGATAACTTCGCTTAAATAAACAATCTCTCTAAAACGATTAGGCAACTCTAAACCAATGACCGACTTACCGGGGATGACCTCCACTACTCGCACACTGATCGCCGAAAGTGCGCGAGCTAAGTCCTTAGACAAATTGGTTATTTTGCTTACTTTAACACCAGGCGCGAGGTCTAACTCGAAACGGGTAATCACCGGACCCGGGTGCACCGCCACTACAGCAGCTTGA
>QGCX01000087.1_pt1 | contig 20305 bp, 20 predicted proteins | sample 4708031 | NCBI WGS metagenome assembly QGCX01 (sample SAMN08941163, study PRJNA450518) | Sediment metagenome, whole genome shotgun sequencing project. | reverse complement strand
CTTCTGGAGGAGCCTCTTCTGGATTCTATAAATCCACCGATGGTGGAACTACTTGGGATAAAATGGAAAAGGGACTTCCAAAGGAATTTGGAAAATCCGGTATCTCTGTTTCCAGGGCAAATTCAGATGTGGTATATGCCGTACTTGAAGCCGAAGGTGAAAAAGGCGGGGTATACAAGAGTACCGATGCTGGAAAGACCTGGAAACAGACCAATAAGAACCGAATCAATATTGCACGGTCTTGGTACTACATGGAGATTTTTGCGGATACGCAAGATGAAAACATCGTATATGTACTCAATGCTCCCGTGACCAAATCCATTGATGGAGGAAAAACCTTTACACCCGTTTCTACCCCTCATGGCGATAACCATGATTTATGGATTCATCCCAAAAACAACCAAATCATGGTCAACTCCAACGATGGTGGCGCTAATGTTTCCAACAACGGAGGTGTTAGCTGGAGTTCGCAACAATACCAACCAACCTCACAGTTTTACCGAGTCATCACGGATAATTTAGTGCCCTACAATGTGTACGGAGGACAACAGGACAACTCTTCCGTGGCCATAGCCAGCCGCACACGAGATAGGGGTATCGATTGGAAAGATTGGTACCCGGTTGCTGGTTGTGAAAGTGCCTATTTGGCTTTTGACCCAGATAATCCCGAAGTTGTATACGGTGGTTGCTATCAAGGAATTATTGAAAAGTGGGTAAAAGCTTCCCGCATGGCAAAACCCATCAAAGAGTATCCGGAATTGGGTCTCGGTAACATTCCGAAGGATTTTAAGTTCCGCTACAATTGGAATGCCCCCATTATTAGTTCACCACACGACCGTAATACCATCTACCATGCCGGTAACGTAGTGTTCCGAACAAAAGATGGCGGGTATAGCTGGGATGTAGTGAGTCCTGACCTAACTCGAAACGAAATTGAAAAGCAGGGCCCAGGAAGTGGCCCATACACTAACGAAGCGGCAGGTGGAGAAAATTACAATACCATCATGTACTTGGCAGAATCTCCCCATGAAGAAGGGGTTCTTTATGCCGGTTCTGATGATGGATTGGTTCACATTACTAAAAATGGTGGCGATACTTGGGAAAATATTACTCCTCCAAATAGCAAGGAAGGCATCATCAACAGTATTGAAGTATCTCCTCATAATCCTGCAACGGCATACATTACTTTGATGCGTTATAAGTTCATGGATTTGGACACCTACATCTTCAAAACCACGGATTATGGTCAAACATGGACCAAAATCACCAACGGGATTGATGGAGAACACACTTTTGCCCGAGTGGTCCGAGAGGATAAAAAGCAAAAAGGATTACTTTATGCAGGTACAGAAACAGGCCTATATGTGTCTTTGGATGATGGCCAACATTGGCAACCCTTGCAACTGAATTTACCAGTGGTCCCTATCAATGATTTAATTATTCAAGATAATGATTTGGTAGCTGCCACAGCGGGAAGAGCCTTTTGGATATTGGATGATTTGGGGGCGATTCAGAATAGTTTAATACCGGCAAGCTCGATTCAAATTGTGACGCCAAAACCATCTTACCGTATTTTTAACGGTAGCAATGACGAGTATGTTCCAGGCGTGGGTCAGAACCCAAAATCTGGAGTCACTTTCGATTATTACTTGCCCAAAAAATTAGATTCCACCGAACTGAAGCTAGAAGTGTTATCTGGAGGTAAAGTGATCAGATCCTACACGAATCAAGCACCAAAAGATTTTAAAAGCTGGCCAGGTGGGCCATCAAAACCAAAGGTTTTACCTGCAGCAAAAGGATATAATCGATTCACTTGGGATTTTTACCGTGAACCTTCACCTGCCATTGAGAATGTTTTTGGTTTTGATGGTTACGGAAGTTCGCGAGTGGCCCCTGGCACATACACGCTTCGCCTTACTATGGAGAACGAGACAGTGGAGACCAATGCAATAGTATTGGCGGACCCATTAATCGATGCTTCACCTGCTGATTATGCGGAGCAGCAATCCTATCTAACTAGAATCGATGAAACTTTGGTGAACATGCACAAAGCGGTCAACCAAATGCGTACGGCCAAAAGTCAGCTTGAAAAATATAAGGAATTGCTTAAAGACAACGAAAGTGCAAAAGAGTTGCTTGAGAAGGGAGATACCCTTTTGGAACGAATCAATACTTGGGAAGAGAACTTGATTCAACCCAAGCAAAAAACCTTCCAAGATGTGGTTAATTTCAGCAGCAAGTTAAATGCCGATTTTATGCATTTGAGAGGTTTTATCGATGTACCGGAACCAAAAGTAACCGAAGGTGCCAAAGAGTTGTTTAGGGACAACATGGCCGAATGGAAAACTTTTGAAGATGAGAAAAATGCCATTGTGGGCAGTGGCATGAAAGATTATAATGATATGTTCAAAGCACTGGAAATACCAGCCATTATTTTAACAGGAGAATAATGGCAGGATCCTTTTGGTCAGATCAGGAGTTCACAAAACAGGATTATACGCAAAATAAATTGCCCAAGGGCGATTACGAAAATTGCAGTTTTGTGGACTGCCTTTTCTCCAAGGGATTTTTGGACAATCAGAATTTTGTGGAATGCACTTTTGAAGGATGTGATTTCACAAATGCCAATATTGCACACACCATTTTTAACGTCGTAACCTTTGAGGACTGCAAAATGGTAGGCCTTCAATTTGAAACTTGCAACCAGTTATTATTATCCTTAAAATTCATTGGGTGCAATCTATCCGTGGCATCTTTTGTTGGTATGAACTTGCCCAACATACAATTTCATGATTGCAGGCTCCATCAAACCGACTTTGCCGATGCACACTTGAAACAGGCCGAGTTCCCGAATTGTGATTTGGAAAATGCAGTTTTTGAGAATACTAATCTTGAACAAGCTGATTTTTCCTCAGCTTTAAATTTCAATATAGATCCATCCATCAACCAAGTGAAGAAAACCCATTTTAGTAAAGATGGATTAATAGGTTTATTAAAAAAGTTTGATATTGTGGTGACCTAATCTTATCCTATGTCCGAAAGAAAATGCCTGGTATGCGGCGAAAAGCTACTTGGCCGCATCGACCAAAAATACTGTTCCGACCATTGCAGGAATGCCTATAACAATCTACTGAACCGAGATAGTAAGAACTTGGTACGCAACATCAACAATAAACTACGCAAAAACTATAGAATACTTGATAGTTTTCCACTCAAAGACGGAAAAACAAAAACAACAAAAATGAGATTGTTGGATAAGGGATTCGATTTTGAATACATCACCAACCTGTACACGACCAAAAAAGGCAGCACCTACTTTTTTGTCTACGATTTAGGATACTTACCGCTCGACAATGATTATTACATGATCGTAAAAAGGGAATAAATTATTTCCAGCTATGGGATGTTAGTTTTAGGGCAGCTATTACCACATCTTTTCTACTTATTTGCCCGACTAAAATATCGTTTTCATTACGGGCAACCTGCGCCTGTTGTGTCTATCAAAAACACCGGCTACATCGAAAATTGACATATCGTGAGGTACCGTTTCCACGTTTTTTGTCATAAAACGCTCCACGCTCTTGTCCAAAATAGGTTGATTAAAATATCGGCTCTCGGAAATCTGTTTCATGCAATCTGCCTCGGAAACGATTCCTACCAGAAAACCATTGTTGTCCAGAACAGGGCCACCAGAAATATGGTGTTTGGCAAAAGTCTCCATTACTTCCAAAATGGATTGGTCAGGAGAAAAGGTGATCAATTTTTTGGTCATATAATCCTCCACCAAAATAGGGGCGTCGTATTTTTTCTTGTTCTCCTCCTTGCTTCGTACGCCTTGAAAACTCTTGATTGCCATAAGGTTAGATTTTAAAGTTGAATAATAAATATAGCTTTTTTTAGCGAATAACCTAATTTTAACTATCAAAATATGAGAACCTTTCATAATTTCATACATTTAAGTTTCAACAACGCTGAACCATGAAGTTTTCCCGAACCCTTGCCCTCATTCTGCTTTTTATTGCTGTGTATTGGAGTTTCAAATCTCTTATGCCCGCTTATAAAGCCAACGAAGATGTATCAACGGATTCCTTTTCTACCGATAGGGCCTTAGAACATGTAAAAGAGTTGTCCAAAGAACCCCATGCTGTTGGTTTTCCTGGACATGAAAGAGCCAAAAGCTATATCATTTCCGAACTGAAAAAAATGGGTTTGGAAACAACTATGCAAGAGGGATATACTGCAGGGGATTGGGGTAACTTAAGTAAAGCCACCAATATTTTGGCTAGAATCAAGGGTAGCAACAAAGGTAAAGCACTTCTTTTGCTTTCTCATTACGATAGCAATCCACACTCATCCTATGGAGCTAGTGATGCCGGTAGTGGCGTAGCGACCATTTTAGAAGGGATTAGAGCATTTTTAAGCGAGAACAAGACTCCTAAAAATGATATTATTATCTTAATAACGGATGCAGAGGAACTTGGACTCAACGGGGCTGACCTCTTTGTGAACAACCATCCGTGGGCCAAAGATGTGGGGCTTGTCCTTAATTTTGAGGCTCGAGGTAGTGGAGGACCCAGTTACATGCTCATTGAAACCAACCGTGGCAACGGCACATTGATCAAGGAGTTTACCAAAGCTAATCCTCTATATCCCGTAGCCAATTCACTCGCTTACAGTATTTACAAGATGCTCCCCAATGATACCGACCTTACCGTTTTTAGGGAAGATGGCGATATCGAGGGCTTTAACTTTGCGTTCATAGATGATCATTTTGATTATCACACTGCTTTGGATACATACGAACGACTGGACCGTAACACCTTGGCACATCAAGGGAGTTATTTAATGCCTTTACTCATCTATTTTAGCAATGCCGATTTGGACAACCTTAAAAGTTTGAACGATTACGTCTATTTTAATATGCCCTTCTTCAAACTTGTCTCCTACCCCTATGAATGGATTTGGCCCATGTTCGTTTTTGCAGTTTTGGCATTTATAGCATTGCTGTTTTGGGGTTTCAAAAAGAAAAAACTCAACATCAAGGATATTTTTAAGGGATTTGTACCCGTACTGATTACGTTAATCGTGAATGGGGTTTTAGGATATTTTTGTTGGTCCATAATCACTTGGTGGTACCCTGGATTTAAAGATATGCTGCATGGCTTCACCTACAACGGACACACCTACATCGCAGTGTATGTGATGTTTTCCCTGTTTATTTGTTTTTATAGCTATCATAAATTCCGAAAAACAACTACGCCCAATTTATTGGTGGCACCCATAATTATTTGGTTGCTTATCTGCGGATTGGTAGCTCAATATTTAAAGGGGGCAAGCTTTTTTATTGTTCCCCTCTACGGCTTATTGGCAGGTCTTCTCGTAACCCTAAATCAAGAAAAGCCAAATCCGTTTCTCATGGTGTTTTTGGCATTGCCAGCGGTACTAATTTATTCGCCATTCATCAAAATGTTCCCCGTTGGCCTTGGTTTAAAAATGATGGTGGCCGCAACCCTCTTTACAACATTGCTTTTCTTCTTGGTGCTTCCCTTTTTTGGTCAGTTAAAGAGTAAAGGAAGGTTGGCGTATCTGTTCTTGTTCCTGTTCTTTGCATTCGGAATAACCAGCCATATTCAATCTGATTTTAATGAAGAAAGACCAAAACCGAGTAGCTTATTATATGTTTTTAATGCAGATACCGATTCCACGCATTGGGCTACCTACGATAACGTATTGATCGATTGGAACGGACAATTCATTGGAGAGAACAAAAGAAAACCCAATACAGAGACTATTTCCAGTAAATACCGTACAAATCTTAGCTATGTGGCCGACGCACCCAAAAAGGATATTCCATTACCCTACATTGATACCGTAATGGATACCATCATTGGAGACAACAGGATGATTGAACTTTGCATAACCCCAAAAAGGGATGTAAACAGACTGGAAGTATTTACAAATCCTATTGGTATGAAGTCCGCCAAGGTAAATCGGATTGAATTATCTTCCTACTTCCTCCAAAACCGAAGGAGCAAATTGGTAACTCACTATATCACCAACAATGATTTCACGGAGTTGCAACTGGAGTTTCCAAAAGATTCCGTTTTGGAGCTTACTATATACGAAGCTTCCAATAACCTTTTGACCCATCCGGATTTTAGCATTCCAGAACGACCAAAAAACAGTATTCCGATGCCATTTGTCTTAAATGATGCTATATTGACCATTAAAACTCTACGATTTGAATAAAAATATAGGCGTTTTAGGTTGCGGATGGCTAGGATTTCCCTTAGCTCAAAAATTGATTGAACAAGGATACAAGGTAAAAGGCACTACCACATCTTCCAATAAATTGGAGGTTTTACAAAATGAGAAAATCATACCTTATCAAATAAACCTTTCGGAAGATGGAATCAAAGGTAACATCGAAGGTTTTCTATCCAATATTGAAACCTTGATCATTGATATACCGCCCAAACTTAGGGGGAAACATACCGAAAGTTTTGTGGAAAAAATGAAATTCCTGATTGCCGCAATCAGAAAAAGTGAAGTTTCCAATGTTATATTCGTAAGCAGCACAGCTGTTTATGGAAATGCCGAAGGAGAAGTCTCAGAAAGTTCTCCGCTAGAACCTGTCACCGAATCGGGCAAACAATTAGTGGAATGCGAAAACCTCTTTACCAACGAAAAAGGTTTCAAAACCACCATCATTCGTTTTGGCGGTTTAATAGGGCCTGATAGGCATCCTGTAACCACCCTATCTGGCAAAGAGCATCTTAGTAATGGAAATCATCCCATCAACTTGATCCACAGCAAAGATTGCATCCATATGATCCTAACCATTTTAGAGCAAAGCTATTGGGGAGAAGTTTTCAACGGGGTATATCCTCATCATCCCAAAAAGCAGGTATATTATTTTGAAGAAGCACAAAAAAGAGGATTACCCACCCCTTCTTACGAAACAGAATCGTTCCAAAAAAAGGGCAAGATAGTTTTGAGTAAAAATTTCTTGGATAAAAATCAGAGTTTTACCACACCCATAATTTCCTGAAACCCCAATAATTACTTATTGAATTCTTAACAGCTAGGTTGGGATTATTTTGTTAGATTTGGCGCACTAAATGGAAAATCAATGAAAAAGACTGTACTCTTATTGCTCCTGTTCTTGGGCTTTAGCGGTATTTCGCAAACCAACAATGAGCTTTTGAAACATTATAAAGCTTATTATAAAGAAATGCGCCTGCAGGGTGATGTAAATGGTGTGATCGGTGCTTTGACGCATTTGAACGTTTTGGCTCCATCTAAAGAAAGAAGGGACACCTTGGCTTTCGTTTACATGAACAATGGTCAGCACATGCAAGCTTTGAACACCATAGGGGTGGAGAAAAATAGTAATGACTCCGACCTTGCCGTGCAAATCAAGGCCTTTTCGTTAAAGTCATTGAACCAACCCAAAAGAGCATTGGAACATTTTGAAGAACTATATTCTCGAAATCCGTCTCCTTACATAGCTTATGAAATGGCCGATCTTAAAATTCAAACAGGAGATATGAACGGTGCCGCTGCCAACATTGAATATGGCATTGCGAATGCAACCGATGAAATGAAGTATGCTTTTTATGAGAGGCAACAACCTTATGAAGTCTCCCTTAAAGCTGCTTTTTACCATTTAAAAGGTTTAGCGGATTTTAATATGGACAAAGAAAATATTGATGCAGCGATTGCTTCTATTGACGAAGCACTTAAAATTGCCCCAAATTTCAACCTGGCAAGCTTGAGCAAGCAGGCTTTGGAGTCTAGAAAAGAAACAGCAGAAGTAGAGAAGAATTAAGTTATTGCTTATTCTTTTTTAGTTCCTGAAGTAATGCATTGTCCTTTTCTTCTTTGATTTGGACAAGTTCATCCACATTTTCATTGGGCACTGCAATTGAAAGTACATAATGGGCAATTTTCCATTGCCCATTTACTTTTTTGAGCACCCCGGAACCTCTACATATTTTCATTTGGGTATCCAAAAGCTCATCAAACCAAGCAAAGTTCCCAGATTCACCCAAATAAATGTTGCGCTGCACAGCAGTAAAACTCCATGCCTTTCCCTTGTCAAAATAAGGTTTGGAAAAAGATCTAAACTCGTCATTTTGCCAATTCTCCATGGCATCGGTTCCCAAAAACACGCCATCTTTCGTCATTTTATCAAAATAAGCCTCAAAATCGGCGTTGGCGGCCGCTAGGTGCCAGCTGTCCAAAACATCGTTGATTTTATTTTTCTCTGTATTTTGGGCGAAGAGGGTCATGGACACCATCAATAGTCCCAACATTAAAATATTACGTTTCATCTAAAATCAATTTTTTGTCCAATTGGCTATTCATAATAACATTCAACTGCTTACGCATGTTGTTGTATGCTTCCAAGGCCTCTACAACGGGCTGGGTAGTTGGCTGATTCTCCTGAATACTTGCTTTAGCTTGATACAAAAAGGTACGCAGTACTCTTTGCCTACTTTTTACCTGAAAAGTATCGAACAATTCGGGATATATTCCATCGGCCATTTTTTTCTCCTTTTCAATAAGGTCATCAATGGCCAACGCTAAATCTTCGTTATTGGTTGCTTTGTAGAGCACATCAATGCTTGCATTCAATGCTTTGAACTCTTCCCATTTTTCAACAATGGCTGTTGCTTCTGGATTTATTCCAATTTTATCGGGCATTTTCTGATAACTGAATTCTAAATCCTGATTTTCAACTACGGCCGTGGTCTTTTCGTTTTTTTTGCAAGCACTGAAAACCATGACCAAGACAAATATGCCTAACAATTTTTGCATAGGCGAATGTACAAATTTTAATAAAGGGTATCTTTGCCATCAAACTAAATTAACTTCGATTTTAATGCACAAACCAATTTTAATTATCGGCGCATGCGGGCAAATAGGAACCGAACTAACCTTTGAACTCCGAAATAAATACGGTGCCGAAAACGTAATTGCAAGTGATATAAGGGAAGGTAGCGAAGCACTGATGCAATCTGGCCCATTTGAACTTTTGGATGCCACCGACTATTCAGCAGTAGAGGATGTAGTAATGCATTATGAAATTGATGAAGTGTATTTAATGGCAGCTATGCTGAGTGCTACAGCGGAAAAATTTCCTATGCGTGCTTGGAACCTTAACATGAACTCACTTTTCAATGTGCTCAATTTGGCCAAGGAAAAGAAAATAACCAAGGTGTTTTGGCCATCCAGTATTGCAGTTTTTGGCCCCAATACGCCAAAGGAAGATACCCCACAGAACACTATTATGGAACCTAGCACGGTTTATGGCATTAGTAAACAATCTGGAGAACGATGGTGCGAGTATTACCACAAAAAATATGGGGTCGATGTTAGAAGCGTACGATACCCTGGATTAATCAGCTGGAAGACCATGCCAGGGGGCGGTACTACTGACTACGCGGTGGAGATTTACCATGATGCCCTAAAAAAGGGCTCCTATGAATGTTTTTTAAGCAGTGACACCGAACTTCCGATGATGTATATGGATGATGCCATTAGAGCTACTATTAGCTTAATGGACAGTCCTTCGGAAAAAATAAAGGTCAGATCTTCCTACAATTTAGCGGGCATGAATTTTACCCCAAAACAAATGGCCAAAAGTATTGCGAAGCACATTCCTGACTTTGAAATAAGCTATTCCCCTGATTTTAGGCAAGAAATTGCCGATTCTTGGCCTAGCAGTATTGATGATTCTGCGGCTAAAGAGCAATGGGGCTGGGAGCCTAGATTTGATTTGGACCAAACCTCTGCTGAAATGCTTAAAAATTTAAACGGATAGGGAATCAGTACTCATCGTTGTCTTTGTCCTCGTCATCGTCCGAGAAGTCTTCGTTGTCCTCAGAGATTTTTTCAAAATCATCCGGTTCAAAATCATCATCGTCCTCTTCGTCGAAATCCGCCATGGTACGTTCGAGCTTGGAGCTGATTTTTACAAGGTATTTAGTGTCTTCAGTGGTTACTTCCACAGCTTCTATGGATTCTCCTTTTAGGTTTTTGAAGTTGATTACATCATCATCTCCATATCCATCAGGATATTTCTCCACCAAAAGTTTAAGCACCTCCGAGGTCAGTTTTTTATAGTCTACAATTACGCGTTTGAGGTTGTTCATGATGTTGTGGTTAACTCCTTGCTCCAATTAGAGCAACTATGATTGTATTGAAAAATTATAAAAAAAAACTTGGGTTGTCAAAATTGGAGCAATTTTATCGACCAAAAATGATGTAAATCTGAAGTTAGTATTAAAAAAGGGTAAAGATGATACACATAGGAAACAAGATTGATCAAAACCGATTCTCTATGCTAAATACCCAATTAATTATGTATATTCAACATGTAAACCGGCCTTTGAGCCAACAAATACAGGACTATGAGCATACTCAAAGACCTGCCAGAACTTATAAAAGCTGGGGTAATCTCAAAAGATACCGCAGCGAACATCGAAACTTATTTTAAAAACAAGAACGGACCTACCACCAACAAATTATTTGTGGTTTTTGGCATTCTTGGAGCTATATTGGTGGGAATGGGCATTATTCTGATCATTGCCCACAATTGGGATGAGCTTTCTCGTAGTTTAAAAACATTCTTTGCCTTTTTACCTCTGCTTATTGGCCAGTTCTTTTGTGGCTTTGCTTTGCTTAAAAAGCCGGATAGTGCAGCTTGGAGGGAAAGTACTTCCGCATTCTTGTTCTTTGCTGTAGGTGCAAGTATTTCATTGGTAAGCCAGATATACCATATCCCCGGGAATTTAAGCACCTATCTACTCACTTGGATGCTTTTGTGTCTTCCGATTATTTATGCTATGAAATCTTCAATGGTTTCTTTGATCTATTTGGCAGGAATCACCTATTACGCATGTGAAACCAGTTATTGGACCTATCCTACCTCAACCTCCTATCCGTACTGGGTATTGTTACTACTCGCTCTACCTTTTTACTTTGGATTACTCAAGAAAAAACCTAAAAGCAACTTTACGTATCTACATAATTGGGTGATTCCGGTATCACTGATTATAACGCTCGGAACTTTGGGGGGTCATTTCGATGAACTTATGTTTATTGCTTATATAAGTTTATTCGGTTTAATTTATTTGATTGGGGAAAGCAATTTTTTCTCCAACCAATTTAGTTTTAGCAATGGCTATAGGGTTTTGGGTTCTTTGGGTACCATTATATTACTACTTATCTTAAGTTTTGATGATTTTTGGGACCATTTAAGAAGTAAAACTGATCTATTTGATGAAGTATACACATCGCCTGAGTTTATTACATGTGTTATCATTTCACTTATAGCATTGGTACTGCTATATCTTCAAATAAAAAATAAAAGCATTAAAAACTTAAAACCCATTGCCTTGGTATTTTTGATCTTTGTACCAATTTTCATCATTGGCAATTATGTTCCATTTTCCTCCCTTTTGATCAATATCCTGATATTCTTGATTGCCATACATACCATTCGTGTAGGTGCAAAGCAGAACCATTTGGGCATCCTCAATTATGGATTGCTAATAATAACCATATTAGTGATTTGCCGATTTTTCGATACCAACCTCAGCTTTGTTTTACGTGGAATGATGTTCGTTACAGTTGGTGCAGGTTTCTTTCTTGCCAACTATTGGATGCTTAAAAAACGAAAAGCCAATGATTAACAAGAAAACACAAATTGTATTGTTTGTTCTGGTGGCTCTTGCACAACTATATGTTCCTGCTAAAATGATATGGGACCAAGAAGATGTATTAAAAAATGGGTCTGAATATAAATTCAAGACCGACCCAGTTGATCCAAACGATCCTTTTCGCGGAAAATATATCACCCTAAGTTTTGACAACAACACTTTTGAAGTCAAGAACAAAATGGACTGGCAGCGAGGCGATGAAATCTATGTATCCATTACAAACGGAAGTGATGGTTTTGCGAAAATTGCATCCATTTCCAAGGAAAAGCCAGAAAACAATCAAGATTATGTAAAAGCCAAGGTGGGTTTTGCCATAGGCAAGGGTTCTAAAATATCCATAGATTATCCATTTGACACATATTATATGGAAGAGTCCAAAGCCTATGATGCTGAATTAACATATCAGCGATCACAATTAGACTCAACACAAATCACTTTTGCACTGGTACACATAAAAAATGGTAAAGCTGTACTTAAAAATGTATTGATTGATGGAGTTCCAATTAGGGAGATTGTAAAAAAAGAACACCTAAAGAATGAAAGTGAAAAGTAACCCTGGCAAGAATCGAACTTTTTCCCCACCCTACTATTTTATTGGGGTATCCACTTTTTGATTTCAAAATGTTGACGATTTGTGAACTTTAGAAACCGTTTAGTAAAAATGGCGTTTAAGGGCCTTTAAACTTTGTTATTTGTTTTTTGCCTTTTCAGAATTTTAAGGATTCTATTATTTATGATTTCTGACAAGTTCCAATTGTACAGTCTAGAATCAGTTGTACTATAGAACTCGATAGTAACTGCATCAAGGTCTTTGTGATATTTTGCAAAACTTTGATATCCCGGAACCCAACCTCCATGCTCGTATTCATAAATAGAAGCATATATTTCCTGCTCCCCTGGGGCAAATAATGAACCATCGTTCAATGCCCTAAGGAAAGTACCAACGTCTTCAGCTGTGGCCAACATGCCATGTTCGTCTGCCTTTAAATCAAAGGGGTGTCCTACATGATATCCACTCATAACCTCATCCATATTTACTTCACTTAATGACCCATAGGTATTATTTAGATTTAGAGGCTCTAAAATTTCTTCGCGTATAAATTGAAAATTAGGATATCCCAAAACATCATCCATTATCTTGTTGATCAGTAGGTAATTTGTATTGCAATATTCATAGTCCTCACCGGGTTCAAAGTTGGCAGGTTTACCCTCAATCAATGCAAGACTCTCTTCAAAAGATTGTGTTGGAGCCGACCAAAAATTAGGAGCGTCTGTGAAGTTGGGGATTCCACTTCTATGTTGAATCATCAACCTCAGAGTAATTTTCTCCGCGTTTTCGATTTTTCCCACGAGTTCAGGTAAATAATCAGCGATGGTTTTATCTAAAGAAAGCCGCCCATCACTTACCAGTTTGGTAACAGCCACAGCATCATATAGCTTGCTAATACTGGCAATTTTAAACAATGCGTCGGGTTTGGCCGGTATTTTGGATTTTCGGTTGTGCCAGCCTGCAGCATAAAACTGTGGTGGTTTACCGGTTTGGTCTACATAAACAATCACTCCGTCAAATCCATGATCGATGGCTTCTTCAGCTTGTTCCTGAATCGTATCAGGCAGCGGAAGTATCCATGCTTTTACCAATAGCCATGGCACAAAATAAAGTGATATTAAGGTTCCAACCAACAGCAAAACGCGCACTGTCCATTTGGCTTTTTTGTTTTTTATCATTTTTATCTTTTAGTCTTCGGTTATCGCATCTATTTCATTAATTATTTGATGTCCTAGTTGAATTAGCTGATTGTATTGATCAATCATTGTATCGAATTGCCATGCTGCTAGACTAATGACATTTCTATAAGCTGGTTTCGCTGTATATTCTATAAATGCTTGGTCATATTCGGACTGAGGTGTAGCTTTCGTGGCCAAAGAATCTCTTGACATCAATGCAGAAGCCAAAATAAGTGACCTGTCAAATTGAGTATCAAGATAATTCTCTTGGTGCACCGTAAATTGGTTATAACTCTTTTCATTTTCGGCAATAGCATCGACCAAACGATGGTATCCGGCCAAAAGCGAATCAATCTTGGTATTGTTTATTTTTCTATAATATACCGAACTCCGCAAAGATTCATAACCTCCAGAATTTGGTTTGAAATAGAAATCTGTAAAAGCAAGACCGCTTGTCAACAACAATAAAAGGTTTTCATTTTCTGTCTTTTCCAAGATGCTGTTACGCGCCTTTTTACAGATATCACCAATTTGCTTTCTTCCTTTTTTCAATTCATTTAACTGTTTGATATCTTCCGATGTATGTGATTTAATCTTTACCAAATATTCGTCCAGGGATTTTTTATCTTTTATGGACTGATTCCAATTATTTATCTGTAATGCAATCAAAATTCCGATTACAACCAATACAATTTCTCCTAAAGCATACTTAAAGTATTGAGTTTTTTTATTGTCCAAAATCAGCTTATGCCTAATTTTTCTAAACAACTTCATAGGATAGATTTAAAATTAGCCACAACAGTAATTTGTATGGCTCATTGCCAAAAAGAGGGTGACCATTTTCCGATTTAATTGAAAGATAGTGAATTGCAATTAATAAAGGCCAGGAAGTAATTGGCAATGACCCAATATGCGTAGCTAGGCCCTTTTTGTTTACAATTTTTCTTTAATTCCTTTATACCAAAAGTAAATTCCAAAAACACAAGTAACAATGGCAAACATAATTCCATTTTCACCAAGCCAATGTTCACTTCCTTCTATTTTCATCGTTAGCGGGGGCATTATTTTTTGAATAAATACATTGCTTACGGCGTGAAATAGCACCGCTGGCCATAGACTTTTAGATTTAAAAGTGAAGTAGGCCATAATAAAGGACATGGAAATAATTACGATAAAGAACGTTATAAATTCCAATAGTACATTGCTACTATAGTAAACGAGCAGCGGCCAATGCCAGGCAGCCCATATAATTCCGCTGAAAATTGATACGCCAGTAAAAGAAAGTACCTTTCTCAATTCATAGATAAAAAAGCCTCTCCACCCAATTTCTTCTCCCAATGTTGTTGCTGAAGCTCTTATTACTTCTACAGTCCCCAATAAGATTATAGCTATGATGGTTATTGAGGTTGGGTTCAACGTTCCTATTCCAAATAATCCCAATTCTGCTCCCCAATCCGTTATCACTTCTTTGTTGGCCAAATCTCCAAGTTCGAAAATCCAGATTAAGACGTAAGTGATTATACCATAGAAAGCAGGAATGAAATAAGACAATCGGATATATTTCCAATCTCCCCAATTCCAATTCAGAGATGAAATTTTACGACCTTTTATTTTTAGTGTGATAAAAGCCGCTATTGCAGGACACCACATTATAGCTCCAACATATATCCTCGAAGGATACAGATTTACTATGGCATAATGGAACGGCGAAGTAAGAGCAACGACAAGTAAAAGAAATAAAAAGATTGTTTTCCAAGCTTCTTTACGATCTGATAAATTTTTAAGCATTTTGTTTTTATGATTGGTTCGTTTGTTTAATTAAGACGAAGAGATACTAGTTTTGTAACATTATACCTAATAGGGTTGTTGGCTATTGCTTTTTATTCGATTTTTAAAAGATAGCGTATTATAATTATAGCCAACTTGTTTGTAAAGATGTAAAATGCATTTCTATCGTTTATTTTGAACGATTTTAAATGTTAAAACTTCAAATAAGCAAGATTTGAGTTTTTGGTGAAAAGGAAAGTGAAATGATCAAAAATCATTCGGAAGTCAAAAAGTAGCCCCGGCAAGAATCGAACTTGCATCTAAAGTTTAGGAAACTTCTATTCTATCCATTGAACTACGGGGCCATCCCTAAAAATGGACTGCAAAAATAGGTTTTTTTAAAAACTTTTCGCAACCGAGTCTGTCAAATTAAGGTGTTTTAAAGTGCAGCCCTTTTAGAAAGAACCAAAGAGCTATTAAACAGTTCTTTTTTTTTCCTCTTCTTTCAAGATTTTCTCCAAGTACGAACGAGACAAAGGTTTATCCACATAGCCCGCAATCAATCCATGGCCTTTGGCAATGGTACGGTCTGTTGCATTGGCGAAAGCCGAAAGCACATAAACACTAGGGAGTTCATGCCCTTTGAACAAATTCTGAAGGTTTTTCAAAAAATCCCATCCATTCATCCCATCCATTACAAGGTCTAAAAAGATGATGTCAGGTAATCTATTATGTTCTTCTATGGAACTAAAACAAGCTTGGATTCCCTCTTCGCCACTTGAACAAGTAACAATATCAAAATCACCATGGGATTGTTGTATGCAGTATCGTGTCGCAAACTGCGACACCAAATCATCGTCTATAATAAACGTGGTAAGCTTCATTACTTGGGACTATTAAGTAGGTTTGGGATAGCCAAAGCTATAAGCTTATCGCCAACGAACCATTCATTTTCGTTGTTTTACCCAAATATCCCGTTAAGTCCACCTTAGTGGGGTAATTTACCCCTTAAAACACCATACAGGAATGCCCCTACCGTGGCACCAAACAATACAATAAGGATTGGCCAATATCCCGCACCGGTCAATATGTACATGGGACCAGGACAAGCCCCGGCCAAGGCCCAACCCAAGCCAAAAAGAATACCACCCAATAGATATCGTGTAAATGCTTTTTCCTTGTTCGGAATGTTTATGGTCTCACCAAAAAAAGATTTCGTTTTGGAACGTTTGATCAATTGGACCAATACGACTCCAACAGCCAATGCAGAACCGATAATGCCATACATATGAAAAGAATCGAACTGGAACATTTCATAAATACGGAACCAAGAAGCGGCCTCTGATTTGTATAATACAATACCTAAAAACGTTCCTATAATGATATATACAATGCTTTTCATGATCCAAAAATTAGGGGAAACAATAGGTGATTCATAATCAAACCACCGATAAAAAATCCAATTACTGCTATAAGTGAAGGTCGTTGAAGGTTACTTAGACCGGAAATGGCGTGACCAGAAGTACAACCTCCCGCATACCGTGTTCCGAAACCGACCAATATACCTGCCACCAATAAAATTACCCAGACCATTGGCTGTGAGAGCGCCTCCAAACTGAAAAGTTCTGTAGGCAAATAGGCTTTTCCTGCGCTTTCAAAGCCTAAACCCTGTAGTTTGGCAACGGTCTCGTCCGTTATGTCCACAGCAGGATTGGGCGATAGCACATGTGCACCTAAAAACCCTCCAAAAACAGAACCTAATACGACCAAAAGGTTCCATCTTTTAGATTTTACATCAATTTTAAAATAATCAGTGAATTTTCCAGCACCCCCCACAGAGCAAAAAGTCTCTAGGTTGGAGGACATACCGAATTTTTTTCCCAGTAGGATCAAAACTGCCATTATTATGGCAATAAGCGGCCCTGATACATACCAAGGCCAAGGTTGATAAAGCATTTTCTATTTATTTTATTCCAAAATAATGAAAATACCTCTATTAAAAAACCTAAATTTTGCGTTAACAACAATTTTCGTTGGAATCCTTAACTCCGAACTTTTTTAGGATATCTTCAAGCAAGCACCATTTGGTAATTGATGATTGTAAAAGATTGGCTCCAACAAAGGCAGTAAACCATAGCCAATTGATATTTACATAAATGGCCAAGGCCAAGCTTATCAATATAAAGGTTCCTGCTACTCCTCGTACTATTCTATTTTTCATTTTTGATTTTTAAACGGTTCTTTCAATGGGTATTTCTACTGCTCTAATGGGGTTGGTCGTTTCACTTTCAGTATTGAATTCCTTCAATAACTTAAATAACTCAGTTACTTTTTCTTCTTCGGTAAAGGAGAAGAACATATTGGATGCAGCACCTCCCTTTTCACTGGGAAACCAACTACTGGTATACATTAAGGGCGCTGCACTTTTATACCCATCAATATCAGATTCACTAAAGCTTTCCACACCGGCCTTTTTAAATAATTTAAAGACCTCGCTTTTATATTCTTCAACCGTGGTAACAATGATCATTTTCATTTTACTTGTAATTTTTGCGTTCAATCATATAATAAACCAATGGTACTACCAACAGAGTCAAAACGGTAGACACTATGGTTCCTCCCATAAGTGATATCGCCAATCCCTGGAAAATAGGATCGAACAAAATCACAAAAGCTCCTATAACAACAGTTCCAGCAGTCAGTAAGATAGGCGTGGTACGAACGGCACCTGCTTCTATTACTGCTTGCTTTAATGGAATGTCCTCTTTCAGCCTCAAATTGACAAAGTCAATCAGCAGCACCGAGTTCCTTACCATAATACCCGCTAGGGCTATCATACCAATAAAGGATGTTGCGGTAAAGAATGCTCCAAGCAACCAGTGACCTAGCACAATACCGATCAATGAAAGCGGTATGGCCACCATCATCACCATAGGTGCCTTAAAGTTTTGGAACCATCCTACGATCAACATGTAAATGATTACGATTACACCCATAAAAGCAATCCCCAGATCACGGAATACTTCTAGGGTAATCTGCCATTCCCCATCCCATTTTACGGTGTAGTCATCTTCAAATTGTGGCTGCTCCATATAAAGCTCATTTATGGAATATCCTTGCGGAAGTTCCAACGCGTTCAGCTTGTCCGTCATGCCCAAAATGGCATATACAGGGCTTTCCAATTCTCCTGCCATATCCGACATTACATAGACCACACGTTTTTGATTTTTCCTGTAGATGCTTTTGGCCTTGGTTCCTTCTTTTACCGAAACCAAGTCTCCCACAGAAACCATATTGCCTTGTTGTGACGCTATTTTTAATTGTTTGATTTCATCCAAGGATGATTTGTCCTTTTCACTTATGGAAAGTACAATCCCGATTTGATCAAAGGCCTCTTCGTGATAAATGTGAGACACTGGATTTTCCCTAAAGGCCATCGCCATCACCTGAACAATTTGCTGAGGAGTAACTCCATACAACATTGCTTTTTCCTTATCCACCACAAAATCATACTCCACTTGATCATCTTCGACCATCCAATCCACATCCACAACATCAGTGGTATTGTTCAAAATACCTTTCACTTTATCAGCAAGTTCCATCTGCTTGTCGTAATCGGGACCATACACTTCGGCTACAATGGTCGACAAAACAGGAGGCCCTGGTGGCACCTCAACAATTTTGATGTTGGCATTGTACTTTTTGCCCAATTCTTGAATCTTGGGTCTTAGCAATTTGGCAATATCGTGGCTCTGCTCACTCCTATCGTGTTTATCTACAAGGTTCACCTGAATATCGGCCATATTGCTTCCGCCACGAAGGTCGTAGTGCCTTACCAATCCATTAAATGTAATGGGAGCCGATGTTCCCACGTAGGTTTGATAATTGACCACTTCTGGACGTGTGGACAGATAGGCTCCTATTTCTTTGGTCACGGCCGATGTCCTTTCCAAGGTTGTTCCCTCTGGAAGGTCCAGCACTATTTGGAACTCGTTCTTGTTATCAAAAGGAAGCATTTTTACCGCTACCGATTTCGTGAAAAACATGGCCACGGAGGCAATCAACAAGAAGAAAGTAATCCCCAAGAACATCCATCTTTTTTTCTTACTCTCTATTAAGGGTTTTTCGAATCGCGCATAAGCTTTATAAATAAACGTGTCTTGGATTTCAACCGGCTGTTTTTCTTTTTTATTCTTTTTGTCTTTCTCTCTTAGAAAGATATATCCTAAATACGGAGTAATGGTCAAAGCCACGAACAAAGACAACAACATCGCAATCGAAGCCCCTATGGGCATTGGCGACATATATGGCCCCATTAAACCAGATACAAATGCCATGGGCAATACAGATGCAATTACCGTAAACGTGGCCAAAATAGTAGGGTTCCCCACCTCGTTGATAGCGTAAATCGCGGCATCCTTGAACGGCAACCGTTTCATTTTAAAATGCCGGTGCATATTCTCCGCAATAATAATGGAGTCATCCACTACAATACCCGTTACAAAAACCAAGGCAAACAAGGTAATTCGGTTCAAGGTGTAATCCAGCATGTAGTAACTCAGTAAAGTCAATGCAAATGTAATTGGCACGGAAAGGAACACCACAAGCCCACCTCGCCATCCCATGGCCAACATTACCACAAAGGTTACAGCAATGATGGCTCCAATCAAGTGCATCAACAATTCAGATACCTTTTGAGATGCGGTCTGTCCATAGTTACGAGTCACCTCAACCTTAACCTCATCAGGAATAAGAGTTGTTTTTAAATGGTCTACCTTTCCCAATACCACATCGGCAATTTTCATGGCATCAGCTCCTTTTCTTTTGGCGATGGAAATGGTAACTGCAGGATATTCTGAATTATAGGTCTCAGCTTTTTCACTTGCCGCTCCAAAACCAAGAGAAACGTAGTTCTTTGGAAGTTCTGGACCATCCAACACGGTCGCCACCTGTTTCAAATAGATAGGTTGACGTTGTTTGGTGCCCACAATGAGGTTTTCAAGATCTTCCTTGGTTTCCAAAAAATTTCCTGTACTGATATGGAACTCGGTATCATTGGATAGAAAGTTACCGGCATCCAT
>QGCX01000086.1_pt1 | contig 20777 bp, 19 predicted proteins | sample 4708031 | NCBI WGS metagenome assembly QGCX01 (sample SAMN08941163, study PRJNA450518) | Sediment metagenome, whole genome shotgun sequencing project. | reverse complement strand
GGATGGTGCTGGACGACAATCTGCTCGTGGCCTGCGGAGATGGCGGCGCGGTGCGCCTCACACGGCTGCAGAAGGCGGGAGGCAAACCGCTGGATGCGGACATGTTCCTGAACGGCCAGCCGATCCCTCCGGATACGATGCTGTTCTGAGCGATCACCATACCGGCAGGTGTGTTGTGAATATTGCACGTGCATTTATTCTCCCTTAAGATGCAGGCGTGCGCTGGGGGCGGATGCCGGACGCTAAGTGGGAAAGTTATTTTGGGTTTGAGGATCCTGTTGGATTCTCATGCTTTGTTATTGCGACCAGAACGGCCATAACATGAACAAAACCTGGATCCGTCGGCTGAGATCTGAAGATATAGATGCCGTCGCCGCCCTGAATACACAGGCCTTCGGTGGCACCGAAGAAGCTGCCATCGTGCGGAAACTGCATGCCAATCATGAGTCCCTGTTGTCGCTCGTTGCGCATCGGGACGACGCGCTGGTCGCCCATATCGATTTTTTCCGTATCCTCATAAGTGGAAAGCCCTCTGCCGTTGGGCTGGGCCCGATGAGTGTGCGCCCGGACATGCAGCGGCGCGGAATCGGCAGCTCCCTGGTTCGCATGGGCCTGCTGGTCATGGCCGGGCGGGGCGAAAGCCTTGTTTTCGTTCTCGGCCATCCGGAGTTCTATACGGAGCTTGGATTTTCAGCGGATTTGGCAAAGCCGTTCCAGGCGCCGTGGTCTGGCCCGGCCTTCATGGCGCAGGCCATCAATCCCGGCGCGCCGGAATCCGGCCAATTGACCTATCCGGCTGCCTTCGGCTAGGGGCGGGGCCGATGCCCCGTTACAGACTTCTCATCGAATATCACGGCGGCCCGTTCCAGGGCTGGCAGAAGCTGCCCGGCTTGCCCACTGTGCAGGGCACGCTGGAGGATGCCGCTGCCAGGCTGGATGGCGCTCCGGTGGATGTGCACGGCGCAGGGCGAACCGACAGCGGCGTGCATGCCACCGGCCAGGTGGCGCATATGGACCTGCGAACCGACCGGGGCCGCAAGGTCGCCGATGCGATGAACTTCCATTTGCGCCCGCACCCGATTGCCGTGTTGAAGGCCGAGGAGGTGAGCGACGACTTCCATGCCCGCTACAGCGCCACTCAGCGCCATTACCGTTATGTGATCAGCAACCGACGGGCCGACCTGACGCTGGAGCGTGGCTTTGCCTGGCGGATGCCGTCGAAACTCAGTGCAGAGAAGATGCACGAGGCGGCGCAGAATCTGACCGGCACACATGATTTCACCACGTTCCGCGATTCAGATTGCCAGGCGGCGACGCCGGTGAAGACGCTGAACGAGATCAAGGTGTGGCGGGACGGCGACCACATCATCATCACCTGCCGGGCGCAGAGCTTCATCCATCGCCAGGTCCGCTCCATGGTCGGCAGCCTTGTCGAGGTTGGCCGGGGCAAGCAGACGGCTGGCTGGATCGGGGACATCCTCGCCGCGGCCGACCGCACGCAATGCGGCCCCATCGCCCCGGCAGAAGGACTCTTCCTGACACATGTGGATTACGACAAGGCACTGTTGCCCGGAACAGCGTGACGACAGGTGTTTCTCACTTCGGCATACTGAAGAGCAATTGGTACGGTCTACTCACTTCGCCATACTTTCAGAAAAAAGCGTTCGAAAATGAATACGGCGCAAATACCTAAAGCGGCGACCACAATGATTGCCGGGTCTGCCTGCCATTTCAGAGCCAGAAACGCAGTGAGTGCAAGTCCATCCAGCAAGATCGCGGCAATCAGAATTTGAGGGGCCGCACCAACCTCTTTTCTGAGGTGCCGGAAAACGCCCCAGTGGATAATAATATCCATCACAAGGTAGAAGATGGCGCCCAGCGACGCGATCCGGCTGAGATCGAAAAGCACCGCGAGGAGGCCTGCGGCAATGACTGTATAGACGAGGGTATGACGTTGAACCGTTCCCGGCATGCCGAAATGCTTGTGTGGGATGAGGTTCATATCGGTCAGCATCGCCAGCATGCGTGACACGGCGAACAGACTGGCGAGTAAACCGGAGGCCGTCGCAATGATCGCAATCGCAACCGTGAACCACAATCCATAATTTCCCAGCGCAGGCCGGGCGGCTTCTGCAAGCGCGTAGTCTTTTGCCGAAATGATTTCCGGCACCGATAGCGTCGAACCGACAGCGAAACAGACGAGGACATAAACGGCAGTGCAGATGGCAAGCGAGATCATGATCGCGCGCCCGACATTCCGATTTGGATCCTTCACTTCGTCCCCACTATTCGTGATGGTTGTAAAACCCTTGTAAGCGAGGATGGCCAGCGCAACGCCGGCAAGGAAGCCGCCCTTCGACGTTCCGCTTGCGATACCTTTTTCTGCCGCCTGGAAGCTGAATCCGGCGGCCCACAGAGCAATCAGCGCGAAGGCGAGTATCCCGCCTATTTTCAGGATTGCCGTGACCTTGGACACACTGCCGATCACCTGATTACCGGCAATATTCACCCCGAAGGCAAACAAGATCAGGCCGACGGCCAGAACCGGAACCAGCACACCGCCTTCCATGCCAAAAAGCTGTAATGTGTATGTGCCGAACGTCCGGGCGACGAGGCTCTCATTGATAATCATCGAGAAGGCCATCAGCAGGGCGGCGCCGCCCGTCACCGTGGACGGCCCGTAGGCGCGTTTCAGGATCATGGCGATCCCGCCAGCGCTGGGATATTTGTTCGAGACCTTGATATAGGAATACGCGCTGAAGGCACTGATAATCGCAGCGATGACAAACGCCAGTGGGAACAGGCTGCCTGCAAATTCCGCGACCTGTCCGGTCAATGCGAAAATGCCCGCGCCAATCATGACTCCGGTGCCCATGGCGACCGTGCCAGCAAGGGTGAGCGATCCCTGATTGTATTGATTGTTGCTCATGAACGCCTCGGTGCCGGTTCTTCCTGCTCCTTACAATTTCAGCGTCCGCAGGCGCAGGGCATTGGTGATGACAGAGACCGACGAGAGGCTCATCGCCGCCGCGGCGATCATCGGGCTCAGCAGCAGGCCGAAGACCGGATAGAGGATCCCCGCCGCCACCGGTACGCCCAGCGAATTGTAGATGAACGCGAAGAACAGGTTCTGGCGGATGTTGCGCATCGTCGCGTGGCTGAGCGTGCGGGCCTTCGCCGCGCCCAGAAGGTCGCCCTTCACCAGCGTGACGCCGGCGCTTTCCATGGCGACATCGGTGCCCGTGCCCATGGCGATACCGACATTGGCGAGGGCGAGCGCCGGGGCATCGTTGATACCATCACCCGCCATGGCGACGATGGCGCCTTCGGCCTGAAGGCGGGCGACCACGTCCTTCTTGTCTTCCGGTGAGACATCGGCATGCACCTCGTCGATGCCGAGTGTGTCGGCGACGGCGCGGGCGGTGGTTTCATTGTCGCCGGTCAGCATGACGACCCGCAGGCCTTCTGCATGCAGACGGTCGATGGCATCCTGCGTCGTGTCCTTGATCGGGTCAGCCACGCCGATCAGGCCGGCAGGCGCGCCATCCACTGCAACGAACATCACGGTCTGGCCTTTGGCGCGGTAATCGTCCGCCTTGGCGGCGAGGTCGTCGTCAAAGGCTCCGATCCGCCTCATCAGTTTCCCGTTGCCGACCGCGACGCGCTTGCCGTCCACGTCCGCCTCGGCGCCTTCGCCGGTGGTTGACTGGAAGCCGGAGGCCTTGCCCGGTTTTATGTCCCGCTTCTCCGTGCCGCGCACGATGGCGGCGGCCAGCGGGTGTTCGGATGAGGTTTCCACGCCGGCGGCCAGGGTAAGCAACGCGTCCTCGGAAAACGCCCCGGCAGGTTCCACGGTGACCAGTTCCGGATGGCCCTCGGTCAGCGTGCCGGTCTTGTCGACGACGATCGTGTCGACCTTCTCCATCGTCTCCAGCGCGTCGGCATTGCGCACCAGAACGCCGGCCTGCGCGCCCTTGCCGGTGGCGACCATGATCGACATCGGGGTCGCAAGGCCGAGGGCGCAGGGGCAGGCGATGATCAGCACGGCAACGGCATTGACGAGGGCATGGGCGAAGCGCGGCTCCGGCCCCACCACCAGCCAGATGATGAAAGTCACCACCGCGACAAGCACAACAGCCGGGACAAACCAGCCCGAAACAGTATCGGCGAGGCTCTGGATCGGCGCGCGGGAGCGTTGGGCTTCGGCAACCATTTTCACGATGCGCGACAGCAGTGTCTCGTCGCCGACATGGGTGGCCTCCATGACGAAGGCGCCGGTCTGGTTCACCGTGCCACCCGTCACCTTGTCGCCCGCCGCTTTTTCCACGGGCACGGGTTCCCCGGTCACCATGGACTCGTCGACACTGGAATTGCCCTCCAGGATGTCTCCGTCCACGGGCACGCTCTCGCCGGGGCGCACGCGCAGATGGTCTCCGGCTTTCACGTCTTCCAGTTCGATATCTTCCTCGCTGCCATCCTCGCGCACGATGCGGGCGGTTGGCGGGGTCAGCTGCAGAAGGGCCCGGATTGCGCCGGAAGTGGCCCGCCGCGCGCGCAGCTCCAGCACCTGGCCCAACAGGACCAGCGTGGTGATCACAGCCGCAGATTCGAAATAGACCGGCACATGCCCATCAGCGCCGCGCAGGGATTCCGGGAAGATGCCCGGCGCCACGGTGGCCGCCAGCGAATAGAGGTAGGCGACCCCCGTGCCGAGGGCGATCAGGGTGAACATGTTCGGGCTGCGGTTCACGACGGAGCGCCAGCCGCGCACGAAGAACGGCCAACCGCACCAGGCGACGACCGGCGTCGCCAGCGCCGCCTGCACCCAGTTGAAGGCGGGCGTCTTCGTGAAGCCGGGCAGGGACACGCCGGGGATCATCTCGCCCATCGTGATCACCAGCAAAGGCACCGACAGGACAACGCCAACCCAGAAACGCCGGGTCATGTCGTCCAGTTCGGATGTGTCCTCTTCTGCTGTGGCTGTTTCAGCTTCCAGCGCCATGCCGCAGATCGGGCAACCGGTATTGGAGGTCTCGCGCACCTGCGGGTGCATCGGGCACGTCCACACCGTGCCGGTGTAACCGGGCGGGATATGATCGTACGCGCTGTCGGGCTTGTCAGGCTGTGCGGCGTGGTCGTGGTGGCAACAGTCTGCCGATTGCGCGTGATCGTGATGACCGGAATGATCGTGCGTCATTCCCAACAGGTAAGAAGGATCCATGCAAAATGAAAGGCCGCCCCCCGAACGGGTCTGACGCGAAGTCAGGCTTGCGGGCGCGGCGTTCGGCACTAGCCTTCCTGCCAACGAGACAAGGGAGCGAAACATGGCGATTGATTTCACGATACCGGAAGAGGCCAAGGAAGTACGCGAGCGCGTGCGCAAATGGGTGCAGGAGGAATGCATCCCCGCCGAGAAGGCGATGGCCGACGGCAAGCCCTACAAGGAAGTGCTGGCGGAGCTGCGCGCCAAGGCCCGCGCGCAGGGCCTGTGGTTGCCCTTCTTCCCGGTCGAGCATGGCGGCATGGGGCTCGGCCCGCTGGCCAATGCGCTGGTACAGATGGAGCTCGGGCAGAGCCATCTCGGTGCGCTGTCGATGAATTCGCAGGGTCCGGACGATGCGACCATGCTGACCCTGCTGGCCCACGGCACGGACTTCCAGAAAGAGAAATACCTCAAGCCGCTGATCAATGGCGAAAAGCGGATCTGCTACTCCATGACAGAGAAAGCCGCCGGGGCCGACGCCACCGGCATGCAGACCACGGCCGTGAAAGACGGCAAGGGCAACTACGTCCTCAATGGGGAGAAATGGTTCTCCAGCGCCGCGACCGCCGCCGACATCGCGGTCGTCATGGCCAAGACAAATCCGGACGCGCCGCGCCACCAGCAATATTCCACTTTCATCGTGGAACTGCCGAACCCCGGCTACAACATCCTGCGGGACATCCCGACCATGGCGGTGCACGGGCCGCACTATGCCGAGATGGGCGGCGGCCATGCCGAAGTGAAGATCGACAATCTGGTCGTGGCGGAAGAGAACCTGCTCGGCGGGGAAGGGCAGGGCTTCGCCATGGGCCAGCACCGGCTCGCCTATGGTCGCCTGCGCCACGGCATGCACAATGTCGCCATGGCCCAGCGCGCGCTTGATCTGGCGACGGAACATGTGACGAAGCGCTCGACATTCGGCAAAGGCCTCGAAGAGCGTCAGGGCGTCCAGTTCATGCTGGCCGAATGCGCCAGCCAGCTCTACATCGCCCGCCTGATGCTGATGCATATCGCCTACAAGGCCGAGAATGGCATGGACATCCGTCAGGAGAACGGCATCGCCAAAGTGTTCCTGGCCAACATGGTGCACAAGGTGGTCGACACGGCGATCCAGCTGCACGGCGCGCTCGGCTACTCGCTCGATACGCCGCTGGCCGCCTGGTACACACACATCCGTTCGCAGCGCCTCGTCGATGGGCCGGATGAAGTGCACAAATGGATCACCGGCAAGAACGTGATCCGCGCCTTCAAGAAGGACGGTACGAGTGCGGCCGCAGCGGGCGGAGACCTGCTGTGATCAAACTGACCTTTTGTCTGAGACGCCTCCCGCACCTCACGCGGGAGGAGTTCCAGACCTACTGGCGGGAGCAACACGCCCCGCTGGTGGCGAAACACGCCGAAGTGCTGGGCATCCTGCGTTATGTGCAGAACCACACGGGTCACGACCCGCTGAACGCCGCCATGCAGGCGTCGCGCGGCGGGCCGCCCTCCTATGACGGCGTGGCGGAACTCTGGTTCGAAAGCGAAGAAGCCATGGCGGCCAACACCAGCGAGGCGGCGGCGAAAGCCGGCGCTGAACTGCTGGAGGACGAGAAAAAGTTCATCGACCTCGCGAACTCGCCGCTCTGGTTCGGGGATGAGTTCGAGGTGGTGGGATAGACCACTCCGGCATATTCCGCCTAGAAAGCGTAATGAGAGAAACAGGAGGTAGACCATGACCGCGTTCCGTATCTTGCTGGCGCTCATGTTTGCCGTGCTGATCGTTTACACGCTGACAGTTGGCTTGGCGCACGGGTGGAACCTGCTGCCTGTTTTCTTCGGGGATATGGCGGCGATGACCTGGCCCGGCCAGTTCAATCTCGACTTTCTAGGCTTCCTGATACTCTCCGGCCTATGGACCGCTTGGCGGCATCACTTTACGCTCGCCGGGCTTGGCCTCGGTGTGGTCGCCGTCTTTGGCGGCATGGCGTTCCTGCTGCCCTACCTGTTCATCGTGAGCCTGCGCAACAAGGGTGACATGAAGGCCATCATGATGGGGCAGGCGCGGGCAAATGCCTGACCGGGCGGGCCACCCGTTTCCGCCAGCGCGGAGGGAACTTTGCTTCACCTCGCGGGTTGAGCACGGATGAGCTCAAAGACAAAACTGACCGACATTTCCGCCGCAGCCGCGCGTTGTCTGCGTGCCGGGCTGTTTCTCGTATGCTTCGCCCTGTATACGCCCCTTGCGCTGGCGCAACTGCCAGGCCCCGACGAGCCGGCCGATCCGACCCCCGCGATCCAGACACCGCCGCCTGCCGCGAGTGACGCGGACATCGCAACGCGCATCACGGACATTTTCGCAGAAATCGACTCCCTTCGCCGGGTGACCGTCGAGGTGAACCATGGCGTGGTGACGCTTGGCGGGGATGTGTCCAGCAGCGCCGCCGATGCGCGGGCCGAAGAGCTGGCGCTACGCGTCAATGGCGTCGTCACGGTCGAGAACCAGATCGAGCGCCGTCTGGCCGTGGAAGACAGCACGGGCAGCCTGTTCGGGGACTCCTCCAGTCGGCTGCAGAAGCTCTACCGCGCTCTGCCGCTCTATGGCGTGTCGCTGGCCGTGTTCCTGGTCATTGCCCTGTTGGGGCATCTGATCGCTTCCTGGCGCGGCTTCTGGCGCCTGATCTTGCCCAATCCGTTCCTGGTCGAACTGGTCTCCGGCGCATTCCGCATCGTGGCTCTTCTCGTGGCACTGGTGATGGCGATGAACGTCCTTGGCGCCACCACGCTGATGGGTACCATTCTGGGCGGTGCAGGCGTGATCGGCCTCGCCATCGGCTTCTCGGTGCGTGATACGCTGGAGAACTATATCTCGTCCATTATGCTCAGTGTGCGCCAGCCCTTCCGGGCGAACGAGCATGTCGTGATCGACGATCATGAGGGCAAGGTCATCCGCCTCACATCGCGCTCGACCATCCTGATGACGCTGGACGGCAACCATTTGCGCATTCCCAACACGATCGTTTTCAAGGCGGTGATCCTGAACTATACGCGCAACCCGGAACGGCGCTTTGAGTTCGATCTCGGTGTCGATGCTGCAGACGATCCGGTTGCGGCGATGCAGCTTGGCCTCGACCGGCTGAAGGCACTGCCTTTCGTACTGGATACGCCGGAGCCGGAAGCTTTCATCCAGGCCGTCGGCGACTCCAACATCGTGCTGCGTTTCATGGGATGGGTGAACCAGACCGAGACGAATTTCGCCAAGGGCCGCGGGCTCGCCATCAGCGCCGCCAAGGATGCGCTTGAAACGGAAGGATTTACCTTGCCGGAGCCGATCTACAAGCTGCGCTTCGACAGCAAGGTCGAGGACGCCCTGAGGGGCGGTACAGCCGGCAGCGCCGAGCCGGCCCCTCCTGCCGGGCCGCCCAAAAGGACGGTCGATACGCGTGAGGCTTCAGACGTGGCTGCCGACAATACGATCAATGAAAAGGTCGACGCCGAACGCGCCCAGAGCGGCGAAGAAGACCTGCTGGATGAACAAAGCCCGGTGGAGTAAGCGAAGGCTTACCCGAGCGCCGCCTCAAGGTCTGCCAGAATGTCATCGACGTCCTCCAATCCGACGGACAGGCGGATGAGGCCATTACTGATGCCATGTTCGAGGCGTTCTTCTTCCGTGTAGGTCGAATGGGTCATGCTGGCCGGGTGCTGGATCAGCGTCTCAGCGTCGCCGAGGCTGACGGCGCGGCGGATCAGCTGCAGCCGGTTCATCATCTCGATGCCGGCCTCGTAGCCGCCGGACAGTTCGAACGCGATCATGCCGCCGAAGCCGTCCATCTGGCGTTTGGCGAGGTCGTGCTGCGGATGGCTGGGCAGGCCCGGATAGTAGACGGTGTCCACGCCCGGCTGGGCTTCCAGCCATTCGGCGACGGTCTGCCCGCTCTCGCAATGGCGCGCCATACGCAGCTGCAAAGTCTTCAGTCCGCGCATCACCAGCATGGCATTGAATGGCGCCATGACGGAGCCGGTCATGTCCTTCACGCCGATCATGCGGACCTCCTTGATGGCTTCCGCCCGGCCCAGCACCATGCCCGCCACAAGGTCTCCGTGTCCGCCAAGGTATTTGGTGGCCGAGTGGACGACGAAGTCCGCGCCGAGCGAAATCGGCCGGGTCAGCAGGGGAGAGGCGTAGGTGTTGTCCACCACCACCTGCGCGTCATGTTCGTGCGCGATACGAGCCGTCTCGCGAATGTCGACCAGGCGCATGTTGGGGTTGGCCGGGGTTTCGAAATAGACAATTCGCGTTTGCTCGCCGATCGCGGCGGAGAGGTTCGCCGGGTCGCGCAGGTCGACATGGGTGATCTTCACGCCGAAACGCGAAAGCCCGTCGCGCATGAAGGCGAAGGTGCAGCCGTACAGCGTCTGGTCGGTAATGATCTCGTCGCCGGGCTTCAGCAGCGTCCACATGAGCGAGCTGATCGCGCCCATGCCGCTGGCGGTGGCGAGACCGGCTTCGGCGCCTTCGAGGCTGGCGACGCGGTCTTCCAGCAAGGCGACGGTCGGGTTCGAGATACGGGAATAGATGTGGCCCTCGGCTTCGCCGGCAAACAGGGCGCCGCCCGTCTGCGCATCGGGGAAGGCAAAGGTAGAGGTCAGGTGTACCGGCGGAGTCAGCGCATAGTCGTTTTTAGCCGGGTCATAGCCATGATGAATGGCGCGGGTGGCGGGGCCAGGTTGGCGGGAAGCGTCGTATGCCATGGGGATCTCCGTATTTGAGGAGAGTCTACCACGGGAATGTGGGCGAAAAGTGCCGAACTACGTCGCCAGTCGCTTGATTATTGGCATAATATGCCAATAGTGTCGGATATGGACGCCATAGATGCCAGGATTATCCGCGCCCTGCAGCGCGATGGACGCCTCACCAACCTCGAACTGGCCGAGGAGGTGGGCCTCTCGCCGTCGCCCTGCCTGCGCCGCGTGCGCAATCTGGAGGCCGCCGGGGTGATCCAGGGCTATACCGCCCTCGTCGACCAGAAGGCCTGTGGCTATCCCATCACCTGCCTCGTGCGTATCCGGCTCGCCAACCATTCGCAGGAAAACGTGCAGGCCTTCGAGAAGAAAATCGCCGAAACCGAAGCAATTCTCGACTGTTACCTGATGACCGGCGGGGCCGATTATGAGCTGCGAATCGTCGCGGGCAGCCTCGACGATTACGAACAGCTGGTGCGTCATACGATCCAGAAACTGCCGGGAATCGCCTCCATCGAGACCAGTTTTGCGTATGGTGTTGTGAAGAAGTCCCGCATCCTGCCGGTCCGTGTGGAAAAGGGTGCATAGAACCCGCCCCGGAACCTGCTATAGACAGCCCCCATGACCCTACCGCCCACAAAGGCCCCGACACTCCTCGAAACCCGTAGCCCGCTCCTGCGCCGGCCGGGCAAGTGGCGTATTTCCAACATCATCGACGGCCGCGCCCTGCGTGTGAAGCTCACCGCCGCGGCGCTCGACAATTTCGGGGACCCGCAGGCCGCCCGCAAGGCCGCGCTGGACCTGCTCCACGGCGCCATGTTCCGCGGCCGCATGATTGCGCAGGAACGCCTGCAACAGGGGGCCGACGGGCTGGACACGGCGCGCCTTCTCTCTGCCGTACAGGACGAGGTGATCCGCGCGCTCTACGACTTCACCACCACCCACGTGCACCGGGCCCGCAACCCGACCGAGGCCGAGCGGATCACCATCATGGCGACCGGCGGCTATGGCCGCGGCGTAATGGGGCCGTCCTCGGATACGGACCTCCTGTTCCTGCGCGCCTACAAGGTGAGCCCGCACACCGAGAGCGTGGTCGAATACATGCTCTACGCCCTGTGGGACATGGGGCTGAAAGTCGGCAATGCGTTCCGTACGCCAAGCGATTGCGTCAAGCTCTCGCTCGAAGACGTGACCATCAAGACCAGCCTGCTGGACGCCCGTTACATCTGCGGCGACGAGGCGCTGGCCGAAGAGATGCTGACCGCCTTCCACGAAGGCGCGGTCAAGGGACGCGACGCGCAGTTCATTGCTGACAAGCTGGCCGAACGCGATGCCCGTCACGCCCGGCAGGGCGATGCGCGCTATGTCGTCGAGCCGAACCTGAAAGAGGGCAAGGGCGGCCTGCGCGACCTGCAGACCCTCTACTGGATCGCCAAGCAGACCTATGGTGGCCACACGCTGGAAGATGTGATGCAGGCCGGTCCGTTCACGGACCATGAATATTCGGTCTTTATCCGCGCGGCGCGATTCCTGTGGACGGTGCGCTGCCACCTGCACTTCGTGACCGGCCGGGCAGAGGAGCGCCTCAGCTTTGACCTGCAACCGGAAATCGCTGCCCGCATGGGCTATCGCGACCGGCGCGGGCAGCAGGGCGTGGAACGCTTCATGAAGCGCTACTTCCTTGTCACCAAGGATGTCGGCGGCCTGACGCGGATTCTCGCGGCGAAGCTGGAAGCGGACCAGAAGAAGAAGCCGGAGGGCCTGCGCCGCTTCCTGCCGGTGCGCGGACCGGTGGAGCTGGAAGAGCCGGGCTTCATCGTCGATAACAACCGGATCAATGTCCAGGAAGACAAGGCCATGCGGGCCGATCCGCTGAACATGCTGCGCCTGTTCATTGTGGCCCGCGATGAAGGCAAGGACATTCACCCCCATGCGCTGAGCCTGCTGACCCGGGCGCTCCGTGCCCTGAACGAGCGGGTGCGCGAGAAACCGGAAGCGCAAGAGTTGATCCTCGACGCCATTCTGGGCGGGGACAATCCCGGCCGCATCCTGCGCCGGATGAACGAAGCGGGGGTCCTGGGCCGGGCGATCCCGGAATTTGGCGGCATCGTCGCGCAGACCCAGTTCAACATGTACCACCACTATACGGTGGACGAGCACACGATCCGCGCCGTTGAGGCCATCGCAGAGATGGAGCATGGACGCGACGAACACCCGATCAAACTGGTCGGCGAGCTGTTCGACCTGATCGAGAACCGGCGCGCGCTTTATCTCGCCATGCTGCTGCACGACACCGGCAAGGGGAAGGGCGACCAGCAGGTGGCCGGCATGCAGACATCCCGGAAAGCCTGTGAGCGCCTCGGCCTGTCGGAAGACGAGACGGAGCTGGTGTCCTGGCTGGTGGGCCACCACCTGGAAATGAGCGAGACAGCGCAGAAGCGGGATATTTCCGATCCGCGCACCGTGGCGCAATTCGCCAATATGATGGGGTCGCTGGAGCGGCTGCGCTTGCTCTACATCCTCACGATTGCGGACATCAAGGCCGTCGGCCCCGGCGTGTGGAACGCCTGGAAGGGCCAGCTGCTGACCGACCTCTACCACAACACGGCGGCGGCCATGCGGGGCGGACGGACGGACGAGGCCAGCGTGCAGGCCGAACTCGAAGCCCGGGCCGAACGCCGGCAGCAGGAACTGGTCGACCGGCTGGGCACCGTGCCCCCGTTGATGCTGGAGATGGAAACAGCCTACTGGACCGGCTTCGACATCGACGATCTCGCCTGGCATGCGCAGGCCGTGAACGGCGGCGGCAACCAGGTCCATCATCGCCTCTCGCTGGCTGGCGGGGCGATGGCGCTGTTCGTCTCGGGCGCCGACCGGACCGGTCTGTTCGCAGACCTTGCCGGAACGATTGCGCACAATGGGGCGAACATCATCGCGGCGCAGGTCTACACCAGCCGCGAAGGCGGCATCATCGACGTGTTCATGCTGCACGACATTCAGGACAAGCCCTTCGGCAAGGATGATCCGGCCCGGCTGGAGCGGCTGGAAGCCTCCCTGCACAAGGTGCTGGCCGGGGAGACCGGCGACATGACGGTGCGCGAGCGCCTGGGCCGCCGGCAGGCTGCCTTCCTGGTGCACCCTTCGGTCCAGATCCGCGACGACCTTTCGGCCGACCATACGGTCATCGATATCGCCGGGCGCGACCGGCCGGCGCTGCTCTACGACGTGGCGAACTGCCTCGCTGATTCGGGCGTTTCGATCCATTCGGCGCATGTCGGCTCGTTCGGCGAGCGCATGTTTGATGCCTTCTATGTGCAGACCGAGGACGGCCAGAAGCTGGAGCATGATGCTGCCCTCAAAGAGTCCCTGCGCGAACAGCTTCTTGACGTATTGGGCCGCCATGAACCGGATGCCCCGCACACACCGGCCCGGAAGCTGCGCCGGTCGCGGGCCGTAGACAGTTTCTGAGAACCCCTGCACGACAGGCCGCATGAGCATCGCCCGCAACACCCTGGTGCAATCTTCGCTGACACTGGGCAGCCGCATCCTCGGCTTTGCCCGGGACATCCTGCTTGTGGCGAAGCTCGGCGCCGGGCCCATCAACGATGCCTGGGTGACGGCCCAGCAGTTCCCGAACCTGTTCCGCCGCATCTTTGCCGAGGGCGCGTTTGCCTCTGCCTTCGTGCCGACCTATGCCCGCACGCTGGAGGCCGAAGGGCCGGAAGCGGCGCAGGCCGTGGCGCAGGAGGCGATGCGCGTGCTCTTCGCCTTCACCGCCGCACTGACCATTCTCGCCCAGATCTTCATGCCCTGGGTGCTGCTGATCATCCATGGCGGGCAGGCCGACGATCATGTGCACTACAACCTGGCTGTGCTCCTGACACGGATCACTATGCCATACCTCACCTGCATGGCACTCGCCGCGCTGCTCTCGGGCGTGCTGAACTCCGGCCAGCGCTTCATCCTGTCGGCGGGTGTGCCGACGCTGCTGAACCTCTGCCTGATTCCGGCGGCGCTGGTTTCCGACGTGCCGGAAATCGTATCGAAGGCCGCAGCCGTCGCCGTGCTGATTGCGGGCGTCCTTCAGGTGGCGCTGCTCTCATGGGGCGTCAGGCGCCAGAAGGTGCGTCTCAGCCTCATCGGCTGGCCGCGCATCACGCCCGCTGTGCGCAAGGTCATGGCGCTGGCCGTGCCCGGCACGATTGCGGCGTCCGGCACACAGATCAACATCATTGTCAGCCAGTCGCTCGCCAGCTTCGAGCAGGCGGCAAAGTCGTGGCTCTACACCGCTGACCGGCTTTACCAGCTGCCGCTCGGTCTGGTCGGCGTTGCGGTCGGCGTCGCCATCCTGCCGCGGCTCAGCCGGGCCGCGCGGAGTGAAGACCATGCGGGCAGCCAGGCGACGATGGACGAAGGCATCGGCCTCGCCATGGCGTTGACGCTTCCGGCTGCGGCTGCGCTGCTGGTCGCGCCGGTCTTCCTGATTGACGCCTTCTTCGTGCGCGGGGCGTTCCTGCAGTCGGATGCCGAAGCGTCCGGCGGGGCCCTGTTCCACTATGCCTGGGGCGTGCCGGCCTTCGTGCTGATCAAGGTGCTGGCCCCGGCTTTCTTCGCGCGGGAAGACACGAAAACCCCGATGCGGTTCGCGCTGACGTCGGTGGCGATCAACACCACGCTCGGCGCAGGCCTGTTCTTCTGGCTCAGCAGTCAGGGCCAGCTCGGCTTTATCGGCCTTGCCATCGCCACCTCCGTTGCGGCGTGGGTGAATGCGCTGCTGCTGGCCACCACGCTGGCCGCGCGCGGCTGGTACAGGCCCGGCCCGGTTCTGGTGTCGCGCACGGTGCGGGCGCTGATCGCCAGTAGCCTGATGGCAGGGGCGGTCTGGTTCATGGTGCACAATTTCCAGTGGGTGCGGGACACGATCGTCGACTCGCGGGCGCTGGCCGCGGCAATTGTGATCCTCGCCGGCGGCCTGATCTATGCGGTTGCGGCCTTCCTGACCGGGGCAATCCGGCCCCGCGACATCACGCAGGCCTTGCGCCGCTAGGTAAATCGGTTACAGCGCTTGCGCATGACTGACACAAACACCCCTGCCTACACCGGCCCTCAACGGGTCTTCTCTGGAATCCAGCCGACAGGTAACCTCCACCTCGGCAACTATCTCGGCGCGCTGAAGAAGTTCGTCGACCTCCAGAATGACGGCTGGGACTGTGTCTATGCCGTCGTCGACATGCACGCCATCACCATGCCGGTGGAGAAGGGGGTGCTGGCTGACCAGACCCGCCAGATCGCGGCCGCGTTTATCGCCTGTGGCATCGACCCGAAGAAGTCGGTTGTCTACGCCCAGTCCTCCGTGCCGGCTCATGCCGAGCTGGCCTGGGTGTTCAATTGCGTCGCGCGCATGGGCTGGGTGGAGCGGATGACCCAGTTCAAGGACAAGGCCGGCAAGGATGCCGAGCGGGCCTCCGTTGGCCTGTTCACCTATCCGGTCCTGCAGGCGGCAGACATCCTCGCTTACAAGGCCACGCACGTGCCCGTGGGCGAGGACCAGAAACAGCACCTGGAACTCAGCCGCGACATCGCCGACCGTTTCAATCGCGAATACGACGTACCGGGTTTCTTCCCGCTGCCGGAACCGCTGATCAAGGGCCCCGGCGCGCGGATCATGAGCCTGAAGGACGGTACCAAGAAGATGTCCAAGTCCGACCCGTCGGACCTGTCCCGCATCAATCTGGTCGACGATGCCGACCTGATCGCCAAAAAGATCAAGAAGGCCAAGACCGACCTGGAAGGCGACATGCCGTCCGAAGTGAAAGGCCTGGAAGGCCGCCCGGAAGTCGAGAACCTTGTCGGCATCTATTCCGCCGTGAGCGGGCAGAGCGTCGAAGAGGTTCTGGCCGAATATGGCGGCAAGGGCTTTGGCGTGTTCAAGCCGGCGCTGGCCGATGTGATGGTCGCGCACCTGGCCCCGATCACGCAGCGCTTCCGCGATATCCTGGCCGACCAATCCGGTATCGATGCGATCCTGAAGGACGGGGCTGAAAAGGCGGATGCGATTGCCGCGCCGATCATGGAAGACGTCCGCCGCGCTGTCGGTTACTGGCGTCCCTGAACTGGGGCCTGAGAACGGGCCTGCACGCAGCCCTGCAATCGGGCCTGACACTTGCCTGACGAGGCAGCGTGCCATTCCGGCACATTGACCCGCCCGGATGGCGGGCTAGGACTTGCGCTCAGATTCTGAAAGGATGTGCCCAATGCTGTTTCGCGCCCTGATTCCCGCCGCTGCCCTTATGCTGGCGGCCTGTTCCGGTCCGGCCGATGCGCCCGCCGGCGAGTCCGTGATTGAAGTAAAGGACGCCTTCGTCGTGAAGCCCGCTGAAGGGCGTGATGTCGCGGCAGGCGGCCTGATGGCCTACGTCACCGGTGCGCCGGTGGAGCTGGTCGGCGCGTCCATCGATGGCGCGGACCGGGTGGAGCTGCACACCATGTCGATGGAAGACGGTGTCATGCAGATGCGCCAGGTCGAGAGTTTCACCGCGTCCGAGGGAGAGCCCATCGTGCTCCAGCGGGGCGGCAACCACCTCATGCTGTTCGGCTTCGATTCGGCTGTGGCAGTCGGCGACTCGCTCGACCTCTCTCTGGAGTTCCGTGATTCGGATGGCACATCGCAGACCGTGGTGACCAGCGCTGAGGTTAAGGGACTCGGCGACTGAGCCGCTTGATCCGACTGCGGACAGCCCCTGTCCCGGCCAAAAAATTAACACCCCGGCCCAACTGGCGCAGCATTTGCGTGCACAGACTGTAGGTTGCGGACATTTAACAGTTAATGACCTGTTAAAATGCCACAATTGAACGCATAGTGCTGTGAAAGCAACACCGCGCCAGAGCCGGGGATTTGTAGAGTATGGCCTTCGACAGCCGCTTGCACGCTGCCTATCTTGAAGAGGGACCTGATCCCAACGAGGTGAGTGAAGAGCACCTGCGTGAACTGGATGAGGCAGAGCCGCATCCGATCATGGATTTCTTCCGGGGCCTCTGGCAGCGCACGATTTTCCTTTTCAAGTTAAGCCTGTTTCTCGCACTTGTGGGCGCCTATCCGTTCTCGGCGGTCATGTCCCACAAGATCGACGATTCAGACATTGTCTTCGCGAATGGCCAGAAATGGTCCTTCCCGGAATCCGGTATCGCCATCACCAAGATTGCGCGCGAACTGGAAGGGAAGGGCTGGGCCGAGGACAAGCCGAACTGGCACCCGCAGGCCCGCCTGACAGCCATGCCCGCCTGGCAGGAAGCCACTGCGGATGGCCTGTCCGAATTTACCCGCATGGCTGCCGCGGCCGTGCCCGACGAAAATGGCGAGCCGGATGCAGACCTCCTGGCCGCCTCGCGTTTGCTGAATGGCATTCCCGGCGAAGACATGCGTCCGCGCATGACCGCCGCCGCCGAAGCCCTCAACCGGTTCGACTCCCGCGCCAGCCGCGGCCTCGTCACCGTGGCCGACCGCCGGGTGCTGGCCGGCGATGAAGCCCGCATGTTCGCGGGTTGGGCCGAAGCCGACCAGGATGACCTGTCGACCCAGATCTATCAGGAATCGACCGGCTGGCCCGCCTCCAAGCAGGATATCCGCGTCTTCTATGCGGCCAAGGCCCGTGCCCACATCGCCCTTCAGATGCTGAAAGCCGCCCGTCTGGCCGACCGTGACAGCCTGGCCGATGCCGATACGATGGCCGCCTATGACAAGGCCGAAGCGGCCTGGACACGTGCCGCCCGGATCCGTCCGCTGGTCGTTTCCAACCAGAAAGGCGACGGTGCCATCATGGCCAACCACCTCGCCAGCCTCGGCTTCTTCCTGCGCGATGCGCAGCGGACCTCCGTGGAACTGGCCGAGCGACTGGACCAGCCGCTGCCCCCCGCCGAAGAGACGCCATCCGAGGAAGAAGTGGCCCAGCTCGATCCGGCCATGGCCGGCGCAACCCGCTGAGACCAGCGTCTTAAGCCTTTCAGCCCTTGATACGACTGCCCGTCCGCGCCATCTGTTGCACAGGTGAAGCTTTTGACAGAAAGGGCAGGCGGCGATGTTCATTCAGACCGAACCGACTCCCAACCCGGACACAATCAAGTTCCTGCCGGGACATGACGTGGCAGGCGACCGCGGGCCGTTCGATTTTCCGGACGTTTCCAGCGCGCGCATCAGCCTGCTGGCCCGCGCGCTGTTCCAGGTCGACGGGGTCGAGCGTGTGTTCCTCGGCAATGATTTCGTGTCGATCAACAAGGCCGAAGACAAGGACTGGCGGCATGTGAAGCCGATGGTTCTGGCCGCGATCATGGATCACTACATGGCCGGTCTGCCGGTCGTGGAAGAGGGCGCCGAGCCGTCCGCCTCCGCTGAGGCCGACGTGACCTATGAGGGCGAAGCCGCCGAAATCGTCGAGGAGATCCGTGAGCTGATCGAGACGCGGGTGCGTCCGGCCGTGGCGCAGGATGGCGGCGACATCATCTTCCACCGGTTCGAGCCCGATACCGGCATCGTCCACCTGTCCATGCGCGGCGCCTGTGCCGGCTGTCCGTCATCGACGATGACGCTGAAGCAGGGCATCGAGAACATGCTGAAGACTTATGTGCCGGAAGTGACGGCGGTCGAAGCCGTCCTCTAGTCGCGATCTGACATCTTGACGGCACGCGCGAAGACGGGCCGCATATCCCAAAAGCAAAAGGACTATCCCGATGGCCCACCCTGTGAACGACCATGCGCTGGACGTGATTTTCCGCGATGCGCGATCCTATAACGGCTGGCGCGAGGAAGACGTGCCGGAAGTCCTGGTCCGCGCCGTCTACGATCTTGCAAAGCTTGGCCCGACGAGCGCCAACAATTCACCGGCGCGGTTCGTCTTCATCAAATCCGAAGAGGGCAAGGCGCGTCTCCTGCCGCTGATGTCGGAAGGCAACCGGGAGAAGACGCAGAAAGCTCCGTGGACGGTGATCATCGCCCACGACATGGAATTCCATGAGAAGATCCCCGAACTGTTCCCGCATGCGCCGGGCGCCAAGGACTGGTTCCACCATATCAAGGAAGAGACCGCCGTCCGGAACGGGACGCTGCAGGGCGCTTACCTGATGCTGGCGGCCCGCTCGCTCGGGCTCGATTGCGGCCCGATGTCCGGCTTTGACATGGCGGGCGTCAACAAGGAGTTCTTCGAGAGTCAGGACGGCGAGATGAAGAACTGGAAGGCCAACTTCATCTGCAATATCGGCCATGGCGACCGGACGACGATTTTCGACCGGTCTCCGCGTCTTCCCTTCGATGAGGCGTGCCGCATTCTTTAAGCGGAAAAGACGATGCTGATCCTGGGGCTGAACACGGCTTTTACAGCCATGGAAGTGGCGCTGGTGCGCGACGGCGAGATTCTCGCCGATGCGCGCGAGGTGATGGCCCGCGGACAGGACAAGCATTTGCCGGCCCTCGTCCAGCGCCTGCTCGACGAACAGGGCGTGACGCTGGAAGATGTGGACCGTATCGCGGTCGTTACCGGCCCCGGCAGCTTCACCGGCATCCGTATCGGCGTTGCCTATGCGCGCGGCCTGTCGCTGGTGACGGGCGCGGATTGCATCGGCGTGACCAGCCTTGAGGCCGCCGTGCCTGCGGGGATGGAAGACACGGTGATGGGCTGCCTCGCCGGTCAGAAACGCCCGCCGGACCAGACCTGGTGGATACAGGGCATCAGCGACGGGCAGGGGATTGCGGACGTGCTGGAACTGCGCCTCGAACAGTTGCGGCCCATGCTGGAAGGCTTCCACGCGCCGATCTTCATCGACAATGCCGATGCGCTCGGTGACATGAAGGAACAGCTGGACCTGCGCCCGCTTTTGCCGTCGGCGATTACAGCGGCGATCAAGGGCGGACAGTTCGACCCGGCCGGGCATCCTCCGTCCCCGGTCTATGCCCGCGACCCGGATGCGACCTTGCCGGAGCCGCGGAAGTGACCCATCCGGTACTCGTCCTGCGTGCGGATGATGCGGGGCGTATGAGCCGTCTGCACATGCGCTGCTTCGACGACCCGTGGAGTGCCGTTTCGTTCCGCGGCCTGTTGCTGGACACCTCCATCCTCACACTGGGCGTCGAACTGGACGGCGCGCTCGTGGCCTTCGCCATGGCGCAGACCGTTGCGGGCGAGAGCGATATCCTGACCGTCGCCACCGCGCCGGAGCATCGCCGCAAGGGCCTCGGCGCAACGTTGATCGGGGCCCTCATCAACCGGCTGGGCGAGCGGGGCGTCTCCCGCATCACGCTGGACGTGGCCGAGGACAATGCTGCCGCCCGCGCGCTCTATCGGGGGTTCGGGTTCACAGAGGACGGCCGCCGCCCCCGATACTACACGGCCGGGCGCGACGTGCCGGTCGATGCCGTGCTGATGTCGCGCAATATGAGCCTCTGACCCCACACAGAAGTGATCGCTTCGCCCTATCCAAATCCTGCATCTGCGTTACCATTCCCGCAGCGACAGGAGGACACGCGATGGCAGACGACATGAAACCGGCAGATATTCCCACAAAAATCCCTCAGGGCGTGTTCGACCTGTATGACGAGTATTGTCACGGCCACCTTTCGCGCCGCGGCTTTTTCGAGGGGCTGGGAAAGTATGCGGTAGGCGGACTAAGCGTTGCCTCGCTCGCGGCCTGCGTCATGCCGGACTATTCGAAACAGCAGACATCTGAAGGCGATGTCAGTCTGGATGCCGAAATGGTCACCTACGCCTCGCCCGATGGGGCAGGCGAGATGGCCGGATATCTCGTG
>QGCX01000085.1_pt1 | contig 20945 bp, 19 predicted proteins | sample 4708031 | NCBI WGS metagenome assembly QGCX01 (sample SAMN08941163, study PRJNA450518) | Sediment metagenome, whole genome shotgun sequencing project. | reverse complement strand
CTCAAAGTCAAAATGACTACCTAGCCGTTAGCCTGCGACTATAAATGTTACTACCTTTAGGCTATTGAAAAAATATTCTTCACTTTGGTTACATTTGCACTAAAATAATTAAATAAATTCGACAATAGATCACGATTGAAGGATCCACGTTAGTGCCCGAAGTACCACTGTATGCCAAACAACCTATATTTAACCGCGATCTAACGGTGATCGGATATGAGCTACTTTTTAGACCTCAAGATCAATTCGACTTTCTCGATGGCTCGCGAGCCACTGCTCAAGTTCTGTTGAATGTGTTTGCAGGTGATGATCCCGTTATTAATAACGAGTCCTTAGCAATCTATATCAATTGTACAAGCGATTGGGTCATCAATGGATTGCCATTTGATAGAGACAATTTGGTGCTCGAAGTGTTAGAGGACACGCAAATATCTGAACCGTTAGTCCGTTCTATTAAACTTTTAAAAACTACGACTACAAAAGTTGCACTCGATGATTTCGATTTAACTTTAGATGTTTCCGCCTTATTGCCGTATGCCGATATTGTTAAAATAGATTTTCTTTCGTTAAGCCGTGCAGAAATTGAAAAAACAATCCACCTAGTCTCTCGTTATAATGTTCAACTACTTGCCGAAAAAGTAGAAACCAATAGTGATTATCTTTGGGCTGTATCAAAAGGATTCGAATTATTTCAAGGTTACTTCTTTAAAAAGCCGCAATTAGAGTTTGGTAGTTTAGTTGTCCCATCAAAGCTTTCAACATTATCGTTATTAGCTGAACTATCTAATACAGAACCTAATACAGATGACATCGTAAATATCCTAAAAAATGATCCCATAGTAACAACAAAGCTATTAAAGATAGTTAACAACAGTCGCTACGCTCGTAACAGAGAAATTAGTAATCTAACAGAGGCTGTAGTCTTGTTAGGTTTAGATAATCTTAGAAAATTCATCACACTAATAGCCTTGACAGAGCTTAGTGATAAACCAGCCGAACTTATGAGGGTGTCTTTAGTGACCGCGGTTGCGATGGAAAATATAGCGCAATTCACAGGAGTGAATGAAAAATCTGATTGGTTCTTTATTGGATTTTTAGCAAATTTAGACGCCTTGTTTAATCAGCCCTTAGAGATGATTTTAAATGCCTTGCCATTGAAAGAAAGCACAAAGCGTGCTGTCTTGTTAGGTGAAGGGGACAGCGGAGTTGCACTTAAAGCGATTTCAAACTTTACTGAGGCGGCTTGGTCAAAATTCAATCTTCCTACAATCAGCAACCGTGATTTTTTAAGGTTGTATCTTGAAAGTGAAGAGCAAGCAGAACTAATTATGGATCTTTCTAATTAGAAACTATTGTTCCTAGGCGTTCATTACAACCTCTGAAGTTATCGAGTTCTTAATTTTCCAGTTAATTAATTGTGAGTTATGACTGGCTTAAGAATTTCAAACTAACTATATTACCCCTTTGAACACAATTAGATCGCAACCTTGTTTCAAAAAAATAAAACAAAACGCAGGTTTTTATTAATCAGAAGGGGAAAATAATGAGAAAATCACCAAGGTCTATTTATTAGTTCACTTCACTGCTGATGGTAGGCTTCGCCAGGGTTCAATGCCTTCTGCACATGTATACGCGATCAGGGGCATGGTAAATCGAACCTTCCTTATTGAACAGCAACGATCGGTTGTGCTTGGGTGGCAATCGACGAGCCAGACAGGCACCGCTCAGTTCGTGATTAGTCGGCATATCCTGTCGAAGTTGATCCAGCACCTGAGCCAGACGCTGAGTTTGGTACGCGCCTTCGATGTGCAAGCAACAGAATAACGATCGCAACAAACCTGTGCGTATCGACGATTCCGCATCCAAGTGCTGCAATTGCTATTTCAAAAATTAATTAATCTGAACTTTCAGCCGTTTCTTAAATCGCCATGATTCAACCATTGCTGCACTTAAGATTAGTAAACCGCCAATAACTGTACTACCGGTTGGTATTTCTTGAAACAAGAGAAATGCGTACACAGTGGCATAAACCGGTTGCAGACATGATATGAGGCTAGCGGTTGCAGGATTCAGCTGTCTGAGCGCTCGAACAAACATGGTATGAGTGAATGCGGTAAAACCAATGGCTAGAATTAACAAAAATCCTAAGTCATTAGCAGAGGGTATTCCGCTGCTTAGCCAGATTGGTGACATCAGTAGAGCGATAACCGAAACCTGAAACAGCATAGAGAAGCTACCAGAAACATTGCTGGCCCAAGTCGACATAATCAGATTTCGAAGTGTGAATAAGAATGCAGAGAATACCCCCCACATAATCCCTTGTGTTGTCGTATCCGATAATTCTAATTTAGGTACTAACAGAAATATTCCAATAAAAACAATTAGAGCAAGCACTAAATCTGAAGGATGAATTCTTTTGGGGTGAAATAATGGTTCCAGTAATACTGTTAAAACTGGATAAATATGAAGCGAAAGCATTCCGACAGACACAGTACTGACTTTCAATGCATGGAAAAAAGTAATCCAGTGCGTACCTAATAAAATACCAGAAAAAATCTGTAATATAACATCTTTCTTAGTTAGTGTTTTTAAAATAACCAAGCGCTTGTTATAAAGAGCAATAAAAAATATTGTGGCAATTAGTGTGCGCCAAGCGGTTAATTGAATCGCATCGATACTGATGTATTTTGAGAACAAAGCCCCCGCTGCCATAAAAATTGTAATCAGGTGATACTGTAACAGCGAGTGTTTATTGAAATTCAAAGACTTCTCCCTTTTGAATAAGAATTTGTGATTTAAAAAGATCACGAACAACCAGCTATCGGTACTTCGAAGATTTTCTTATCTTTCGACATATAATACTCTGTTTAATTTATGCGTAATATTTATTAAAGTAATGATGCTGTAAGGTTTTACTTGAGGAATCCAGAAACTTAAATCGACTGATTAATTTTTATTCTATGATTATTAAATTCACGCGGATTAAAATAGAGAGTAGGCACTTAGAACTAAAATTCCAGCGAATGCCCAACTGACGTTATATACTAAAAATTTTAATTAAATTGTTCATGGACCGTAACAATAGTGATCCGATAGATACTGGTCTTCTTCATGACAGGATTTAATACCTGCGTTTCAACTGCATGTGCTTCCAGCATTTTTGAACGATTCCCTGGAGAAGGGTGGGTACTTAAAAATCTGGTGTGTTGCCGCTGCCATTTTTGTCATAAGTTCACAGCTGCTTTTGGATCATAACCGGCACGTACTGCTAGGTCAAAATCGATCTGATCCGCTTCTGTTTCTGCCGTTCGGCTATTCGGTAATTGTAACGCCAGTTGCGCTACTATAGCAGTACGATTAATCACGTAACCATTTGAGTCTGTCATGCTTGATGCGTTGGATAAGCCAGCATTCAATAATACCGCTCGTGACATCTGCTCGGCACTATGATTAGCCAATGCATGTTAAATTTCATGCCCCATATTCTGGGCGATTTCATCATCGGTTAGTTTCAGTTGAGTCACAATGCACTTATAAATCGCCATGCGTCCGCCAGCCATACACCAAGCGTTAAGTCTTATTGGACCATTAATGATCGCATCAGCATTCTTAGGCTTCATTTAAAGGCTTCGGAAACTAAGCGGCCGGTAATGGTTGAAATCCAATCAACTCAAGCTTGACACCAATCAGTTGGTGACTGTCGGTTAATTCACTCACAGTACTGACATGAGCGGCTTTGGATTCACTTACGGCTTCATTAGGTGAAATTAACAATAATTGAGAACACTTTGTTGGGCTGGTTTCGCAGGCGCCGAATATAAGAATGGCAAGTCCAATCGCTAATGTTGTTTTTATGTTAGAACTTTTTGAAAATAAAAACTATTCTGGCGCAGTTATTAGGCGAAGGTTAACATCAGCCTGTAAAAAAGCCCCTGCATAACAGGGGCAAAGTTTCTTGATTAAGGTAAGCTAGATCTAACCTTATTCGTAGCTTAAGCCAAACCCAAACTCGAATAGAGTATCACTGACGGCATATCCTGGAGCGTCAGAAGCTTGATCAATAATTGCCTGTGCTGAATTAGCCAACGCAAATGGTAGTTTACCGGTAGGCACTTGCTGGCCAGTCAGGATGTCCATAATTGCAGTATCGGTTGCACCGAAGGTCGCCATAATTGCACCGGCATCTTTTAAACCACTGGCATCATCCATTACGTACGGTTGACGGAAGTAAATTGATAATACGGTATTATCCGCGCCGACTGTCGTCATAATGTTTTTGATTTCGGCAAGACTTGGGCTTATTTCCCAAGAATTTGCGGCTTCCATTCCAGTGAAATCAAGAATCTGAATTTCATCGAAGCTTGGACCGCCAAACACTAACCAACCAGTATTAACATTTGATACCGATACTCGAACAATTGCTTTGTCTGCGCTGTTAGCATCTGCCGTTACAGTAAAGCCGTAAGATTCAACAATATCTGTATCCAATCCAGTAACATACACGTTAGCAGCGGTATTACTGTCTAGCGGTAGTACAGCGGCACCAACACTGTCTTCATTTTGGAGCATCACGATCGATTTACGCTGAGCTTCCAGTGCTTTTTCTTTAAACGCGGGTGCGCCAACGATTTGATCCGCGGCCTGTTCATCTACGTAAGGATTTTCAAACAATCCAAGTTCAAACTGAACCTGTAGTAATCGTGCAACGGATTCATTCAAACGCGTTTCTGGTACCAGATTTGCGTCCACCAAGCTAGTGATTGCGCTGCTTTGGTGGAACCCGGAGAACACATCTGTACCTGCATCGATCGCAATGACTAACTGTTCTTCCTGTGTTTTATCCTGTAAACCCCAGGCTCGGTTGTTTTGCATGTTTGCCGTATCAGGTAGGCCTGTATTTGGGTCGCCGATGATACCGGTATCTGAGTTAATAACGCCGTTAAAACCTAACTTACCGCGTAACAACGTATCCAAAATACCTTTAGAAAAGGCTATACCAACGTTACCTGCTGGTGTGCCGACATTGGTACTATATTCATTGCTTGGTACACGCTCAGTATCTTTAACGCTGCCGTCGAGCAGGTCAACCATGCTGGTGCCACCGACATCCATGTTCGTTTCACCGTCTGGATTGTTTAATGACCAGGTGCCACCGCCGGTGATGCCATAATATGGCATGATGGCAGACACTCCGGCATCAATAGCGGCCTGGAACGGCTTGTAGTGATATTCCAGACTGCCATCCATGTATTCGGCTGACATATCGGTAGGGTAGGTTTGATGCTGACCGGTGATGTAGTGTGGGTCTAACCCGAGAAATTGTGGGCCGCCACCTGGGAAGTGTTTCATGGTAAGGACAATACTGTCGTCTGTTACTTCGCTACCTTGTAGTGACCCTACCAGTGCGCCCATGATATCTGAAGCTAAATCAGAATCTTCAGTAAACGTTTCATGTACACGGTACCATCTTGGTTCAGTTGACAAGTCAGCCATGTATCCGTACATACCGCGAAGGCCAATGGCATTCCATTCTCGACGCATGACAGAGCCGAATTCAGCAATCAAATCCATATCGCGCGTCGCAGCCAGCCCCCCTTCTTTTGGCCACGCAGAAAATGCGCCAGCAGAAACGTTAATGCCAGCCGCAGCATTTGGATCGATATGGTTACGAGCATTCGATTTAAATAAAACAGGAACACCTAAGCGAGTTGCATCGGCTAGCTCCTGAACTGCATTGGTATAAGTAGCAGCTTCTCCTGGAGTAATGGTTGCGCCTGATCGGCCTGCGCTATTACGATCAGCATCAGTGATATCTTCTGCCGCTTTAATGTTATTTCGGAATATGAATCGCGTCATATGCTGGTTCTGAACATAATCGGTATGGGTTGCTCCAGTTGCTCCATACGCAGCAGCATTAAGGCTGTCGATTAACATCATGCCCGCTTTTTCTTCCAGCGTCATTTGACTGACCAGATCAGCGATACGAGTTGCATTATCAAGACGCCAATCTTCATAGTCATCCAACACTTCGTTTTTATTCAAATCTCTGAATTTAAAACCATCTACAGAGATAATATTTGACACTCGTGTAGATAGCGTCGGCTGAGTAAAGGTTTCATCATTAGAAGAGTTGTCTTCGCAACTGCTTAAAAATGAAATCATACAAATGGCAGATGCCAAGAGAGATATTTTAGTTTTCATACGTTCTTCTTTTTGTTTGTTAACTTAAAAATTTGTCGAAAAGTCAAAGAGGGACTATTAAAGACTTTGCAACGCTCTAACACATCATAAAAAAGCTAAATGCACAGGTTAATCGCTTTTGATGAATACCTGTGTTCAGTTTTATGAAGCATTAATTCGGTTCTGGTGATTAAATTGGCAGCGTCTTTAATCAGTTCTAACAACCACTTCATTCCTGCCTCTTCAGAGCGTTGACTTTGCCAGTGCGCACACCATGTAATAGGCGACGAATGAAACGGGAAGTCCTGGATAATTAGATCACCTGAATTTACATGGAGTAACGCGAAACGTGATGGCACCGTTACAATGTGCTGTGAATGTTGGAGTAAATCTGGAATAGCACTCATACTGCTGCACCGAATAGCAATATGTCTTTTCAGATCAATCGGAGCACAAATAAATTCTTCAAAAACTTCCGGATACCCGGGTACATGTTCTAGTGCAATATGACTCGCACTCAGATAGGTGTCTGCAGTCAGAGGTTCTTTTGCATAAGGGCTATGTTTAGACATCATGCAAACAAAATGATCTTCAAATAAATCTACTTTTTTAAGTTCGCTGGATGTATATGGTTTTGGCAAAATTACAACATCATTGCCTTTGCTATCCATTTGTTTAAAATCATCGATACCCAACGAAACAAAATCAAATATGACACCGGCACTTTGTATTGCTGCAAGGTTCACCAGCTTAGGAAATAGCAGTGTTTGCACAAAATCAGAACTGCAGATGCGAAATCGGCTATCCGACTCCTTAGGATCAAAACAGCGCGGGGCCAAGATATCAGTTTCTATCTGTGAAAGAACCTGACGAACACTCAATTGCAGATGCTCACCCAATTCGGTAACTTTCATATTGCGCCCAACACTACGCAATAAATCATCATTAAAGTAGGTTCGTAGTCTGGCTAATGCATTGCTTGTTGCAGAAGGGCTTAGGTTTAATCTTTCTGCCGTTTTTGCTACGTGTTGCTCAGTTAAAAGGGCATCAAGTGCAACCAATAAATTAAGGTCGAGTTTTTTAAAACGCATTTTGGTTATCCATATTAATTTTTAATTTTTCTAATAACGACCGGATAAGTCCTGTAAACACTTATATATTTGTGCTTTCTAATAGTTATTGAACAATAGGAATGTGCCTAATTTTTGTATTTACTATCTGTTATTGTTATTTTTTTGTACAATAGGGTTGCAGCTCATATGTGCATAGTACAGATGAAGCTGGAAGCGTCCATCGTGTATATCTCAAGGGCTGTTGAATTAAACGCAACACCCTCTAAATACAAAAATTAACAATAATTGATATATGACTCTTGAGTACTTATTAGGATGAATGAACGTCAACTCCATTATTTTTTGATTGCCGCCCGTGAAAAAAATCTACGTAAAGCCACAGAAATTTTGCCGCTTTCCCTGTCCGCATTATCCAGGCAGATTCAATCATTAGAAGAAGAATTAGAAGTCGAATTATTTGAACGCAGTAGTGCCGGTCTTATTTTAACTAAAGCGGGCGAATGTATGTTTAAACATACTGAATCGTTACTTCAGAAATTTACCTATATTAAAAATGACGTTAAAAAAGCATCGGTCATTCATAACCGAGTCGAAATTGGTGGTTATGGTTCTGCTATGTTGAACCACATTCCTGAAATAATTAAGAAAGTTAAATCTGAAGACCCTACAATCGAGGTCATTATTCATAGTGCGCCCATTGAGGATCAATTTAAAAGCTTGAAAAAAGGTGTTATTCAAATTGCGTTTGATCGCTTCTTTGAAACACCTGAAGGTATTTCTAAAGAAATTGTTTATAGCGACACTATCTGCGTAGCGTTACCTGCAGATCATCCATTGACGGCGCTTGATGAGGTGCATATTGACGACCTACGAGATATGCCAATGATCGGTAGGTTAAACAGCAACAATACTCCCAGTCCATCCGGTTTAATTGGCGATATGGGTTTTGAACCAAATATTGTACAAAGAGCACTGGATATGGTCAGCGCCGTTTCCCTGACTAGTGTGGGAATAGGGCTGTCTTTGGTTCCTGAATCTCTTAAAACATTAACCATTCCCAATGTTACTTTCAGGCCGATATCAACTGATCTTGATCTAAGTTTTAACCTTTATTGTTATTATCGGTCCGACGATATTTCTGAAACTACCCAAAGAATTTTAAACATTGTAAATCAATATCCAGAATAAGTACGCTAGTAACTGTGGGGCCTGGTACCTTAAGGTAGAAGAACCATTTATACCGAGCGGAGTGAATCGAACCTTCGTTATTGAACGGTATCAGTCGAGTGTGCTTGGGCGGCAATCGACGATCCAGAAAGGCACTGTTCAGAAAATGGTTAACCGACTGATCCAGTCAAACTTCAACCAGCACCCGAGCCAGACACGGTGTTTGGACTGCTCCTTCGACACGCAAGCAACAGAATAATGATCGCAACAAACCTGTGCGTAATGAAGACTCCGCGCCCAATAGCTAACCAAAAGCGTCGTCCGACGATTGCCAAATACCGGCAGGCTGAACTTAGATCCTGAGCACTCAGTGCGTTTGAAGGCTTGCGCCTGTACCTGTGCCATTTGGAAGCGAGTTTCGGGAGCAATATCGCCTTCTAAAAACAGTTCCAACACATCCGCTGCCTTAACTATATTGTGCGTCTTTCTGCCAATGCTAATACACCTGATCTTTGGCAATGGCATTGGTGCGGGCTTTAGTTTGGCGGATATGACGGATAAACCCGTGCTCTAAACACGTTTGGTATCAGCACTTAAAATAACTCAGTAGACACAACTGTTGGTTCAATGTCGTTAAATGAAAATAGAAGGTGCTATTCGGTAGCAGAGAAACTCGGAGGACCATAGAACTCAAATTCTTCAGCTGAAATCAGTATCTATATTCGTTATTCATAAGCCATTTAAGGTCATCCAAACACCGTAAAGCTACCAGAATCACTAGATTTGCGAGGTTGAAAAGGCAGTGGCGCTCCATAGGTCAATAAATTCAGGAGATTATCGAGATGTTGTCCTTTTTGGGCGAAAACCTCGGAATCCCAAATAATGACGCTTACTGGTCTGGTTGTTAATCTATTCGCGATTACCCCTGAAGATTATGACGAACAGTAGTGAGGTTTATTATTATTTTGAGTTTAATTGCTTAGTGACATTATTTTCAAAACATGACAATGCTATTATCATATCATTATCATGTCTGAATGAGGCATCGCGTTTGTAATGTTGGCAATTCTAGAAGCAAAAAAAGCAGGGCTTCTTCGACCTAATCATTGGCTGAATAATATTATTGCTGGGGTCATTGTGGGGGTTGTCGCATTACCACTTGCTATGGCTTTTGCCATTGCCTCCGGCGCCAAGCCAGAACAAGGCATATACACCTCGATAATCGCGGGGCTTGTGGTGTCCATTTTTGGCGGGAGTCGCCTTCAAATTGCGGGACCTACCGGCGCTTTTATTGTGGTGTTATCGAGTATTACAGCAAAATACGGTATAGATGGACTGCAAATCGCCAGTCTTATGGCAGGGGTTATTCTTATGTCATTGGGGTTCGCAAAAATGGGCGCTATTATAAAGTTTATCCCAGACCCGGTTATAGTAGGTTTTACCGCTGGAATAGGGGTCATTATTTGGGTAGGGCAATGGAAAGATTTTTTTGGACTGCCCGCAATAACTGGCGAGCATTTCCATACAAAGTTATGGCATTTATTTCAGGCGTTTCCACACTTTCATTTAACAACAACATTACTTTCAATTCTTGCGCTTGTGCTCGTTATTTATGGCCCTAAAACTCCTAGCTTAAAACGCATCCCCGGGCCATTAATTGCTTTAGTGGTGACAACCTTAATTCAAGTTATTTTTCACTTTGATGGTATCCGTACAATCGGCACAGCTTTTGGTGGCATCCCTCAAGGATTACCCTCATTAAGCATACCAGCGGTCAGCTGGGGGCGAATAATAGAATTGATTGGGCCTGCATTTACGATTGCCATGCTCGGGTCTATTGAATCATTGTTGTCAGCCGTTGTTGCCGATGGTATGGCTGGCACCCGCCACAATTCTAATCAAGAACTCATAGGGCAGGGGTTGGCTAACATTGTTGCGCCTATTTTTGGCGGTTTTGCAGCGACAGGCGCCATTGCCAGAACGGCTACAAATATACGTAATGGTGGTACTGGGCCCATCGCAGGTATCGTTCATTCGATGACGTTGGTTGTTATCTTATTGTTATTAGCGCCCTATGCTGTACATATTCCTTTAGCTGCTTTAGCCGCAATATTATTTGTTGTCGCATGGAACATGAGTGAGGCAAAACACTTTGTGAAAATGGTTCGTCGGGCGCCAAGGGCCGATGTTGCAATCTTATTAATTACTTTCAGTTTAACCGTATTTGCGGACCTTGTTGTGGCAGTTAATATTGGTGTAATACTAGCAATGCTGCAATTTATGAGACGCATGGCAACCAGTGTGGAAGTAAGACAAGCAACCGAGCAGGAATTAACCCAGGAATTTGCGCATAAAGGACTGATGTCCGTTCCTTATGATGTTTTGGTATTTGCGGTTGAAGGCCCATTTTTCTTTGGCGCAGTTGAAAACTTTGAGCGAGCTTTGGCCGGTACGCATACGGATCCTAAGCACCTAATTATCCGTTTAAAATGGGTGCCTTTCATCGACATTACAGGAATTCAAACCCTAGAGGAAGTCATAATAGACCTTCAAAAACGAGGGGTAAGTGTCATACTTTCCGGCGCAAATGAACGTGTTTGTTCCAAACTAATTAAAGCGGGTATCCGAGATCTAATTGGACGCAACAATATCTATAACACATTTGAAGAGGCGATGGATGCGGTGCGAAAAATCGATTAAAAAACACATCAAGAAACTATTGGCTTGCGGAGCAGCTGAATTGCCATGCTAACTGGTTAATTAAGATTTAACATGAGGATTATTTAACCCCCCATCTTCAAGGTAACTGACATCATGTTTTTCTAAGTATTCGCGAATCAACTGACGAACGACTTGTGAAGGCGTAATATCCTGAGAGGCGCATAACTGTTCAAAAGCCTGTTTCTTTCGAGGGTCCATTAGCACAGTAAAACGGGCAGTTTTGTTTTCCACTTTTATAAACTCTTATAATTTATGATAATTAAATTATAATGTTTTTCAGGCAACGAAGGAACCTTCACATAAGGGTTACCGAAATAAATAGTGAGAACTACATTTTTAGCACCAACTTTATCCATAACTGACTGAATGGTTTCTAGTGAAGGCGAAATTTTCCAGATTTCTGATGCGGCCATAGTCATAAACGAATAATTATTAACTTCCCAAGGGACTGAACCACCAAAAATCAAGCCCATATCAAACATGTCATCAACACACATTGGGTTAGCTTCTGGTGCCATACTGCATAGATCTTGTGAACTCTAGGTTTTGCCTGTTACAGGATTAATTTAATTTGGGTAATTCCGTGTATTAGTATCTTTAGACTGGTAGCCAGTTAAAAACTGGCCTGAATCACTCACTTCGACACGAATAATTGCGACATCAGCTGCAGATGGTCTTGGCAATGCATTACCTCGGCTATCAATAGGCTCGCCATTGGAGACCTCTTAACCATAATCGACCACCGAATCAGCGGACATACTTAATGTATAAACTTTCGTTCCCTTAGCTAGTGGTAATAGCTTATCGCCTTCCGGTTTTAATTTATTTTGCAACAAGAGAATTGATTTGCGTATGAGTTCTAGACTCGTAGCACGATAATTTTCACTGCCAAAAATCGCGGTTGAAAGTTTTGAATCTACGTATGGATTTTCAAATAAAATTAAACGAACAGGGCATTGAAGTTGCTTCCGTCGCTCAATTAAAAGACTGTTTTGACCCAACATGGCCTGGTGTTCAAGACTGGGTTAAACAAACGACCCCACATTTGCTTCGAGCGATTAACGCTACCCGCAGTATTATTGACCCGGATGCCATTGGTATGGGTGGCCTGATTCCTAAAAAAACTAGTGGAGTTAATGCAAACGTCTTTGAATCAATAGGGTGTAAAAAGCAATACAGATTTATCGATATGGCCAGACGTTATCGTCAGCAAGTTAGATGACCATCCAGCGGTATTGGGGGCAGCTCTATTACCCTTAAGGAATACGTTTTTTCGCAAGTGAGCAACTGCTGTGAATAGAATAGAGTAAAATCAACTCGGCGAGAATATGCCGAGTTGAAAACACTGCTTACTGAACACCCACCCAAAGGGTGATATTGTCAAAGTGTTGATCCAGCTTATAGCTAAACCATCGACCATTTAAAACATGTTCAAATAATGTCCTGTTTGGCAGCATCCGAAATTGAATCATCCGCTTCCATTGCAGCAATTATTTGGTCATAGTCTCGACGGCTATCTGACATGTTTAACCATAAAGCCGATCAACTACCAATACTTTTTACATGACAAATCGTTTTACAGCGGTTTCCATTTCTAATGCCACTATGGCCAAGTTATCACTCGAATCGCGTGCATCTTCAGAACGAACCAAGGATTCATCGGCAAGCCCTTTAATATTAACAAGAGACTTATCTATTTCTTGCGCCACCATCGACTGCTCTTCGGTGGCACTGGCGATGTTCAAGTTGGCATCATTTATTTGATCCATCACTTCTGAAACCACCTCTAGTGCCTTACCTGCGTTTCTCGCGACGCCAACAGTCGTCTGAGCATTATCATTGCATACGGTAATCGAAGACATGGTTTGTTGACTTAACCCTTGTGCTTTTTTAATGATGCCTTCAATTTCAATGGTAGACTCTGCCGTACGATGGGCCAGTTTTCGAACTTCGTCGGCAACAACTGCAAACCCACGGCCGCTTTCGCCAGCACGAGCAGACTCTATCGCAGCATTCAACGCTAATAAATTCGTTTGTTCGGCGATAGAGCGAATCACCCCCAATACCGACCCAATTTCATCGGTCTGGGCAACCAATAGGGAAATTGTTGACATCATCTCACTTAGATCATTTGCCAACCCTTCAATCGATGAAACCGTTTTTAACACATTGTCTCGACCGATTGACGTTTGTTCTTTGCCATTTCTACAAACATTAACAGCATCTGCAGCGCTAGCCGCAACGCCTTCAAAAGCACTGGTTAATTCAGTGACGGCTGTAGCCGCGCCATCAATCTCCAGATTCTGCTTTTCCAAATCACTTTTTGCACTACGAGACTGTTCACGTAAACCATCCGACATCGATGTGAGCTTTGCTGACGATTCAGCGATAGAACCTATCGTTTTACGCAAGTCGAATTGCATATTCTGCAGAGCCTTTAGTAATCGTGTACCTTCGTCCCGACCTAATGCTTCGATATCTCGGCTAAGATCGTTTTTTGCGATAAATTCAGCAGACCGCATAGCTTGAGATAATCGGCCTAATAAAGGTTTTGTTACAATAAACACAATGGCCGTTAAAGCCATGGCGCATAGTAGCGACCCGATAGCCATAAGTGGAATTAAAAAAGCTCGCAGGTCATTAACCTGTTGAATAAATATTTCTTCAGACTCTAGCGTCACCACCCAAAAATCACCAATCGACAACTGCCGATAAGCCATGCCGTAACCTTTGTCGTCAACAGTAGAAAAAAAGAATCCCTGCTTGTTTGCTTTCATCGCCGAAAACAATTTTTGTAGACCGGGCTTTTTTGAAAAATCGACATTTAGAATCGCTTCCTCATCATTCGACATCACCACCATGCCTTTCCCATCGACTAAATAGATGATGCGATCACTAATAAAATCTTGCCCATCGTCACTACCACTGACAGCACCCTGAGCAACGTTTTGCAAGTCAATGGCACTGACCAGTACAGATTTAACAGCGCTTTGACCGGGCTCAACTATAGGGGAGGCAAATAACATCACTTGACGACCTGTAATAGGAGATATCTGAGGTGCGCCAATCTGGGCAACACCTGTTTTCTTAACTTTAACGCCAATATAATCATCACCTGATTTCGACAAATCGTACCCAACGGATGCACCATTTAAAGAATCCGCAGTAATATCCCCTTCTATCTCGATGAAAATATTTTCATAGTCACCCTGGCTGGTAGAGCTTATTTCAGTAAGATAACGAGTTGCTATATTGGGGTTTTCTGCGTAGACCGAACTGCTTGGATTGGCAACCATTCCTTGTACAGTAGGTGACATAATTAAAAAATCATTGATACGCATTAAATCACTGAACAAACTTTCTAACTGATTTGACCGTTGAATGCTGTCACTTTGCAAACTGACGGTTAAGTCCTCTTGCACCTGAGTCGTCAGCGAATTGAGCATTGAAAAAAGAATGACGACCATCGTAATAATGAGACAAACAACAGACATTAACGCTATTTTAATGAATAGAGCATTGCCACTAGACGATATATTCTCTTCACTTTTGTTCTGTTTCTTCAAGAATCGATTCATCTTAAATACCCAAATTAGTCTTTATTTATTTAGTTGAGCATCTTCTGTTACATCTAGGGCCACTGTGAAAAATAATAGTTTTTCTGGTTTACAGGCGCTGTCGAAATCAAGATGTATGTTCACAGTAGTATTCTCTACCGTCTACAAAAAAAACAGAAATCAATGACGCTTAAATACGACAAAGGGCGCTATCGGCTACTGTTCGAAGGTCATTCTTATACGTCATTCATTGCAAACATGCTTTAAAAAACAGATTGATGCGCCATATTTGGTATAGCAGATCCCTGAAAAATTTCAAAGAAAACGAACAAATTGGGTAACCTGCATAATCAAAGTAATCTGGGTCATTAATATGGTTCGTTATCTGAGCTAATTTCAATGAACCTGATAAAGGAAATATCATGGCTCGTCGACCGCGTATTCTATCTATCTCAAAAAGATACTGCGTTACGGCATTTTTAGTGTAGTTGATACCTTGGACCGTAATGTCAGGCCCAATTGCATTAATCTGTACTTTTATCCTTTTGTTTTTCTTTAAAAATACGAAAGCATGATAAATCCTTAACATTTTTTAATGAATTTAAGGTTTCGCGTAAATGTGAATTTTGTTTTTTTGTGAAACTAACTGCTGACCGATTCGATTGTCAAATGATAGAAATCAAAAAAATATTGTTTAAATAATTTAAAGCAGTCTCGGCATAAAAACCTATACCGAGACTGAATTAATTATATATACGATTTTACTAATTGACTCAGAGGTGTGGTTGGATGACCAATAAGAGAACTTAATGTTTTGCTATTATCAAAAAGCCCACCTTGTGAAGCCCCTGTGTCTGAATTAGCTAATAACGCGGCGAAAGGTGCAGGTAAACCCGCGCCCTCGAGTGCTTTCGCAAAATCCTGTTCTGGTAAATTCACATAAGGAATTTCTTTTCCGGATTCGTCACTGATGATTTTACAAAGATCTGCAAGGGTATAGCTTTCATCACCAGACAATTCATAAACTTTGCCACTTTGACCTTCTTCGCTAAGTAAAACGACTGCTGCAGCCTCTGCGTAATCTTCACGTGTAGCAGAACTGATTTTGCCATCTTTTGCACAGCCAATGAAACCGCTATTTGCAATTGCGGGCGCTATACTGACTAAATAGTTTTCGGTATACCAACCGTTACGCAATAGAACATGAGGAATATTAACTTCGTTTAAATAGGCTTCGGTCTGAATGTGTTCGTCAGCCAATTGCAGGGGCGAGGAATCCGCGTTTAGAATGCTGGTATAGGCAACAAGTTTAACACCGGCTAGTTTCGCGGCATCGATTACATTTTTGTGTTGAGTGGCACGGCTACCTACTTCACTTGAAGATATCAGTAACAGTTTGTCTATCCCGCTTAAGGCTACGGACAACGTTTCTGGTTGGTCATAATCAGCTACGCGGATATCGACACCTAAATCTTTAAGAGATGTTGCTTTTTCTACGTTACGTACCAACGCGACAATATTGCTCGCGGAAGTACCTTCAAGTAGATGTTTTATGACCAATTGTCCTAGTTGACCGGTAGCACCTGTTATCGCAATCATTATATTTCTCCTGTGTATTTACTTAATTAACTCGATTTTTAACAGCTTGCCACCTACACTAACTAAATGTAAGTACATACCTTTTGGTAAGTGCTAGGTTATTTTTATATTACTAGTTAATAAGGGGATTAATGTTGAATACTGAAATCACAAGCGATAATGGTGGCACCTTAACTGAAAAATTTAAGCGTGGAGATGTATTGGCTAAAGACTGCCCATCACGAGGTATTCTGCAGGATGTTACTAGTCGGTGGGGGGTATTGGTGCTGCTTTCGTTGTTTGAAGAGACCCATCGATTTAGCGAACTTCGTAGAATGATCACCGGTGTTAGTGAAAAAATGCTTTCACAAACATTACAAGCCCTGGAAGCGGATGGTTTTGTCCTGCGTATTGCGCATCCGGTTATACCGCCGCATGTAGAATATCAACTCACCGATAGTGGGGTAGAGGTGGCACGCAGAGTATCCGAATTGACGGACTGGATAGAGCTAAATATCGGGGATATTTTGAAGCAAAAAAACAAGTACGTTAAACGTAAACCAAATATTGCACTTTAATATCCAATATTTCTTGGGTTATCAAAGCTGATTTTATGTATATGAAATCACTGCTGTCCTATAGTTTTTAGAAGGTCAAACACGGATTTTCAATCTCTTTCGCTATTGGCTCCGGCAGTTTAATTAGCTGAAGGGTCAGCATCAAAACAAACTTATGGAACCATACGTAAACGCAAAATTTTTGACCACTGTGATGGGCATCCGCTAAGCGATTAAACTCAGATTTAATAACAAGTCTTAGGAATTGAGTGAGGACTGTATTAACACATAGGTCATGGGCTTAGATTTCTTGGTTAGTGGTTCTTTTGTGGTGATTGAATTTTACCGACCTATTGATTTCTTAGCCCTTTCTATTTTCAAACTATGGGACGTAGTGAAAATTACTATAGATATACGGTCAAAAATCATTATTAAAAAACTGCCGTAGATTGCAATAATTTATTAAATAAAGAAAATCACAAAGCGTGGCGGAGCACACAGTTATTTACTGTGTTGGTAGTATAGAATTCTCTCCATGGTTTATGCGACAAACAATACAACCTAAACAGCAATTGCTTAATAACCTTTAAAAGTGCGCCAGTACTGGCTTTTCTAACTCGACTTTTCACACTTAAAAGAAAATTAAAATGGACCAAACAGCTTACAATTATTTCAACTATAAATGTTTTAAAGATAAGCCACGCAAGACATCTAGCGACTGCAATAACGCTGATAGCGCATGGATTAAAGTATTATCAAGCAAAAAAAATGCACGAAATAAGAATTTCAACAAACGCAAAACGCAATAATTTCACACGGTGTGTACTTAAGGATAAGCAATAGGGATATTTTGGAAAATCACCTTAATGGCAAAGTTGGTGGTTCAAAATCGATCTGATTGTTTATCTGATGGTTATAGATTCAACTGTAAGCGTTTTTATGAACTACAGTCTGAAAGTAAATTCCGATATTGTGAAGTAAACGCCAAACCAAGCACACCCTATAAAGACTCATTCTCCGCATGTAATCTACACCCTCCACTCAACGGAGGTAACTATGACCACGCGACGCCGCTACAATTGGCCTGAGCTCTTTGCGCAATTTGAGCAGTCCGGCCAAAGCCAAACTCAATTTTGCAAACAACACGATCTAAACGCCAAGTATTTCAGCCTAAAGCTTGCCAAGCTGCGAAGCAAACAGTCTGGCCGCTTTGTCAAAGCACAGGTGACGTCTGAGATTGCTTCTCCGCAGGGGCTTACCGTGCAGGTTGGCCGCTGTAAAATTCACTGCCCTGAAGCCATGTCTGTCCCATCCTTGGTTACACTGGTAAAGGCCTTGGCATGATTATCTGGCCCGAGGTTCCAATCTACCTGCACCGAGATCCGGTCGATTTCCGTAAAGCCATTAACGGCCTCGCGGTGATTGTGAGTGACGTCATGGCGTTGGCTGTCTACAGCAAGGCCTTATTCGTGTTTTGTAATAAAAACCGAAGCCAGCTTAAGGTATTGTACTGGGATGATACCGGCTTCGTGCTTTGGCAAAAGCGATTAGAGAAAGACAAATTCAAGTGGCCAAGAACAAATAGTCTTGAAACGGTTACGCTCACGCACGAACAATGGCAATGGTTGTTACGCGGCGTTGATTTCTCGAAGTTCGAGCCACATAAACCATTAATGTTTACCGATGTGGCGTGATCTTTTTGTATAATACCGCGCATGAAAAACGCGTCTGATTTACAAAAAGAAAATAAACTATTGCGAGCACAGCTAGCAGCTGAGCAAGCAAAGACGTCCGAGCGCGATCAAAAAATAGTGGCACTGACTGAGCACATACGCCATCTACTCCGTCAACGCTTCGGCCCTTCCAGTGAAAAAACCGCCGTTGACCAATTGGGTTTGTTTAACGAAGCCGAAGAGCAGGTCGCGGAAGAGGCGGACACATCCCACGAAGAAAGCGTGACGGTTGAAGCGCATAAACGCAAGAAAAAACCGCGCGTGGGCATCCCAGATCACCTGCCCAGAGAAGACGTCATTTATGATTTGCCCGAGGATGAGAAATTCTGTCCGCACGACGGCACTGCATTAAAGCTGATCGGCAGTGACGATCATGAGCAGATCGAGATCATCCCCGCTCAGATAAAGGCGCTGGTTCACAAACGCCTAAAATATGCCTGCCCTTGCTGCGAGCAACATGTGGTGACCGCAGACAAACCCCAACAGCCAATCGAAAAGAGCATCGCCGGTCCGGGTTTGCTCGCCTATGTTGCCACTCAAAAATATGCCGATGCCTTGCCGCTCTATCGTCAAACCGAATTGTTCAAGCGCATAGGCATTGAGATTGACCGAACCAACATGGCAAATTGGATGATCAAGTGTGGCCAGCTGGTGCAACCGTTGATCAATCTGCTCATCGATCAGTTGCACTGCCAGCCCTTTATCCACATGGATGAAACCACGTTGCAGGTGCTCGATGAGCCAGGCAAAACAGCGCAAAGCAAAAGTTATATGTGGGTGATGGCCGGCGCTGATAAGCAACCCATACGCATCTTCCACTATGCCGACAGTCGTGGACAGCGCGTACCGCTTGAACTGCTGAGTGCCGATAACCAAGCGATAATGGTTGACGGTTATGAAAGGTATCAAAAAGCCTGTGATACTTACGGCATTACTCGCCTTGGTTGCTGGGCGCACGCCCGCAGAAAGTTCAAAGAGGCACAGGCCCTGCAGAAACAGGGTAAAACGGGGAAGTCTGATCAGGCACTCGCTTACATAAACAAGCTTTATGCGATCGAGAAAAACATAAAAGACGAGCCCCCGGATAAGCGACACCAAGTTCGCCAAGAAATGGCGATCCCGATTATTGAAAAACTAAAACAATGGCTGGATAAAAGCTTACCAACGATCGCCCCAAAAACGAAATTGGGCGAGGCCTTGGTGTACCTGAATAACCAATGGGATCGATTGATCGGCTATCTGGAGGATGGTCGATACCCGATCGATAACAACGCAGCTGAACGCGCCATACGCCCGTTTGCGATCGGCAGAAAAAACTGGATGTTCAGCAAAAGCCAGGCGGGTGCGAAAGCGAGTGCCAACCTATACAGTCTTGTTGAAACAGCCAAGGCAAATGAGCTGAATGCTTATGAATATCTGAAACTGATATTTAAAGAGCTGCCTAATGCAAAGAGCGTTGAGGATATTGAGAGGTTACTACCTTGGCGTGTGAACCTTGACTAGGGTGTGGTTGGTTTGGCGTTTACATTGTGAACCCCTTGAAGCGTCGCTGAGAGAATTCTTTAACGAAGATCGAACTTTTTCTAGGTTGCCTACGTAAGTTACTTTGCCGATAAACTTAACATTTCATAGTCATATCTTACCGACATTTTAAAGAATTAGACGGAACAGGAATATATTCATTTAGCGCTTGTTGATAAAGCTAAAGCGATGCTTTTAGGTACAAACAAGTCAGTAACTGAAGTTGCGTACGATTTAGGCTTTGACTATCCGTCGCATCTTTCTAATTTATTTAATAGCAAGCCGGGGTTATCCCCGAAGTCAATATAGCGTGGTAAATTAAAAAACTGATATAAAAGGTATTCAGTAGTATCTCATAAGGTCCGATACCCTTCAGTACTCGACATAAGATACAAGTATCTTTATACTCTGCTTATTATCAATTCTAAGGTCTTTATCCCATGTCTATCCCAAAACCAAGCCCGTTATTTCCCAAACAAGCTGAGTTTTCTGGGTTTAACCTTAATGACTACACCTGCATTGCCAACGCCTTAGATCAAAGCTGGAAAAAGGAAACCTGGGAACAAGCATTCGATTTCTTAGCTTATATCAACCGTAATAAATCAAAGAATACCTTTACTCGTTTTCGCAGTGAGATTGAAAAGCTATTGCTTTGGTTGTTTCTGATAAAAGATCAGCCATTGGCGTCGCTAAGGAAATCTGACGTACTTGAGTATGTAGACTTTTTCTGGAACCCGCCAAAAACTTGGATTGGATTTGGCAACTATGATCGTTTTGAGTTTGGTAACGGCATTTTTACAGTTAACGATAAATGGATGCCATATCGAGTTGCTGTAGCTAAAGGTTCAAATATGAAGC
>QGCX01000084.1_pt1 | contig 21011 bp, 22 predicted proteins | sample 4708031 | NCBI WGS metagenome assembly QGCX01 (sample SAMN08941163, study PRJNA450518) | Sediment metagenome, whole genome shotgun sequencing project. | reverse complement strand
AAATAGCTCCTTAGGCGATCCAAATTTGCTTACATTATGCTAGCCTGCCAATTTGTACAATAAAAACAACCAAGGAAAAACGATGTTAAAGAGCAACGAGTACTTTGACGGCAAGGTAAAATCTATCGGCTTTACAGGGAAAGAAAAACCTTCTTCAGTTGGCGTAATGGCTGAAGGCGAATATGAATTTGGCACTGCCGAGGCCGAGTTAATGGTGGTGATTGCGGGTGAATTGATTGTGAAACTGCCCGGCGAAAGCGAATGGGTAAGTTACCAAGATGGGCAACAGTTCAATGTTCCTGGTAACGCTAAGTTCCAGCTTAAAGTCCCCACCGAAACCGCCTACTTATGTGTTTACGGCTAGTTTAAATGTTGAATAACGATCCTGACAAATTGCTAAAAAAGCGTCCTCAGTTAATTCATTCAGAAAACATGAAGGTACGCTCACATGTACAACGCGAGCAAGATGACTGGATCGTCCATACCCTAATGCTTAGCGGATACGATGTTCCCTTTGTTTACAAACGCAAACAACGCTACCAAAACCTAAGCGGAGCACGCGTCAACCTCAGTTACTACCCCAGTCACCAAGTAACCGCCGGCTTAGAGTTTGAAATTATGAAGGTGGTTCGACTGCGCCGTAGTTAGCTTTAGCTTGTTCGAATAAACTCAGGGCCAATTTACGCTGCTTGGCGTGGTCCACTATCGGTTTGGGATAAGCCAAATGTACGCCATATTTTTCTGCCCAAGTATGTGGTTGGTGCACCTTTTTACCTGGCACGTCACTCAGCTCGGGTAACCAATAGCGAACAAACTCGCCATTGGGGTCAAAACGTTCACCTTGGGTGGTAGGATTAAAGATTCGAAAGTAGGGTTGAGCATCGGTGCCAGTGGAGGCCGCCCACTGCCAACCACCATTGTTTGAGGCAAAATCACCATCAATTAAATGCTGCATAAACCAACATTCTCCATGTTGCCAATCAATCAGTAAGTCTTTACTGAGAAAACTGGCCACTATCATCCGTAAGCGATTATGCATCCAACCAGTTTCGGCCAGTTGACGCATTGCCGCATCCACTATCGGATAACCGGTTTTGCCTTGCTGCCAAGCTTGCAATAATTGCTCGTCGTGTTTCCAGCTAACATACTCAGTCCAATCTAAAAATGCTCGGCCTTTACATAACCGCGGATATGCCGCGATGAGGTGGCGATAAAACTCCCGCCACACAATTTCACTTAACCAAACAAAAGAGCCCCCTTGCTGGCTTTCAAGCACTTGTGGATGATCGTGATAGAGCCTGGCCAAGCACTGACGGGGCGATAACATACCTAAGGCTAAATAAGCAGAAAGCTTACTAGTGCCCTGCTGGGCAGGAAAATCACGCAACTGCTGGTAGGACTCGGCCTTAGTCGCACTAAAATCACGTAAAGCCTGAATCACCTGATTCTCATCACAAGACCAATCACGGCTATCTAAAGTGGGATAGCCCAGCTTAATTTTTTGTGGTTGAGCCAGCAGCTTACTTAAACTGTCTGGCAGTAACGCGCTAGCCACTGTGGGCGGCGCAGCTAAAGGGCTAAAACAAGTTTCATTTAATTGGCCTAACCAAGCCTTACGAAAGGGAGTGAATACCTTAAATACTTGTTCAGTTTTAGTCCGCACCGAACCCGGTGGCAATATACAATCAGCGTGGTAGCGAAACACCTCAATGCCTTGTTCACTTAAGCTTTGCTGCACCGCTTGGTCACGGCTTTGCTCATTTAACTCATATTGCTGCTGAAAATGCACAGCGCCTATATGGTGCTGCTGTGCCAAATCTAACAAGCACTGTGGCACGCTGGCGAAATCGGAGCAATGCAATACTAATAGCGGAATATTTAACTCAGCCAACTGTAGCTGCAAGGCCACTAAACGCCGTTCAATCAAATCTGCCTGAATCGGCGCTAGGTGATGTTTTTGCCATTGTAATGGGCAGGCAAGATACACCGCCAATACTGCTTGCTTACTGGCCACCGCTTGGCTTAAAGCTTGATTATCTCGGATCCTAAGATCGTTTCTAAACCAGACTAATTGATGGTGCATCACAGCTCCTATAATAACTACACGCTAGCATTACGTGCAGCGCTGATACTTCGATCAACCCACGCTAAAGATAAGCTCACTAAACTTGATAAAGTTCCAGTGGCAGACCATCGGGATCATTAAAAAAAGTAAACATTTTCTCGGTATAAGGGTCAATCCGTAGCGGCTCTACGGTGATACTATGCCGATTTAGTTCAGCCACCACCTGTTCAATGTCACCCACCGCAAAAGCTAAATGGCGTAAGCCTTGAGCTTCTGGATAACTGGGACGAGGCGGAGCCTCAGCGAATGAAAACAATTCTATTTGCCCGCCTCCTGGCAAGGCTAAATCCAATTTATAAGAATCTCGTTGTTGCCGATAATGCTCAGCAATTGCTTTTAAACCTAAGATTTGTGTATAAAAATGCTTTGAGCGAGCATAATCAGAACAAATAATGGCTACGTGATGAAAGCCTTTTAGCAGGGTCTTTTCCATATTATTGATGCTCGGTATCGTCAATCAGTTTCCAGAAAAAAACACTAAGGCCAGTAATAAGCATGTCCGCCATGAATAAAGCCTACAGAACATGACTCGGCGATAAATGAAAACTACCGCCGATCATCGCCGCTAACATCAACATAACCAAGCCTAAAAAAGCCAATAGAGCCGAGATTTTAGCCAGAATACGTGCCAGCTGTTTTAATCCTCTAAACGTAATGAAAACAGCACTAACGAGCGCCCCCCAATAAATAGCAGTGGCCAAGCACTCCAACTAAAAAAATACTATAACAAATGGCCGCAATACTTGTGCTAGCAAAAAAATATTTGCCAACAAATTCTAGCGTCGCCATTTATCTCCTCCATGAATGCTGTTCTTGCTCATTTTATCCCCATAAGGAACAAACGCCGTTAAAAATAAAGTTTTTATCAGATAACTTTAATATAAATAGATAACTAAACTGCAAAAATAAGACATAACCATAGAATGTTTGCTCTGGTCGGAGTTGTAGTCACTACTGCACTTGCCTAAGATGCGCCCACTATTGAAACAATCAATCATTTTTATAACCAATAAGCCAAAGCTAAGCTTAGAGACCAACAATAGATGAATAAATGTAAATTAAGCCTCATTGCCCTTGGGGTATCTCTTATTACCGGACAAAGTTTGGCAGCAGGCTTCCAATTAAATAGCCAATCCGCCACTGGTATGGGGCGAGCTTTTGCCGGTGATGCCGTGATTGCCGACAATGCCTCTGTTTTGGCCCGCAACCCAGCAGCCATGGCTATGTTTGACCAAAAAGCCCTATCTCTAGGCTTAGTGTACGCCGATCTCGATGTCACCATTAAAGATGTGAGCTACGGCCCGATTGATTATGGCAGTGAAGCCGATGCTGCAGACAGTAAGATTATCCCCAATATTTACTACATTCAGCCGCTAAGTAATGACGTTGCCATTGGCGTGGCCGCCTTCAGTAACTTTGGTACTGGCACCGATATTGGCGAGCTAAATAATAGTGGCGCGCCAGTCACCCCGGTAGACTTATTTGGCAATACCGAAGTGGTGACTTCAACCGTTAACCTAAGCATGTCTTACCGCATCAATCAGCAATTTAGCATTGGTGCAGGGGTAGACCTCATCTATGGCGAAGGGACTTTAAGCCGCAAGGGTGAGATCATTGGCGGCTCTAATGTACAAAGTAACTTAGTTGATGTGGAAGCAGACGGTTGGGCTATTGGCGGCATCATTGGTGCCACTTACGAAATCAACGACAAAAACCGCTTGGGCATAAGCTACCGAGTTAGCCCAAGCTTTAAAGCTAATGGCAAAGTGGAATACCAAGGACAATCCTATGATGATATCCACATTCCTCTACCAGACATTTTCCAAGTAGCCGGCTATCACGAACTCAACCACAAATGGGCAGTGCACTATACGGCACAACATACCAACTGGAGCGACTTCGACCACATCACCGTTACGGGCTCTCAGCCGGAACAAACGGTAAAAAGCTACCAATGGAAAAACTCATGGTTGTTTAGCCTTGGTGCCACCTATCGAGTAAACCAAGACTGGGCTGTGCGTGCCGGTTACTTGCATGACCAAGGCGTAGTCGATGAGCTTAGCTCTTTATCGATCCCCGATTCTGACCGAAATTGGTATACCGTAGGTGCGAGTTACTATATTAATAAGCAATCTAGCATCGACTTCGGTCTCGGCTTTGTTCGCGGCGAAGATGTGGAAGTACGCGAAAACAGTGCTATCCCAGGTGTTGATCAGGTAGTTGCTCACACCCGTTCCGATGCTATCTATTACTCAATGCAATACAGTTACTTATTTTAAATAGTAAGGCTCGCAGTAAACTCTTACTGCGAGCCTTAGAATTCCCCCGCCCAAACTCGCTAAACCTAATCAAAACAGGTTTGATACTGCCTTGGGGTTAAGGCGATACGCTTCTTAAAATTTCGTTGAAAATGGCTTTGGTCAGCAAAACCGAGTAGATTAGCGGTATCGGCTATGCTGCTACCTTCACGCAATAGTGCTTTGGCTCGATTGATCCGCTGGTTCAGCTGAAAAGCATGCGGAGATAAACCATAAACCTGCTTGAAACTTCTCACTAAATGATAACGGCTAAGCCCCGCTTCCCCGGCCAGTTCACTTAGGCTGAGATTGTGTGGTAATTGATCTTGAATATATTCTTTTACTCGTCGCAACTGAGGTTTAGCCATACAGCTTAAATCACTACGGAAACGATGTTGGCTAGCAAACTGTTGCTCAAAAAAGTCCAACAATAGACTCTCTTGCTCAAGCGAGTTTTGTTGTAATTGGATCTTTGAAAATAATTCATCGAGTAAAGCATAACTACGTTTATCACTCAGTAATTGCTGCTCAAAAGCTAAATAATCACTGGCAGGGCAAGCCAACATCTCTTGTTGTAACTGCCCTATCCAGGCGCTTTCCACAAACAACATTCGGTAAGACCACTGCCCCTGCTTCGGGTTACACGAGTGAACGTCACCAGGGTTAATAGTGACGCTTTGTCCATGACGAATATGATGATGTTGGGCACTATTTTTATACAGCGCTTGACCCGCATCGATCACCCCAAAAGAAAACTCATCGTGCGCATGGCTATGATAACAAGCGGCCGAATGCTGAACCTGACGCAGTTCGATAAAGGGAAGTTGTTCAACCCGTTTAAATAGGTGTTTTGCACTATTACTCATAGTTAAATTCCATGATTAAAACCGAACTCCTTAAATAAACAGGGACAATACCGAACAAGCCAAAAAAGTCGCCATTGTGTAATTAAACGCCCGTAATCGTTGCGCAGAACCCAAATACCCGGAAATCACTGAACCAATAGCGGCCCAACTGCCAACCCCGACTAAACAAACAATAAGAGAGATTAGACAAAATACCAACAAATAAAATTCTGCATGCGGCTGCGCCGAAACAAACAGGCTTACACCAGACATCGCCACCAACCAGGCTTTAGGGTTTAAGCCTTGCGCCAATACCCCCTGCCAAAAACTCGGTGGTTTTACCAAACTTTGTTGTCCGGTTAACGTAATCGGTGCTGTGGCTATTTTATAAGCCATATACAATAAAAATGCCGCCCCTAAATACTGTAAAACATGACTTAGAATTGGTAATAAATCGCTAATTAGATTAAGCGCTAAGCCCGTTGTTAATACCACCAAACAATAACAAATACTGGCCCCCACAACGTGAGGAAGTGCTTGGCGAAAGCCAAAATTGGCCGCTGCACTGCTGGCAATAATATTCACCGGCCCCGGTGAAATTGCCCCGATTAAGGCAAATATCAACATCGACAAAATTACACTCAAAAGCCATTCCCCAATTGTTTTTAAAGAGCTCACTATAGGTGGCTTTCGATGCAGTTTATTGAACAAAATTGCGCTACGTCATAGCAAGCTTTCGTCAAAATCACCTCAACACACAAAACAGTGCGTAAGCTAGCAGTTCTCAACCCTAGGGCTTGCGCAAGTGTTAGCGAATTTCTAATGTGAAGACAACAAAAACAAAAAAGGATGGTCCGATGAAATTTTCTCCTGCCACTATCGCCGAACTCAACTTACTGCTGCAATTTGACCTAAGCAGCTTGCAAACTGGGATTAAAGTTCACCATGACGCTGCCCCCGAGCTAGTCGCCGCGGCGCAAAGTCTATTTGACAAAGGATTAAGTACCCAAACTGATGGCGGTTATCTCACCGATTTAGGTATTGAAGTCGCCGAACATGCACAAAAACTATTAGCGGTATTATCCACCAAACCAGAACAGGTATCAGCTTAAACCTCCGGATTGCAAACCAAGAGTCTCGCTCTTGGTTTTTTCATCATCGACCGTCCACTGTAAAATCGTTATCACCAGCTTAATCATGAAGATAATGCTAAGCCGCTCATCTTTTACGGTTTTGCATTCAAACTGCCGATAGTATTCTTTAAGCAAATCCGTATTATTCATCTACTAACGTTTTACTAAGTAAAGGATTACTTTCATGCCTATTTCACTGATCATCATTCTGCTACTCATCGTTACGTTGATTTTTTATATCGTTGGCATATTCAACCGCTTAGTTAACCTACGCAATCGCTACCAAAATGCCTTCGCCCAAATAGAAGTACAACTTAAACGCCGCTATGACTTAATCCCTAATTTGGTTGAAACCGCCAAGGCCTACATGAGCCACGAACGAGAAACCCTAGAGGCGGTGATTAGTGCCCGTAATGATGCCAGTGCGCTACTTCAAGCCGCCGCCAGTGATCCCAGCGGCAGCGCACTAACTAAACTCGCTAATGCAGAAGGCCTCCTGCAAGGCGCCATGAGTAAACTGAATATTGTGATGGAGAATTACCCCGACTTAAAAGCCAATCAAAATATGGCACAGCTTAGCGAAGAACTCACCAGCACCGAGAACCGGGTTGCCTTTGCCCGGCAAGCCTTTAACGATGCAGTAACTGACTACAATAGCTACCGACAGTCCTTTCCACCGGTATTTTTTGCCGCACAATTTGGCCACAGACGAAACGCAACATTATTAGAATTTGCCGACAGTGAACAACTTCAAAGTGCGCCCAAAGTGTCTTTTTAATAGCCACTAACCATGAATTTTTTCCAGCAACAAGAACTCGCACGACGTAACAGCAAGTACTTACTGTTGCTGTTCATCGCGGCGGTTGTGTTAATTATTGGCCTAAGTAACTTAGTAATCGCCGCGACCCTATGGTTTTTTAATCAGCAAGGTGCTTTAAACTTTCAGCAACTTTTTTCTACCTCACAAGTGCTTGTGGTAAGTCTAATAATGACAGGCGTGATCGGTTGTGCCATTGCCTACAAGTGGTATCAATTACGCGATGGGGGGCGCAGTATAGCCGAGTCCTTGGGCGGACAAGCTCTGATGCCCAACAGCATACAGCCAGAACAACGACAAATTTTAAACGTGGTAGAAGAAATGGCCATCGCCTCCGGCATGCCCGTTCCTCCTGTGTACCTACTGAAAGATGAACTCGGCATTAATGCTTTTGCCGCTGGCCATACTCCGGCAGATGCCGTGATAGGCATTACTCAAGGCGCGCTAGAACAGCTCAATCGCGATCAACTTCAGGGCGTAGTCGCCCATGAGTTTAGTCATATTCTCAACGGTGACATGCGCCTTAATATGCAACTCATCGCCCTGTTAAGTGGCATTGTGTTTATTTCCAACATCGGCGAATTTATTCTCCACAGCCAGCGCCATCGTCATTACTCATCATCTAGTCGCCGCAATAATGATGGCCGCGTCACGGCTATGGGTTTTGGTTTATTGGTATTGGGCTGGATAGGGGTATTCTTTGCCAATATGATTAAAGCGGCGATTAGCCGCCAACGCGAATACCTCGCCGACGCCTCGGCGGTACAATTTACCCGTAACCCTAATGGCATAGCCGATGCACTGAAAATTATTGCCGGTTATGAAGCGGGATCCGGTTTACGCTCGCCACTCAGCCAAGAAGCTAGCCATATGTTTATTGGTAACGCCCGCCGCTTAGGCAGTTTTTTTGCCAGCCACCCACCGCTGACCGAGCGTATCAAACGCTTGCTACCCAGTTGGAGTGGCCAGGTTATCCAACGGCAAATCAAACATCGCGCCAAACCTACTTATGCGCGAGCCTACCAAGTAACAGAGCCCAGTCCAGAGCAACAACAAACCACCTTTTTAACCGCTGCCGCAGCGGGGGTTGCCCTTGTCTCTGAGCCGCCATCAAGTGAGCCATCCAACAAACCGGCATTTTCATTGTCCAACAATGCCAGCCAAGTGGCACAAGAGTTAGCCCAACTCCCTGAGGGATTGCTGAAACTAGCCCATGAACCCAGTGGCGCAGTAAATTTAATTTACGCACTATTGTTAAGTGAACAGAGCGAGTTACGTCAGCAACAACTTGCAGCTATTCAGCCGCCAACACAGCAAACACTGGAATTAAGCGAGATTAAACAAGCGTGGCAGTGGTTAGAGGCTCAGGATAGGAGTTTTCGTCTGCCCTTATTAGAGCTATCGTTTCCCGCATTAAAGCGCCTATCTAAACCGCAATATCTAAATTTAATGGAAAACTTACGCAAGTTGATCAAAGCCGATCAACAAGTAGACCGTTACGAATGGTGCCTCTATCACTTGGTAAAACACTACTTAGCGGGTCAATTTGAAACCACTACTCGCAGCAAAGCCAAATACAGCAGTATTCCGGCGATTGCCGACTACTTTAATATCGTGCTATCGAGCCTCGCCTACGCCGGACATGAGGACGACACCAAAATCCAACGAGCTTTTGGCATTGGCGCTAACAGCATCGGTTTATATACCCTACGCCAATTGCCTAAAGAGCAATGCCAAGTTGAACATTTTGGGCCAGCGGTGAAGCAACTGGCGGCTGCCCACCCACCGATTAAACAGCGTATCTTACGGGCGCTGGCTGCTTGTATCAGTTTAGATAAGCAGCTCACCGTTGCCGAATATGAGATGATCCGCTGTATTGCTGCGGTAATGGATTGCCCAAGCCCGCAGCTAAAAATGGAAATAGCGCCAGACCACTAAAAACTTATTGGCTGGTGCATATAAGGCGGCTTAAATGCCTCGCTTGGCGGCTTTTTCTCGTAAGTTTTGTCGCGCCTTCTCACTGATGAAGGCCATTTTTAAGCCATTGCTTTGCAGCTTGGCGATTTGTTCGTCACCAAAACCCAAGACTTCGCGGGCAATGCGGTATTCATCGGGTAAGTCGATAGCCGACACACCAGGGTCGTCGGTATTCAAACTGGCACGAATACCATGAGCCAAAAACTGTTTAAGCGGATGCTTAGTCAGATCTGGCGTAGTATTCGTTTGAAAATTGGAAGACAAACACGACTCCACGCCAATCTTATGTTTCGCCACGTACTCCATTAATTTAGGATCATCGGCAATCTTCACCCCATGACCAATACGAGTGGCGCCTAATTCACGGATTGCTTGCCAAACACTTTCCGCACCAGCGGCTTCCCCAGCGTGCACAGTAATGGCAAAACCGGCGTCGCGGGCGTGATTAAATTGTTCAACAAACAGGCTGCCGGGTTTACCCAGTTCATCTCCCGCCAAATCCATCGCCACTATTTGATCGCGAAAAGCGATGCAAGCCGCCAGCTCTTCGCTACAACTTTGCTGACCAAAAGAACGGCTCATAATACCAATCAGGTTAACCTGCACGTCGTACTTTTGCATACCACGGCTAACCCCTTCAATCACCGCCTCAACCACCCCTTCGGGGTTAAGCTGATGACTCATCGCCATATAACCGGGGCTAAAACGCAGCTCAGCATAATCAATTTGAGCTCGCTGTAAGTCAGCAACATTTTCCTCAGCCACCCGTACACAGGCATCATAATCACCTAATACCTTCACCCCCCAATCTAACTTAGAGAGAAAGGCCACCAAATCAGGCTCTTGTTTGGTGATTTGCACATGCGGAGTCAAACCCGCCAAATCATTGGCTGGCAAGGCTACATTAAACTGCCGACCCAGTTCCAAAATGGTTTCGGTGCGAATATTACCATCGAGATGACGATGTAAATCGGTGACTGGGAATTGTCTTAACATAGCGACTCCTACTTATTCTTGTCTTTATTATGAGCGCTCAAGTGTAGTGAGCAACTGCCTATGTTCCAAATCGGAAAAGACCAAATAAAGCCGACTTTTCCAATAACTTAAAGGCTAAATTATAATCTTAGCCAAATATGTTGGTAATTTTTAAATACAGGCTACAACAAGCGCACTTAGCATAGTCTAAGCAGCAAGCAGTAAGATGACCTAACAACACTTTTCTAAATTAATCGCTTACTTAGGCCACTACAGCGTTAACTAGAGTACAGCTATTTTTTGGGATGATATTGAGCTTGTTGATAGCGCCGAACCGCCCGTTTAAAAGCCCTGGCACGCTTAGGAGCCAGCAACTCTACCCGCTCAGCAAAACAGCTTAAGGTCTCCCCTTGCTGCCGATTTATTTGATAACGCGCCAATAACCAGAGTTGCCAGCGCAGCGCCAATACCGGTTTAGCTGGTAAACGCCAACGCCACGGTTTGGCAAATATGGTGGCGGTAACGAATATGCCCAACAGCAACATGCTGGCAGTCAGCATTAACATGGAACTGCCCGGCAACCATGCCATTAAGCTGGCAAATAACCGCAACTGGCGTTGCTGGTCAAAGTTAAGCACCCACTTGGCCCACCAATAGTCTGCTTGGGCAAACCAATAACGTAGCTGGCTCATGCCTTCGGTATACCAAAAACGCTTGCCCCAGCCATTTAGCTGACGCCACTGTTCGGCAGTAGACTGAGTTTGTTGCAAGCTATTTTCCACCCTATCTGGCGCTATCCAAGCGGTGGGGTCGAGCCGCTGCCAAGCTTGGCCGTTCCAATATTCCAGCCATGCATGAGCATCGTAATTGCGTACCGCCAATAGCTGATCAGCTTGTTCCCACTCCCCTCCTAGATAACCCGCCACCATGCGTGCGGGAATACCTTGCAGGCGGGCTAATAGCACCACGCTCTGGGCATAGTGCACACAAAATCCGCGCTGTTGTTCCAGCAAGAAACGCTCTATGCCAAGCATACCGGGATAAGCAGGTGGATTTAGGGTGTAGCTAAAGGGGCGAGCCTTAAACCATTGTTCCAGCTTAGTGAGGTAACGCTGTGCATAATCCGCGCTGTGACGTTCTAAGCCCTGTTGTAAGTCTTTAACCAAGGCGATTAAGCTATCGGGCAGCTGAGCCGGTAATTGCTTAGCCAAGGCTAATTGCGCCGCATTGCTCGCTTCTTTCGGGGGAGCAGGTAAATAGTCAAATTGAAATAACTGTCGGGTGAAATTGTCCTGCTTACGCTGCCAACTTTTATCAGCAAAGTACTGGCCATTGCCAGCGCGCAACCGGCTGGGGTTTAAACTAGCCAGCCATGCGCCTTCGGCAGGCTCTACTAACAACCGATATTGATTTAGCGGCTGGTTAGCCGCCTGAGTAAAACGCTGCGGCTGCTGTGCCATGGTGCTACGCCACCAACGCTCACCGTCAAACTGGTCTAATACCATGGCCCGCCAATAGAGCTGCTGATTAGCCATTGGCTGAGTAAATTCGGCGCGAAAAACCAACTTATCGGAGCGGATCAACTGGCTAATATCGCCGGGACGAATTTCTTCCGACAAGCCAGTTTCAGCACTGCTAGGATTGGGCATTTGCCAAAGCGGCGGTAAGCGCGGCGCCACTACAAATAACACTAACGCCAATGGCGCCATCGCCAACATCCATACGGCCAGTTGCTTAACCCAAGCCCGGCTTAACTTAATGTCCAAGCTCAGCAACAACAACAAGTGAATAAAGGCCACCAACAAGGCCAACAAGGCCGCCAATGGCTGGCTAGAAAACACTAACGACAGCGCCACCAGAAACAAGCCGGTAAGCACAAAGACCTCGATGTCTCGGCGAAGATGTAACTCTATGTATTTTAAGCTGTAACCCAGCATCACCAAGGCCACCAGCTTATCAAACAAACCAAGACCACGACTTAACCACAGCGTGAGTAAAAACAGTGCCAATAACAGCAGCTTTACCCAACGCGGTTTAGGCAGTGATGCCAAACCTTTTACCACCCGTATTCGCCAAGCGCCTGCCAATAAGCCAACCACCACCAATAACCAAGGCACATGGCCAAACAACAGCATCGCCGTGGCCAAATAGCACAGCAAAGACAAACGGATATGGGCAAGGTTGAGCGCGGTCATAAGCGTTTAGGCGCTCCTGCCAGCATGCGTAAAGCCTGTCGCTGGTGTCGCTCGCCCCGCCCCATCGGCAATTGCTCGCCATTCACCTTAAGACTGAAGCTCTGCTGTTGCAGGGCCAGTTGGCGAACCCAAAAAGCGAGTACCGCAAGACGCTGCTCATAATTTAAATCTGTCGATAAGCTATCACTTAAATGCAGGCCTTGGGCGGGATTGCCGGTAAAGGTTTTAATTTGTAGGCCGCGACCAGCTGCAAACTGCTTCCACGCCAATAGGCTTTTTCGCTCGCCACTGCGATAGGCTTTTAAGCCCGAAAACTCATGCTGTTGCAGGCTGTCGCTATGGGTGTGTTCAATATCATGTTGCTCCGATTGCGCTCTAGCAGGACAAGCATGCCCCGCTAGTAACTGAGGATAAGCAATCACATCACAGCAAAAATCAGCCACCGTCCAGCAGCGAAATAAACCAAAAGGAAATACGCTATACAGCGTCACTCGCGGCAAACGTTGGTAGCCACGTTGTTTTACCTCTATGTCTAGCGCTAACTTTCCCTCGAGCTGTTGGCTCGCCTGATGCTGTGACCAATGCTTGATCTTTGCTTGTAAGGCCAGCGCCGGCTTGCCATGGGATTTTTTCACCGACAATAACAAACGCAGCGGCTGCTCCACCTGCCCCTCGGGGCCATGCACCAGATTAAGCACTAAGCCCGATAGATTATGATGGCAAAACAGCAAACACATTAGCCAAAGCACTAGCATCCATAAAGCTAAAGCCAGCACCAAGTTATTCTGGTAGTTGCTGCCCATCACCAGCATCACCACGATGGTGAGTAAAAACCACCAACCAAAACCAGTGGGTAAAATAAACAGTTGCTTACGGCTCAGCTGCAAACTTTTCGCCGCTGGGATGCGCCGTGCCAACCAAGCTTGGGTACGCAGCCCCTGCCATTGCTTTAATCGGGATAAGCCAGCTTTAATCATGCTTAAGCTAAATCTTGATAAGGGTCTACGTCGGCTAAAATTTGCTTGGCGTAAGCCTCGCCACTATCGCCGCGACCTAAACGATGCGCGCTCACCGCCACAAACACTGCTTGTAAATCTTCCGGTGAAACATGACCTTTATGATGTAAGAAGGCCCACGCCTTAGCACAAGACAGCAAACTTAAACTACAGCGTGGCGACAAAGGGTTTACTCCTTCCAACTCGCGACTACGGTGAATTAAACGCAGCAAATAAGCCAATAAAGCATCGCTACAATGCAGCTGCTGAACCTGCTGCTGCAAGCTCAATACATCATCCATGGTCAGGCTGGCCTGTGGCTCACTCTCGCGACGACTGCGCTTTAACATCGCCATTTCAGAATCTAAGTCGGGAAAGCCAATGCTAAGGCGCATAGCAAAGCGATCCAACTGCGATTCGGGCAAGTCAAAGGTGCCCAGCTGCTCACGCGGGTTTTGCGTAGCAATCACAAAGAAGGGCGCGGCTAAGGGATAACGCTGGCCGTCGGTACTCACCTGCTGTTCTTCCATGGCCTCTAACAGGGCACTTTGGGTGCGAGGGCTGGCACGGTTGAGTTCATCGGCCAGCACTAAATGATGAAAGATAGGCCCAGGATGAAACCGAAATTGCTGACTATCTTGCTCAAATACCGATACTCCAATAATGTCGGCCGGCAGTAAGTCGCTAGTAAATTGGATCCGCTGAAAACTCATACCAAAACCCGCCGCCAGCCATTTGGCCAAACTGGTTTTACCGGCACCGGGCAAGTCTTCAATCAACAAATGGCCTGAAGCCAGCAAGCAACTCAGCGCCAAACGTACCGCTTGGCTTTTCCCCAGCAGTTGTTGTTCAAGCTGTTGGCATACTGCCTGCAAACGAGGATCTATTTTATTCATATAAATAAAAGCCCAAGGAAAAACAACCAGCTTACAAAGCTTTTACAACAATTTATAGCGTTGTTGTGGTGTGTGTATTGTAGTTTTTACTTAAGCTTAGCAGCTTGTAGGCTATTGACTGAGCAACGGATTAAAGCGCGAGGCGCAAATTACAACAGAACCGACAGGAGGGAAAAACCAGAGAACGGTGAACTACCTCACTCTGGCTTACTATCAGCCTTACTTAGCTTAGGCTCACCTCGGGCTCACGCTTAACATAGCGCACAATGCCCACTACCGACGCACCAATCCAAAATAGCTCAATTATAAAACTGGCTAAATTAAAATTGATGCACAGGCTAATCAATAGCAGGATCGCCCCACTAAGGTTCATTAGGTTATAGGTGAGTTTTTTGGGGTTTAAACGCTCTAGTTGTAATAGGAAAAACGCCCCTACTACTAACGCGGTACCACTAAGACCAACAAGGTCTGCCAGAATACTTTGCATAGCTTTCTCATTAACAAGCAAAAAAGGTCGTCCAAATTGCTGGCCCGCTCCATGGGGTGGACGCTCTCAACTGTTTAACAGTATTCCCTGAGACAGCTTGTTAGCGGCATTCGAAAATGCGGGCGTAATTTACCAGAAAGACTATACAAATGCATGTAGATTATTTAAGCAAAACTAAGCCTGCGTAGTGGACTTGCTAGGGAGCTGTAACTGCGGGTGTTCAGCTATGCACTGACACAAGCCTTGGCTAAGTACTTTTACTCGCTCAAGCAAGTTAGCATCTCCTTGGCCTACCTCACTCAGCAAACGCTCTATGTTTTGGTTTAGCGCAGGAGGGCGGCGTGAGCAATGGTTTTCGGCGTAACTTAACATGCGTTTCTCACCAGGGTGAGGCAAGCCATTAAGCGCAAACAGCACATCGAAATAACTGGCCAAATACTCGCTACAACGATGGTTTAAACTCACTCTATCTTGGCGCCTTAAGGCCTTAGCCAACTGATGGATATAAGCAGGAATTTGCTCTAATAACAGAGGCAGGTTCTTATCAAGAATCGCCTGCTGTAGGGCTAGCGGATAAGCAATATTATAGCGCTGCTGTAGCTGCCCAGCTAAGCCATTGGCATCATAAAGAATTTTTGAATTAAGCAAGTTAGCCCAAAAACAAGTGCTATATCCCACCGAGGCTTGGTAGTGCTCTAGCAACTGTTGTAGGTGTTGACTGATAAATTCAAAATCCCGATAAATTAACTCCACTTCTATGCCGTCATGCAGCACTGCATCATCTTCGGTTTCCCAAAATTGATTATTCAGTTCTATATATCGGCAATACTTATCGAGGATCTGTTGACGGCTTGCTAAGCTCACTGGCGCATTAACATAAACATACAGATCATAATCGGAATGGCTATCAGCCAAGCCACTGGCGCGCGACCCGGCTAATAGCAAAGCATCAACCTGTGGCAGGGTGGAAAGTTCATCTACTAGCGCTAAAAAATGGGCCGACTCATTCATTATTAAAATTCCTTAAACTGCTTCGCTCAGTTTAGGAAAAGCCCGCCAGTAAACCAGCGCCAAAACTTAAAAATGCCAACTAAAACAGGAATTTATTATTTAGACTGTTTTTCTTCATCTTTTAGAAAACGAATATCACTAAAGCCAAGTCGTAAAAACTCTTTTTGTCGATATTCTTTTAAAGTAGCCTTGTCGCGAGTCGACATGGCTAATTGTTGTTCCATCGCCAAGAAAGCACTAATGTCGATGCCCTCAGCCGCCGCTACCGCTTCGTGAATGTCATGAAATTTATCGAAGGAAAAGTTAATCACCTTACTCTGATTTTTGAATTTATAACTCACCTGACGCGCCATACCCCTTCCCCCAACAGCAAAATAGCTGCGCATAATATAGCAAAGCCCGCCAACTTACCTGTGTTTATTGCATAACAAGTAAGCGCTTTGGGAGGTATTGTCGGTAAATCAATAACCTACAGGCTTAAGCTTAAACAAAGGCACTAAAAAACCAAGCGCAATTGGGTAGATTGAGGATGAGATTTGTGAGTCGACTCATTCTTGACTCTATTATTAACCGGTCCGCTAACAACAAGCTAGCAAAGGCTTTTTTGATATTTATAGATGTGCCGGATGAGACAAAACGCCCCAATGAGCCGCTTTGTGCCCCCTTAATAAACGCCTATCACAACAGCAAAAATATCAGCAGAAAACTTCAAAGTGGTACGAGTGCCAGTTAATTTTGTACCTCACCTTCAAAGTGCATCCCCCCTTAATTTCCGCCGAGTAGCGCAAGTTTAACTGGGATGAAGTTGCAGCTGGTAGCACGACAATGAACAAATCAATGCCGCCACATCAATAAGCTAAATCAGACGCTTATCTCTAAAATGACTTAATCACTAGTATTTGATGATGATTCAGCTCAACGAAATCAAAAATTGAGCTAGGGTTTATGCTGTCAATCGGCTAATCTTGCGGACAAAAATAAAAACGCCCAGCACGGCTCAGCGTCGGCGCTAACAGCAGCGTTCAAACAATAAACAACCGTAGCTGGCGAGGAACAAAAAATGAATTCAACAGACCAACCTTGGCTAAATAGTTATCCCGAGGATGTACCCGCTGAAATCAGCACCGAACAGTTTACTAACTTACTCGAACTGTTTGAACACAGTTGTCAAAGAGCCCCCCAAGAAGTGGCTTTTGTTAATATGGGTCATAGCCTTACCTACCAGCAGCTCGACCAAAAATCCCAAGCCTTTGCCGCCTACTTGCAACAACAGCTAGGCATGCAAAAAGGTGAGCGCATCGCGTTAATGATGCCCAACTTATTGCAATACCCCATCGCCCTTTATGGCGCATTGCGCGCAGGCCTAGTGGTGGTTAATGTTAATCCCCTCTATACCCCAAGAGAGTTAAAACATCAGCTATGCGACGCTGAAGCCACTGCTGTGGTAGCGGTGACCAATTTTGGTAATAGCCTACAGCAGGTAATTAAGCAGACACAGGTAAAACACATTATTCTCACCAGCCTCGGTGATCAGCTGGCCGCGCATAAGCGAACCTTGGTCAACTTTGTGGTGAAGTATGTTAAAAAAATGGTGCCTAAATACAATTTGCCCGGTGCTATTTCGATGCGGCGCGCCTTAACTGAAGGTAAAAGTTTAGCCTACCAAAAGCCCAAAATTTCTGCTGACGATATTGCCTTCTTACAGTATACCGGCGGTACGACAGGCTTAGCCAAAGGGGCAATGTTAAGCCACTACAATGTGTTGACCAACGTAATACAAGTTTATTACCACTTTGGCCCGCGAACCTTATACGACCAAGAACACGCGGTAACACCATTACCGCTGTACCATATTTTTGCCAATACCGTGAGCATGATGTTTATCTTATACATTGGTGGCAAAAATCTATTAATCACTAACCCGCGCGATCTCGATAGCTTTGTAAGCGACTTAAAAAAGTATCCGTTTACGATGGTATTTGGCTTAAACACTTTGTTTAACGGTTTGCTTAAACATGAAGGCTTTAAACAACTAGACTTCTCCAAGGCGCGTTTTACTATCGCCGGGGGTATGGCGACTCAACAGCACATTGCCGAGCAATGGCAAGCGCTCACCAAAATGCCCGTTATTGAAGGCTATGGTTTAACCGAATGTTCACCAGTAGTGGCAGCGGGAACGCACCTACAACAAGCCTTTATTGCTTCTATTGGTGTGCCGATGCCTAGCACCCAAATTCGCATTGTTGATGAACAAGGCCAAGAGCTAAATGTAGGCGAAGTGGGTGAGCTGGAGATAAAAGGGCCGCAGGTAATGCAAGGCTATTGGAAGCAGCCCGAAGAAACCGCCAATGTACTCAGCGAAGATGGCTGGTTAAAATCTGGTGACATCGGTCGCATGGATGGGCGTGGCTATTTCTTCGTTGAAGACCGCAAGAAAGATATGATTTTGGTTTCTGGCTTCAATGTATTTCCTAATGAAATCGAAGAAGTAGCAACGATGCATCGCCATATTGTAGAAGCCGCAGCCATTGGGGTTCCCGATGATGTTACTGGCGAGCGAGTGAGACTGTTTGTAGTCTGTGATGCCCGAGTCCCCAGAGAAGAAATTAAAAAGCATTGTCGTAAACACCTAACCGCTTACAAAATGCCCAAAGAAATCGTTTATCGCGAAGAATTACCCAAGAGTAATGTGGGCAAAATCCTGCGCCGAGAATTGCGTTAAACCCGCCATAGATAAAGACCTAGCCAATGGCTAGGTCCAAATTCAATCAAGCAAGTGATCTAAGAGAGCGCTTCACTGCATACCAGGCTTGTGCATGTTGGCAGCGGGGGTAACATCAACGCCATGTTACGTAGTGAGCAACACTCGCCCTACCTAAACCATTGTGCAGTAAACACTAAAACTGATTCAAACCTAAAATAGAGAGCGTTGCAAATTTGCTTGAATTAATCGTTTAGACAATATTCCCACTTCATCAATTTCGGGTAATGTGATACCCAAGCTTTAACTGCAACTAAAGCTTGCTATGCTGTCAGTAGCTCTATTCAACGCTGGCCTCTCCGTCGATAGACCAAGCCGATAACAAACATGAACGCTATCCAAGCTCAAACCTCGAATAATCGTTTGTTATAAACCTGACAGCGATTTTCGCAGAGCATCAATGTTTTGAATACCAATACCACTACTTACCCAACCAAACTTGTCGCAGTCAAAACGCGGAAAAATATGCAAGTGGTAATGGCTTAACTCGTTACAAGTACCGTTATTTTGTATAAATGAGATTCCATCCGGATTGAACTTTTTCACAATCCGCGCATAGAGATCTTTTGCAACTGTTTGGATCTCGAAATGAATTGAATCAGGTAAATCAACAAAGGTCTCAAACGGTTCTTTGGGGCAGATTAGGATGTGTCCCCAATTAATAGGATCATGATCAGCAAATGCAATTACATTATCTGATTCGTAAACTATTACAGCGTCAGTTTCACTGCTGACTATTTGCTGAACTATTGTCATAATTCGAAATTCCTAAAGGCTTATAGCCAACACCTAAAAAAAAGCGGCTCCTGTCCCCGCGAGGAGCTAGGTGACGAGAGCTTGATCGTTTTGATTTCCAGTTGTAATAGGTGGCATCAAAAATGCCATACTCCCAACAAACCTCTTTAACAAGTCGGCCTATTTCAACTTCTTTCAGGACCTTAACGATGTTGGTTTATGCATAGCGTGATTTTTTCATCATCGTTCTCCGCTTGGCTTAGTGTAAGCAGGAGAACTCCAAAATATGCATGTCCTTAGTTGAGGAGATGATTACACCCCATCACCCAGAAGTAATAACCGTAAAAAACCAACCAGCAACTCAGTAACACTTTGGTTTTGTTGATATCAGACCGCCATTTTATTAGCAATTTAAAACCATAATGAGTTAATAAACTGACCAGAACAAAACGAGTGAGCCTGGCGGGAATCGAGGTCAGCAGAAAGCTCATTAAGCCAATGCCATTACTGGCAGCCTGGGCAGCATAGAGTTTATAGGGCGTACCTCTAAGTGGGCCAAACAGGGTAGCGCTGACTCCCTTCTCAGCTAGGCTGCTGTTTACCTGTAGGATCATCTCTGGGTTAATAGCTGGGATATGGCTCATTAACATGAGCAACTGTTCTAGATGGTTCAGGCTGATGAGATAGATTGATAAACCGCCTAACAGAGCGCCAGCCAGACTGAACATGCAGCCCCAAAGAGCAGGTTTTAGTCTATTTTTGGCAAGAATGGATAACCATACATCTGGAACGATAAAGAAAAAGCTGGCTTCACAAAAGCCCCACAGGGTGGCAATAGCTTTTGCTTTCCGGCTCCACCCTACTCCCATGTTGCACTCTCCTGCTGCGCCTGCTGTTGCATCTCCAGCATTTTCTGTTCAAGGTTTTGCATATAAGTGTGGCGGTCGGGCTGCCAGCTAAGTTGTTCACCCACAAACACATCGCAGAAAAAGGGAACAAACAGAGCCTGGCCTTTTGGGAGCGCTTTTCCTAATCCATGCAGGTATACCGGAGTTACCGGTACTTTCGGGTGACGCTCTGCCAGTCGTGCAATGCCCTTTTTAAAGCGCGCTAATTGCTCCGGCTCCCCCCTTGAACCTTCTGGAAAGAAGATCAGAATGTTGCCCATTTCCAGTGCAGCATCAATATCTTTAAAAGGGTCTTCATTCTTATCTGCCCGTTGACGCTTTAGCGGCAATATGCCGATCACTTTTTGCGCAAACCAGGCCAGCAGTGGGTTACGCAAAAAATAATCCATTGCGGCTACTGGCTGTACTCGGTTCAGTAAGTTGCGCGGTAGCAGGGTCATCAGCACCATGGTATCCAAATGGCTGTTGTGGTTGGCCACAATAATAGCCGGCCCTTTGTTAGGGATAAGCTGACGGTTGCGCACATTCAACCCCAATATCACCATCACAATAAAGCGAACAAACAGGTTAAAGTAGATCCATCTTATTATTAAATTCATGGTAGGGCCTCTATCTATTTGTAACAAATCAGTAGTAGAAGTAATGCACAAAGTGGAAAAACAGCGGTGCGGTATAGGTTAGGCTATCTATTCGGTCCAATATGCCGCCGTGACCAGGCAGCAAGCTGCCGCTGTCTTTAACGCCGATATCCCGTTTCAGTGCTGATATGGTGACATCGCCAATAAAACCACCTATACCAATAATTAAACCGGCTGCGGCTGCCATGGGCAGACTAAAGGGGGTCAATAATGGGC
>QGCX01000083.1_pt1 | contig 21167 bp, 18 predicted proteins | sample 4708031 | NCBI WGS metagenome assembly QGCX01 (sample SAMN08941163, study PRJNA450518) | Sediment metagenome, whole genome shotgun sequencing project. | reverse complement strand
CCCTTCCCTCTAAAGTAATATTTGGACGCAACAGGAGGGAAGAGTACCGTGTCGAAGACTTCGCCATGTTGATCCACCAAAGTAGCAAAATGCATGCGTTTGCCGTGATGCGTGGAGGTGTTTTTTACGGTGACCAAATACCCATAAATGTCTATGTATTTGTTAAGGTGCCGCTCCAAATCTTTTTGTCCGTTGGTGTTTTTGGGAGGGTCCTCCAAAAGTTCAAAAGGACTGCAAAGGCAGAACCCCAAAAGTTCCAATTGTTCAAAAGCGGTTTCCAAGACGGTGGTGTTCAGTTGGGGCATCTGAAATTTTTGATGCCTCGGTGGAAAAAGCTTCGGGTGTTCCAATCGGTCGTTTTTGGACAACATCAAATGGGCTTTCCAAAGCAGTTCGTGCTTGTTGATTCCCGTAAATCGGAAGGCATCGATACGAATCAGGATAGAAAGTTGTTCCATACGGATGAACACGCGGTCCAGAAAATCTTCCAAAGAAGTAAAACTTCCGTGAAGCATGCGTTCTTTTAGGATACGTTCCATGACCCTGCTTTCCAGATTGCGGAGGTACATCATTCCTAAATAAATATGGGTGCCATAAATGCGGTTTACGGCCATACTTTTGTTCACACAGGGCGGATGAATGGTGGCACCCATCATACGGGCATCGTGCACATAGAATTCCGAACGGTAAAATCCACCCCCATTGTTGAGCACTGCCACCAAATATTCCAAGGGATAATAAGCCCTCAAAAACAAACTTTGATAACTCTCCACAGCGTAGGAAGCGGAGTGTCCCTTGGCAAAAGCATAGCCTGCAAAACTGGCGACTTGGTGCCAAATTTCTGAGATCAAGGATTCCGCATAGCCCTTTTTTCTGCAATTGGAAATAAACTTGTCCTGCACTTTTTGGAACTCTTCCCGCGAACGGAACTTGCCGCTCATGCCTCTGCGGAGCACATCGGCCTCGCCAAGGTCCAATCCCGCAAAATGATGGGCCACTTTGATGACGTCTTCTTGGTACACCATGACTCCGTAGGTGTCGGGCATAATTTCCAGCATGATCGGATGTGCTTTTTCCTCGGTTCTGCCCTTGTTGCGATGGCGCAGGATGTATTCTCGCATCATACCACTTTTGGCTACACCTGGACGGATAATGGAACTGGCGGCCACCAATCCCAAATAATTATCGACCTGTAGTTTTTTCAACAACATGCGCATGGCGGGCGATTCCACATAAAAACAACCCATACATTGTGCGGTTTTGATGAGGTTATTGATAACAGGGTCTTTTTTAAAACCTTTGATATCGTGGATATCGATACCATTATATTTTTCAGGTTGATTGTAGGCGACAATTTCCAAAGCCTCTTTGATTTTACCCAATCCGCGTTGACCAAGAATATCAAACTTATAAAGCCCCACATCTTCTGCAATTACCATATCATATTGCGTGGTGGGGAAGCCTTTTGGCGGTAAATGGGTGGCCGAAAACCAATGCAAGGGTTTGTCGCTGATCAAAATTCCCCCTGCGTGAATACTCAGATAATTCGGTTTCCCTTTGAGCAAACTACCATATTTCAAGACAAGTTTGGATACATGGTCCAGTTGCTCAAGGGAATATCTTCCCGTCAACAAAAAGTCAATGTCCTGTGGTGGGAGGCCGAATACTTTCCCCAACTCTCGGATAACCCCTCTTTCTTTGAAGGTAACGTAGGTGCCGAGCAGAGCAACGTGTTCAAAGCGTTTAAAGATGTATTCCGTCATGGCAGGGCGGTCTCTCCATGAAAAATCAATATCAAAATCAGGTGGATTGGCGCGGTACAGGTTGATGAAACGCTCAAAATAAAGATCAAGCTCCATAGGATCCACATCGGTGATGCGGAGCAAGTAGGCCACAATGCTGTTGGCGCCACTTCCTCGACCCACGTAAAAAAAATCCCTTCGCCTTGCTTCGGAAACAATATCCCAATTGATCAAAAAATAGGAGACAAAACCCATTTTTTTGATGAGCTCCAATTCTTTTTTCAATCTGCTTTTGATGGAGTCGTTCACCTCTTCATACCGATAGGGGAGTCCTTTGGCACATAGTTTTTCCAAGAGCTGTTCGTCCTCTTCTACGCTTCCTAGATACGTTTCAAGGTTTTGAGGTTTTCTGTCCTTGGAAAAATCAAAATGGATACTGCACTTGTTGAGCAGTTTTTCCGTGTTTTCCAGAATAAAAGGAAATTCAGAAAACGCAGCAGCCAGATTTTGGATAGGGTACATTTTCTCTTCCTCGTTTGCTTCTTCTTCCTTTGGAAGTTTACTCAGCAGTACGTTATTATCGATGGCCCTCAGTAATCTGTGGGCATTAAAATCTTGCTTGTTCCGGAAAGTAACGGGTTGCTGCACCACCAATTTGTTTGTAAGAGAAGCCAATTTCGAGAACGGAAGTCTGCGTAAATCTTTAATGGAGACTCCGATGAACTCATGACCCTGAAAATGATTCAGTTCGTTGAGCAGTACCTGTTCAAACGGATATACTACAAACGCATTTGTAAAAGCAGGCGCCCTATCAGGAATCTTAGATTTATCATGAAGGTGACGGGACAAAAAATCGTTCAGTTCCATATAGCCCTCGTTGTTTTGGGCAATCCCAATAAAGCAGGGTTGGACCCCATTCCTAAAATCGATACCAAGAATGGGTTTCACGTCAAATTCGGGCGCCTTTCGAGCAAAATTCAGTCCCGCTGAGGTGTTGTTGATGTCCGTGAGCACCAATTGGGTCACGTGGTTTTCTTGTGCCAACTGCAATAGCTCAACCTCCGAGAAGGTCCCGAACCGCAAACTGTAATATGTGTGGCAGTTGAGATAGATGTTAGATAATAGATTTTAGACGTTAGATGTCATCAATTAAAAATTATACTTGGCGTTTGTCTTGTATCTTTTGTCTGATAGCGTAGCGGTCTCAAGTCTAATCACTGTTTACGATGAGCCAAAACCACAGGCGGTTCCCCGTTAAAGGGATTGTGCATGCTCCCGATGGTTTTTGCGCCCATGGCGGAGGCGCGCAACACGCTTCGACTTCCAAACCGATTGCGGACATGATCCATGGCTTGGTAAAGGTTTAAGGTCTCTTCGGTATCTTCAAAAAGATTGATTTGGTAGTTGCCCGACACCAAATGGCTAAACCGAATTCCGATAAGACGTACCAACATTCGTTTATTATATAGTGAATTGAACAGTTCCAATATTTTGGGAATAAGGGTGTGGTCTGCACTCGTGTAGGGAATCCGCGATTGCTTGGAATAGGTGTTAAAATCGGAATACCGAATCTTCACGGCAATACAGGCCGTTAATTTATCGCCCCGACGCAATTGGTAGGCCAGATTTTCGGTCATAGCGATCAAAATGCCTTTCAGTTTTGTGACATCGATGGTGTCTCGGTCAAAAGTCCTTTCGTTGGAGATGGATTTTCGCTCGTGAAACGGAACCACGGGAGTATTGTCTATGCCATTGGCCCTTTTCCAAATTACCCGACCGTTGGCACCCAGTACCCGTTGCATAATATCCACGGGCATATCCTGAACGGTTTTTACCTGCCGTATCCCCAGATTTCTTAGAGTTTGATAGGTTTTATCGCCCACCATCGGAATCTTTTTGATGGAAAGCGGAGCCAAAAAAGGCTTTTCCAGACCAAAGTCTATCTTAAGTTGATTGTTGGGCTTGGCCTCGTTGGTCGCCACTTTGGAAACCACTTTGTTCACTGATAGCCCAAACGAAATAGGCAGGCCTGTTTCCCGAATGATTTTCTGACGCATCTCCGTAGCAAATTTGTAACAGCCAAAAAAACGATCCATGCCAGATAGATCGGCATAAAATTCATCAATGCTCGATTTTTCAAAAAGGGGAACCTGTTCCTTGATGATTTCCGTAACCACATCCGAATACTTGCTGTAGGTGCCTGCATTGCCACGAATCACTACGGCTTCCGGGCAAAGTTCCTTGGCCATTTTCATGGGCATACCGGAATGCACCCCAAACCCACGGGTCTCGTAGCTACAGGCTGCTACCACACCACGGTCGCTGGTGCCGCCTACCAATAAGGGCTTGCTTTTAAGCTCTGTATTGATGATACGTTCCACGGACACATAAAAAGTATCCAAGTCTAGATGCAAAATCGTTTTTTTCATTGTTTAGCTGAAGGGAAAGCTAAATTATGGAAATAATCCTATAAAATGGAAATAATCCATAAAATAAATATGAACAACTTCTACTGTCTTTATTTCGGAAAAATCATCATATCTTTGTCTTGTTGTGTTGGATTCCAGTCGCGATGATTGGAATCAGGTTGAAGCATCAAACTGATGCTCGCCAATGAAAGGCTTTCCATTTGGAAGGCTTTTTTTGTTTGTGGTGGGGAGTAAAAGAGTAAATGTGGATGTCACCTTACTACCAAAGGTCTCGACTACGCTCGACCTGACAAATAACAAAGCATTTGTGGTAATTCGTGCAATTCGTGTCAAGCCAATTATATTTCCCTGAACAATAGATTCTTCGCAAAGCCCGTCTTGAGCGTAGTCGAAAGGCTCAGAATGACAAATAAGTACCGTTAACTTTCCGAAACAGCGTGTGCCACATGGTGCACTAAAGAAGCAGCTAGTTTTGCCGTTTGCCCATCCACATCATATTTTGGGTTCATCTCGGCGATATCCAGACTGATCAGTTTTCCTGAACCGATAATCGTTTTCAAACATTCTAGAACTATATATGGGCTAAAACCCATGGGCGAAGGGGCGCTAACCCCAGGAGCATAGGCGGAGGAGAACCCATCCAAGTCGATAGTTACATAAATATGATCTACGTTCTTGGCAAACGCGTTGATCCAAGTTGTGATTTCGTTTAATAGTGGAATTTGAAAGGTATCGTTCATCACATAAATGACATCAAGGTCTCTGGCCGTTTGAAAAAGGTTTCTATCGTTGGCATCTTTTCGAATACCCAGACAGAGGTAATTAAAATCAATGCCTTCTTTTTCACAGTTCTTGGCAATCTGATAAAACGGAGTGCCCGAATTACTTTGTTCCGTGTTTTTCCTCAAATCAAAATGTGCATCAAAATTGATGATACCGATAGTTTGCCCCTCTTTTTTGGCATCCAGATATTTTTTGATGCCGTTATAGTGACCATAAGCCATATCGTGTCCGCCCCCCAACAGAATGGGAAACTGTTTTTTCTCTAAAAGGGTCGTGACTATTTCGGCAAGTTGTCCTTGGGCAGATTCCATATCGCTATTGGCACAAGTAATTGAACCTACATCATGCAAAAGTACATTGCTGCCCAAGTGGTTGGGCATTTTAGCAAAACTACTTTTAATTACGTTTGGTCCATCCGCGGCCCCAACACGGCCCTGATTCCGGTGTACCCCTGCATCGCAAGCATAGCCCAAAAGAGCAATGGATTTTTTCTGGGCTTCAGGAAGTTCCTTCAAAGGCGTGCAATGCACTTTTTCGTGCAGGTATAGCCATTTGTTGGAGACTCTACCAGTCCAAAGTTCTTTTTTCGGGAGTGTGTAGTGTTTCATTACATTAAAAAAGGTCGTCCAAAATATCCCTTTCTACAAGATAAGGCAAAGTTACTTTTAAATTGGGAGAACGTTCCATTTCCCGTTCAATGGCAAAGCGAGCTTCCTTGTTTCTGGCCCAACTTCTTCGGGAAATTCCATTGTTCACATCAAAAAATAACATTTTCTTCAATCGGTTGGATGCCTCTTCGGAACCATCGAGTACCATTCCAAATCCACCGTTGATTACTTCTCCCCAGCCAACACCTCCACCATTATGGATGGAAACCCAAGTGGCACCTCTAAAACTATCGCCAATCACATTTTGGATGGCCATATCGGCGGTGAACTTGCTGCCATCATAAATGTTGCTGGTCTCCCTAAAGGGAGAATCTGTTCCGCTCACATCGTGATGGTCCCTCCCCAAAACTACGGGAGCACTAATTTCTCCTTTGGCAATGGCCGTATTGAAGGCATCTGCAATCTTGCTTCGTCCCTCTGCATCGGCATACAGGATTCTAGCCTGTGAGCCTACTACCAATTTGTTTTGTTCTGCCTCCGAAATCCATTTGATGTTGTCCTGCATCTGCTGTTGGATTTCTTCTGGCGCTTCAGATTTGATTTTTTTCATTACTTCAAGGGCAATGGCATCGGTTTTTTGAAGGTCTTTTGGGTCGCCCGATGTACATACCCATCGGAACGGGCCAAAACCATAATCAAAACACATTGGACCCAAAATATCCTGCACGTAGGATGGATACCTGAAATCAATATTGTTCTCGGCCATTACATCGCCACCTGCTCGCGAAACTTCCAGCAAAAAGGCATTTCCATAATCAAAAAAGTAGGTGCCTTTTGCCGTGTGTTTGTTGATGGCATTGATTTGTCTTCGCAGCGATTCTTTCACTTTTTCCTTGAATGCTTCGGGATTTTCCACCATCAAGGAATTGGATTCCTCAAAAGAAAGTCCAACCGGATAATAACCACCTGCCCAAGGATTGTGCAAAGAGGTTTGATCGGAACCCAAATGAATAAAGATGTTCTCTTCGTGAAAACGTTCCCAAACATCCACCACATTGCCAATGTATGCCAAGGAAACTACTTCTTTGTTTTCCACAGCTTCTTTGGTTCGCACGACTAATAAATCTAAATCGACCAAAAGTTCATCCACCCAACCTTGGTCGTGTCTTTTTTTGGCAGCTTCGGGATTGACTTCAGCACAAATGGTAATACCCCCTGCGATATTTCCCGCTTTGGGTTGAGCACCGCTCATACCTCCCAATCCTGCGGTCAAAAAGATTTTTCCTTCGGGCAATTCGTTTTTCTGCAATACTTTACGAAAAGCATTCATTACTGTGATGGCCGTTCCGTGAACAATACCTTGTGGACCAATGTACATATAGGAACCAGCCGTCATTTGTCCGTATTGGCTGACACCCAATGCATTGAAGCGTTCCCAATCGTCGGGTTTGGAGTAATTGGGAATCATCATACCATTGGTGACCACCACTCTAGGTGCTTCTTTAGATGATGGGAAAAGGCCCATCGGATGACCTGAATACATGTTAAGGGTTTGCTCTTCGGTCATTTCGGCCAAATATTTCATGGTAAGCAGGTATTGTGCCCAGTTTTGGAAAACCGCTCCATTTCCTCCGTAGGTAATGAGTTCTTCGGGATGCTGTGCCACCGCAGGATCCAAATTGTTCTGAATCATCAGCATAATAGCCGCAGCCTGATGTGTTTTGGCAGGGTATTCCGAAATGGGCCGTGCATACATCTCATAATCGGGCTTAAACCGGTGCATGTAGATACGGCCATATTTTTTTAACTCTTCGGCAAATTCAGATGCTAGCTCCTTGTGCCAAGCTTCGGGAAAATAGCGTAGTGCATTTTGAACGGCCAGTTTTTTCTCGTCTTTGGAAAGGATGTCCTTCCGTTTTGGGGCCGGGTTGCCATTTTTCGGATATGCTTTGGTGGCGGGTAATTCCGAAGGGATTCCTTGAAGAATTTGTGATTTGAAATGATCTTTTTTCATTAGTAATTAAGAATGATTTGTCATTCCTGCGAAAGCAGGAATCCAAAATAGGGTAGTGGATTCCGCATCAAGTGGGGAATGACAAAGTTATTTGTAAACGTTAATTCCTTTTTTCCAAACTTCACTTGGTTTTAGTTGCCCCTGATGATAGGTGATTTCTTGATAGTTGTCCGTTGGGAAAATAATAAAGTCGGCTTGTGCTCCAGCTTCCAATATTCCGCGATCGTCTAACCGTAAAGCAGCTGCAGCCCTCGCAGTGATACCTGCCAAAACCTCGGTGTTAGAAAGCTTTTCAAAGGTTCCTAAAATACTGGCTTGCGTCAATAGGTCGCCCATGGGGGCAGACCCCGGGTTGTGGTCGCTGGCAATGGACAAAGCTCCACCTGCATCCAGAATTTTCCGTGCTGGCGTGTAGGCGCATCCCAAACCGATGGATGCTCCTGGCAAGGCGGTCGCAATGGTGTTGCTCTTTGCCAATAATTGAATTTCCTTTTCGCTACTGGCTTCTAAATGGTCGGCGCTTACTGCATCAAAATCTACGGCAACCTGACTGCCACCCGTAGTAAATTGGTCGGCGTGAACCGTAATGTCGAACCCAAGTTCTTTGGCTTTTTGGAAATAGGGTTTGATTTCTTCGGGAGAAAAAGCACTTTCTTCCACAAAGGCATCCACCCGATGGGCCAAGTTTTCCTCTTTTATGATGGGGAACAATGTGGAAATAATTTCATCAAGATATACCTTGTCCTGATTCCAATCTTTAGGCTTCATATGGGCTGCCAAACAGGTCGGAACCAATGTAGCACTCGAGCTTTCATTGGCCTGCTTTATGGCGCGTAGCATTTTTAATTCTTCATCCACGGAAAGGCCATAACCACTTTTCACCTCAATAGTGGTTACACCGTTTTTGAGATGTTTTTCACTTCTGGAAATAATGCCTTCCACTAATGCTCCTTGTGATGCCCTTCGAGTTTGTGTTACCGTATCCCAGATACCACCACCTGCTTTGGCAATTTCCAAATAGGTTTTTCCGGCATTTCGGTAGGCGTAATCCCTTGCGCGGGTACCTCCAAAACAGATATGGGTGTGGGAGTCCACAAATCCGGGCAAGCAAACATATTGACCTTCGATATGGTGCACATCGACATCATCGGATTTCAACTCGTCAAAAACACCAACTTTGAGGACTTTTCCTTCGGAAACTAAAATACCCCCGTTTTCAATGATGGGCAGTTGCTCATCTTTGAGCGCTCCTTTTAATGGGAGTCCTGTCATGGGGAGTAATTGGGTAAATGGTCCTATTAATAGTGGTTTGTTCATTTTAATACGTTTCAAATTCATCAAGATGTGGTGTGTTCCAAGAAAGATCTTTTTCTTTCATTACTTTTTCCACCAAATCAATGATCTCACGGTTTTGGATAATTTCGATTCCTATTTCGATGTCATCCGCAAAAACACGGTCGTTTTCGGCAAAAGCGACTTTTGTTCTCAGGAATGTATGGATTTCATCTAACACAATACCTGATTTTAGTGGTTTTCTGTATTCAAAGGCTTGGGCCGATGTCAACAATTCAATGGCAAGTATTTTTTCCACATTTTCAATAATGTTAAGCGCTTTTCTACCGCTAATAGACCCCATGCTTACATGATCTTCTTGACCCAAAGAGGTAGGGATGCTATCGGCGCTGGCGGGAAAACATAAGCTTTTGTTCTCACTGGCCAATGCTGCTGATGTATACTGAAGAATCATGTAGCCGGAATTGATTCCGGTATCGTTCATCAATAATTTGGGAACACCGGGGCTGTTGCCCTCGAGGGCCAGATAGATACGCCGGTCGGATATGTTTCCAATTTCCGAAGCGGCCAATGCGGCATAATCCAAGGCCATGGCCAAGGGTTGCCCGTGAAAATTTCCTCCGCTAATGGTCAGTTCATCATTTATGATGACAGGATTGTCCGTTACCGAATTGAGTTCTATTTCCAACAATTCCTTGAGGTGGAGCCATGCATTACGGGATGCTCCGTGAACCTGAGGCATACAACGTAGGGAGTATGGGTCCTGCACCCGTTCGCAATCGATATGGTCTTCCAAAATTTCGGAACCTTGAAGCAGGGTTCGAATCCTTCCCGCCACATGTTGGTTTCCCTTGAAAGGACGAAGTTGGTGCAATTCTTCAAAAAAGGGCTTCATGGAACCTTGCAGGCCTTCGAGCATCATGGCGCCAATAATGTCCGCATGTCGAAGGCAATGCTGTAATTTATGTACTACCATTACGCCATGAGCAGCGATGAATTGGGTTCCGTTGATCAAGGCGAGTCCTTCCTTCGGTCCTAATTCCAATGGTTTTAGTTTGTTTTTTTCGAATAGTTCTTGGGTTGGAATGGTCTTGCCTTGGTACTGTACCTTGCCCAGTCCAATCAATGGGAGAAACAAATGGGAAAGTGGTGCCAAATCGCCTGATGCCCCTACCGAACCTTGACTTGGAACCACGGGAATGGCATCGTTTTCCAAATGCCAAAGCATACGTTGTAAGGTAGCTTCTGCAATACCAGAGTATCCTTTGGCCAAAGCATGGATTTTTAGAATTAGCATAATTTTTGCCAATTCCGTAGAAATAGGTTGGCCAACGCCTACGCTATGGCTCTGCAATATGTTGGATTGAAGAATTTTGGTGTCCTCCTTGGATATTTTGGTATTGCACAATGGGCCAAATCCCGTATTGATGCCATACACCGTATCGCCTTTTTCCACAATACGCTGTACACGTTGGTAACTCGCATTTACATTTTTTAGGCATTCATCTGTAAAAACACCTTTTATGCTACCTTGGGCCAATCCCAAAGCTATGCTTGCGGTTAAATGGTCTTCACCAAATTGAAATGTTCGGTCTATCGCCATGTTTTTCTTTTGAATAAAATTACTAGTTAGGTTTAATAATCACCAATACTTATTTTTGTAACAATCAATAAGTATGAATTATCAAATAGAACTTCGACATTTCATTTATTTTCTGGCCGTGGCCGAGGAACTTCATTACAGAAAAGCCGCAGAAAAACTCTTTATTTCTCAACCAGGATTGAGCACGCAGATTAAACAGATGGAAGAAATTCTTGAGACCCAACTTTTTATCCGTGATAAGAAAAAGGTAAGCTTGACCGCGGCCGGGGAATTCTTGAAAAAAGAAGTGGAATTTATTTTGAATCACCTCGAACAGACCAAAAAACAGCTTAAACTTATAGGAGAAGGACATTTGGGAGAAGTTCGAATCGGATTTTTGGGTTCGGCCATGCAAAATGTGGTTCCCAATTTGTTGTTGGGTTTGAAGGAAAAGTATCCAACGGTGCATACCACTTTAGAAGAGCTTTCCAATCGGGCGCAGATCAATGCGATATTGGCCGACCGTTTGGACCTTGGTTTTGTACGATTATCCAGAGTGCCAAAAGGACTTGAAGTAAGACCTGTTTTTGAGGACACCTTTTCTTTGGTGCTTCCAGCGGAGCATTATTTGGATGAAAAGAATTTCAAAAACATTAATCAAGTGGCGGATGAAGATTTTATCCTGTTTTCTCAAGATTACAGCCCCATGTACTACGATACTGTTCTGAGTATTTGTGAAGATAGTGGGTTTGTGCCCAATGTTTCCCATAAATCGGTGCATGCGCAGACCATTTTTAAATTGGTAGAGAACAAATTGGGCATTGCCATTGTACCAACGACGCTTCAACACGGATTTCAGATGAAGGTGAAGTTCATCGAAATGAAAAAAATAAAACAGCGCGCTGTATTGAGCATGGTCTGGAAAAGGGATAATCGAAACCCTGCTCTTCAAAAATGCATGGATTTACTCATGAAATTATGATGGCAATATTTTGGAGCGTAACTTTGGGATTCAACTTAATTCACCAGTATGATTTTTGATTTGATAAAGGAAAGAAGAAGCATTTTTCCTCCACAATTTACCGATAAACCTATTTCGAAAGAAACCCTGGAAAAGATTTTGGAAGCCGCCAATTGGGCCCCGACCCATAAAAAAACGGAACCTTGGCGTTTTAAAGTACTAATGGGAGAAAAGAAACAGGAGTTGGGTGCCTTTTTATCCAATAAATATCAGGAGGCAGACCCCAAGCCAAAGCAAATGAAAATCAAAAAACTGCAGTTCAACCCTTCCAATTCTGCTGCTGTTGTTGCCATTTGCATGCAACGAGACCCTAAGGAGAGTTTGCCAGAATGGGAAGAAATTGCAGCTGTCTCCATGGCGGTTCAAAATATGTGGTTGTGCTGTACAGAACTGGGTATTGGAGCTTATTGGGCCTCACCGGGCCTCATAAAGTTTATGGATGAATTTTTTGATATGAATGAAGGGGAAAGGTGTCTTGGATTTCTTTTTATGGGGTATTATGATGGTGATGTGGAACCATCAAGTAGAACCCCTATTTCTGAAAAAGTGGAGTGGTTGGACTAACTAAAGGTAAATAAGTCTCCAGCATATTTTATGGTAATGTAGACATAAAAAATGGCATACATAACGGTAACCACAAGTTTCATGAAGGTACCTGTTAAAAAGCCTAAAAACGAACCGAAAGCCGCCTTCATGGCGGTTTTTTTGTTGGCCTTGTTCAACAGTTCACCTACCAAGGCCCCAATAAATGGCCAAATGATAATGCCCAATGGACCGAAAATGGGAACAAAGATGGCCACAAGTAAGCCTATTATGGTACCCCACATGCCAGCTTTGCTGCCACCGAACCGTTTGGTGCCCATAGCGGGTATCACATAATCCAAAATGGTAATAGTAATTGCAATTATAAAAGTGATTCCCAAAATCCACCAATTATCGGGCACTGCTTTGGTTAAATAAAGCAGTAACAATCCAACCCAACTTATGGGCGGGCCTGGCAATACGGGCAAAAAACTTCCCAGTATCCCGACCAACATCAAAAGAAACCCTAAAATGAGTAGTGCAATATCCATGGTTGTGCTTTACTGTTAGACAAATGTAGCTGACAATTGTTACAAACAAAATCAAAATAAAACCCTACCCTTAATTTTTTCGTAGGTAAATTTGAAACCAATTACGAAGCTGTCGTGAAAACGAATAAAACACATAAAAAATTAAGGTTCATTCAAATAGGGTGCACCGTGATGTGTATGTTTTATTTGTTAGGCCTTTTTAATGGTTTGGTATTGGAAGCCCTGCATGAAGTATCACACGTGTTGACTCCAAAAACACACCATCATAATTTTGTCTCGGACCACGAAGCCATAGATTATTCTTCGTTGGAAGCTATGGCAGGTCACTCCCACGAAGCGTTAGAAGCATTAAAGGATTTATTGGAAGCCAATCATTCAGATGAGCAAGAATCCAAGAATGATATCAGTCTTCAACTGGATAAACATTTTGTGGAAGAAGTCCATATTCCATCGAACATAGATACTTCCATAACTAGTAAAAGTGATTGGGCATACCAAAGCAAAACTTCTTTTTGGTGCCAAGGTGTTAGTACGCCGCCTCCCCAACATAGCTGAAATAGGCTAGGCCAAAACTTTAAGGAACAGGTTCCATGTTTGAATGGAACTGGGTCTAGCATTGCTATTGTTCAAACTTATTTACACAAATCAAATTAAAAGACAACGACATGAAATATTTTATGGCGACATTGTCCATGCTGTTCATGGGCACAATCGCAGCACAAAACATAAAGGGAAAGCTGGTAGATGAAACTGGTTCTCCATTGGAAGACGCTGGTATTTTTAACAAGACCAGTGGTCAACACAGCCATACCGATGGCACAGGGCAGTTTGTTCTGGATAGAACCTCGGTAAAGGATACAATTTATTTTTCAAGATTGGGATATGCCACGCAAACCCGAGTGGTGAATCAAGCGGATTTACAAAATCCGTTGACCATAGTTCTTGAAGAGAGTTCTATTTCTTTGGACCAAGTAGTTTTGGTGTCAAAGGTGGATGCTTTGAGCAGGATAGTAGATGTGGATGTGAAAACTAATCCCGTAAAATCATCACAAGAAATTTTGAGGAAGGTTCCTGGCCTTATTATCGGTCAACACGCTGGAGGAGGAAAGGCCGAGCAGATATTTTTACGCGGTTTTGACGTGGATCACGGTACCGATGTGGCCATTAATGTAGGCGGTATGCCCGTGAACATGGTATCCCACGCACACGGGCAGGGATATGCCGATCTTCACTTTGTGATTCCGGAAACCATTGAAAACGTAAACTTTGGAAAAGGACCTTATTATGCCGATCAAGGAAACTTTAACACGGCTGGTTATGTAAACCTAAAATTGAGAAAAAGCTTGGACAAAAGCATGTTGTCCACCGAAGCAGGGCAATTTGGAGCCCGAAGGTTTATGGGGATGTTCAATGTGATTGAGAACCAGAACAGTAATGCGTACTTGGCTTCCGAGTTATATTTAACGGATGGTCCGTTTGAGTCACCACAAAACTTTAATCGTATCAATATTTTGGGAAGATACCGATACGCGTTGCCAGGTGATCAAGAGTTGCTGTTGACCGCATCACACTTTTCAAGTAAATGGGATGCATCAGGACAAATACCGCAAAGAGCGGTAGATCAAGGATTGATTGGTCGATTTGGCGCTATTGACGATACCGAGGGCGGACAAACGAGCCGAACCAATTTTGTATTGAATCACAGCAAAAACTTGGGTGCTGGTAAATCACTCAATACAATGGCTTTTGTTTCCCATTACGACTTTGAATTGTACTCCAACTTCACCTTTTTCTTGGAAGACCCCGTGAACGGAGATCAGATCAAACAGTTTGAAGACCGATTAATGGCAGGGGCGAAAACCGTTTTTCAGAACAATTCTGCCAGTTTGGGAGATATGGGATTCAAATATAACGCAGGAATCGGTTTTAGATACGATAATGTGGACGATAACCAATTATCACTTACGCTGAACCGTCAGGAATTATTGGAGCGTTTGGCCTATGGCGATGTAGATGAGGTAAACGGATATGCTTTTGCAGGAGCCGAATTTAAATCAGGTAAATTTACTTTTGAGCCCGCTGTTCGTTTGGATTATTTTAGGTTTGATTATATCAATAAGCTAAGTGAGCAGTACGATAGCCGTAGTGAGGAAAAAGTCGCTTTTAGCCCCAAGTTCAATACCATTTACAGTCCAACAGAAAACACCCAGTTTTTCTTGAAGACGGGAATAGGTTTTCACTCCAACGACACCCGAGTGGTGGTAGCCAACGGAGGAGAAGAAATTCTACCTGCCGCTTACGGAGTTGACTTGGGAACCATCATAAAACCAGCGGATAAGTTGGTCTTGAACGCCACATTGTGGACCTTGTTTCTCGATCAGGAATTTGTGTATGTAGGGGATGCAGGTATTGTGGAGCCCAGTGGAAAAACCCGACGAATGGGTGTTGAGGTTGGAGCCAGATACCAACCTTTGGATTGGCTTTATGTGTATTCTGACGCTAACTATACCCACGCACGAAGCACCGAAGCCGCCGATGGAGAGGATTACATTCCTTTAGCACCCGATTTCACTATGGCAGGTGGTGTGACTTTAGGTGGAAATCAAGGCTTTTCTGGAGGATTGAATTACCGATACATTGATGATAGACCCGCCAACGAAGACAATTCTATTGTGGCGGAGGGCTATTTTGTCACCGATGCCACACTTAATTATAGTGTAAATAATTGGACCTTTGGCCTTATTGTGGAGAATTTGTTCGACACCGAATGGAATGAGACACAGTTCGCTACGGAAAGCCGTTTTTTCAACGAGCCGAATTCATTTGAAGAGATTCATTTTACTCCGGGAACACCTTTTTATTTACGAGGAAAGGTTACAGTTACTTTTTAAATTATCAACCGTCAGCATACCATGCTGGCGGTTTTTTAGATTAAAACACATTGTTTTTTGAATAGCCAGGAGGTCTAATTCCATTCATTCGAAGATAGGCAACTGCCTGTGCTCTGTGATGTGCGGTATGACTTTCACCTCGAAGAATAAGGTCTAGGTTGGTATGTCCTTCAAGATACCAGGGCTTTTGCTTATCCAGTCCTTTGATGAGATCGGCGTCATAGATTGTTTCCAAGTTGGAAATCACAAAATCAAAAGTTTCGTTCAAATAGTTTAAAACCATTGCCTTATTTTCTTCTGGAAGTCTTTTCTGCAAGTTATCAGGTTGAAATAAGTTTATAGGGTCGGGACGTTCCAATAAAAAATCAGCTTTCATCATCGCTTCAAAATCAGGATAAGTAGTTGTGTCGGTCAGAATCCCGATAAAACTATTGTTGGTAAATCCAATGTGCATAAAGTGCTGTGCAAAACTCATTTGCTCAGGTGTAGGTCTAAATTCCAATTGATCCAAAGGCATGGTATCAAGCACGGCAGTAGTATATTTTTGGGATTGCTTCCATCTTTTTATAAGGTTCTCCACAATGGGACTGTCCTTAAATGGGATTTTTGAAGAAAGTAGGGCCAACGGACTGAGACCAAATATTCCAAGTAATAACCTTCGATTCATAATGAGGTATTTAGTTTTATAATAATGTCTTTTTAAAGATATTCTATAAAAACTTAATCAGTGTTAACGGTTCTTATATTTAAAACCAGAGCTTTATTTTGAAATATTCAACTAAAAAATTAGTTTAAACTAAATATTTAGTTATATTTGTTTCATATTGAACTAAAAAATTAGTTGAAAATGAAACAACTCACCAAAGCAGAAGAAGAAGTAATGCAGCTCCTTTGGAAAATTGAAAAAGGCAACGTAGCCTCAATTTTGGAGGAGTTGCCGGAACCTAAACCGGCATATAATACAGTATCCACTATTGTTCGGATTTTGGAGGACAAAGGTTTTGTATCCCACGAAAAAGTTGGGAAGGGACATGTGTATTTTCCATTGATGAAAAAAGAAGAGTACAGCAATCAGAGCCTTAATAAATTGATGGATGGATATTTCCAAGGATCATTTTCCAGCATGGTTTCCTTTTTTATGAAGAAGAACGATATCAGCTTGAAAGAACTGGAAGACATCATGAAGAACATCAAAGACAAAGAGTAATGATTACCTATATATTAGAATCCTTAGCATTTCAACTGGTCTTTTTGCTGGCTTACGACCTTTTTCTAAAGAAAGAGACCTTTTTTCAATGGAATCGAGCATATCTGTTGGGCACATTTGCCCTTTCCCTCATATTGCCTTGGGTAAAGATTGAGGCTCTACAAACTTCCATGCCCCCAGAGTTGGAACCCACAACGGTGTTTCTTGCACAGTTGAACGGAGTGGTGCTTGGCCCAGGCGTAGAAGAAACCGGTTTTCTGGAACGTATGCCTTGGCCATATTTGGTTTTGGGTGTCGGGAGTATGTTGGCCTGCATATGGTTTGCCTACAAATTGATTCAGATAGTAAGACTTCGTAATAAAAGTGCTGTTGAACATTATCAAGAATTCACAAAAGTCATAGTGCCCAAAAGCACCTCGGCCTTTTCTTTTTTCCGAAATATTTTTATGGGAGAAGAAATCAAAAAGGACAATGAGGCCAGTATCCTGGCCCACGAACTGGTGCATGTAAAACAATGGCATTCTTTGGACTTGCTCTTTTTTGAGTTGGCCCGAATCGTCTTCTGGTTCAATCCTTTGGTGTATATCTACCAGAATAGGCTTGCCGAGCTTCATGAATTCATTGCCGATGAAAAAGCCGTCAAACAAAATAAAACCGCCCATTTTGAAATGCTGTTGTCCGAAGCATTCCATACGCAGAACATCAGTTTTGTCAATCAATTTTTCAATAAATCACTAATCAAAAAGCGAATAGTCATGTTACAAAAAAAGAAGTCGAAAGCCGTTTGGCAGTTAAAGTATATATTGTTGTTGCCCATTATTTTAGGAATGTTGGTCTACACTTCCTGCGTGACAAATAAGGAAGATAATGAGTTTGAACCGGAAGAAGGAGTCTCCTTGACTAGTGCGAACGAGATTCCATTTGGGGTTATTGACGAAGTTCCGATATTTCCAGGGTGCGAAAATGCTGAAGACAAAAGAGCCTGTTTTCAAGAAAAAATTCAGGCGCATATCCGTAAAAACTTCCATTATCCCGAAGCGGCTCAAGAACAAGGTATCCAGGGTAGGGTAAGTGCAATTTTTATAATTGATGTAGAAGGAAATGTAGTGGACATCAAAATGAGGGGGCCGCATGAGCTTTTGGAAAAAGAAACTGAACGCATCTTGGCCAAACTACCGCAAATGAAACCAGGAAAGCATGAAGGTGAAGTTGTTAACGTACCTTTCTCCATTCCGATAACCTTTAAGCTTGACGATGGTGACCAAGCCATCAATAAAGAAATTCAAAAGTTTGGTGATCGCGGAGATGGTTGGGTTCCGTTTACGGCGATTGATGAGGCTCCTGTTTTTCCAGGATGTGAAGATGCTACGGACAAGCGAGCTTGCTTTTTGGAAAACGTACAAAATCATGTGCGTAAACATTTTAGATATCCTGAAGAAGCTCAAGAACAGGGGATACAGGGAAGAGTTGCCATAATGTTCGGTATAAACGCAGAAGGGGAGATAGTGGACATCAAATCGAAAGGACCAAGTCCTATTTTGGAAGCGGAAGCCCAACGAATAATTGCTAGATTACCTAAAATGGAACCAGCAAAGCAGGACGGAAAACCTGCCGACGTGATTTTTTCCATTCCTATTACTTTTAAATTAAAATAGGCCTATAATTTGAAGAAGATATTTGTTCTCTTTCTGTTAATATTTTTCAAAGCCGGTGCACAAACATCGGCTTTGTCCGTAGCCGATAGTCTGTATGCTCTGGGCAATTATGCATCGGCCATTAATGAGTATGCCAAGGCTGGAGACAAAAAAGCGAGCCTTCAAATAGCTAGGGCATATAATGTCATTGGGAATTATGACAAGTCCGTTGCACAATACACCTCCATTTTGGAGAGCAACCCAAAATTTGACTTGGCTAGGTTCGAACTGGGCAAGTTGTTGTTAAAGACCAAAAGCTTTGGACCTGCATTGGATGAATTCAATGTTTTGACAGCTTCAAAACAAGAGAATCCCGAGTATTACTATTATCTAGGGCGCACGTATGAATCCGTGAAGAACGCCGATAAAGCCAACAAAGCATTTAAAGCAGCTGTGGCCATGGACAGCACCCATCTGCGGAGTCTGTATGCTCTCGGAAAATATTATGTGGGACAAGAAATAAAGGATTCCGCACTAGTTTATATCGATAAAGGCCTTCGGTTTTATAAAGATGATGTGGCTATGATTAACTTAAAAGCGTTGGCTTTTTATAATAATGGACAATTCCAACTGGCCATTCCCCATTTTGAACGATTGTTAGAGCTCGGTGAGACAAAACCCTTTGTATTCGAGAAATTGGCCTTTTGTTACTTTCGAAACTGGGAACCCCAAAAAGCATTGGAGACCTATCACAAGTTGACATCTTTCCCCGATAAATTAGCGACAGCATATGCGGGATTGGGTCAAGTGTATTTTGAGGAAAAGGAGTTGGACAGTGCACAATACTATATTGAAAAATCGATTGAAGAACGAATGGTTTTGTTCCCGCAGGAATATGCAAGTCTTGGTCGTATAGCTCGATTAAAGGGTCAGACAAAAAAGTCCATGGATTACTATGAAATGGCATGGGAGGAGAACAAGGATGACTATCGAAACTATTATCTAGTCTGCATTTTGGCCGATGAATACTATAAGGACCCCAAAACTCGCTTGAACTATTACGCAAAATTGCTCAAAATGTATCCCGACATTGTTCCGTTCCTAAAGGAACGGGTCAAAAAACGTATCTCGGAGATAAAAGAGGAAATCCATTTTGCCAGCAACTGATTTCTTCAAAATATCGTAATTTCAGCCAAATTATAGGGGCTGTCATGCAGAAGTTTGTTTTGTTAATCATTTTTATGGGGTTGCTCGTATCCTGCGAGCTGTTCGAGTCCAAGGAGGACAAGACCCAAAAATTGGTGAATGAAGAACTTTTGGCCATTGATTGGAACGATGTGGACCAATACCCGCTTTTTGAGGATTGTGACGAAACTGCATCCAAAGATGCGCAGCAAGAGTGTTTTCAAAATGTGATTACCGAGTACTTTTCCGAAGCTTTGGCAGGACTTAAGTTTCAAGTCAGAAACGATATGAACGATACGGTCTATATCGATTTTCTGATTGATGAGCATGGTTTTATTTCCGTGTTGAACGTGGAGGAGAAGACCTCAGTGTTGAATGAAATATCGGATTTCAATACCAAAATCTCCGAACGTTTGAACGATTTGATCACAGTAGCACCCGCATTGAAAAGAGGAAACCCGGTAAGTCTGCGTTTTCGGCTTCCGCTGGTACTAAACACCTACTAATTTGGCAACAGAAAAAATTATATTGGGAATAGACCCTGGAACCACGATTATGGGTTTCGGAATCATCAAGGTGATCAATAAACAAATGCATTTTGTGCAGATGAATGAGCTGATGCTCAAAAAATATGATGACCCCTACGTAAAACTCAAACTTATTTTTGAGCGCACTTTGGAGTTGATCGATACCTATCATCCCGATGAAATTGCTATTGAAGCCCCTTTTTATGGAAAAAATGTACAGTCCATGCTCAAATTGGGCCGTGCTCAGGGAGTGGCAATGGCCGCTGGACTGTCCCGAGAAATACCTATTACCGAGTATATGCCCAAAAAGATAAAAATGGCCATTACGGGGAATGGGAATGCTAGCAAAGAGCAGGTGGCCCGAATGCTTCAGAGCGTCCTGAAATTAAAATCTTTGCCCAAAAACCTGGATAGTACGGATGGTTTGGCCGCCGCCGTTTGTCATTTTTACAATGAGGGCAGGGTTGAGGTTGGAAAAAGCTACACGGGCTGGGAGGCTTTCATCAAACAAAACCCAAACAAGGTTAAAAAACAATAGACAATGAACAATTGACAATAAATAAGATATCCCCGTTCCCAAACTTATCTACCTATGCAAAAAGAGAATCCCTTGATGAAGAAATCTTATGATTTCGCTTTAGAAACCGTTCGATTGTATAAGACTATTGTGTCTTCAAAACGAGAATATGTGCTGTCCAAACAAATGCTTAGGTCGGGTACATCAATTGGAGCAAATATTAGTGAGGCAAACGGAGCGATTTCAACAGCTGACTTTTCGGCTAAAATTTCAATAGCATACAAGGAGAGTTTGGAAGTAAAATATTGGTTGGCTCTTTTAAAAGATTCCGATTACATTTCAAAGGATATCGCTAAGTCATTAATTTCGAAAGCAGACGAGCTCTCCAAAATAATGTTCTCCATTTTGAAAACCACCAGAATCAAAAAATAATAATTGTTCATTGCTAACTGTTAATTGATCATTGATTGAATGAGCGGAATTTATATTCACATTCCTTTTTGCAAGCAAGCTTGTCATTACTGTGATTTTCATTTTTCCACACAATTGGGAAAAAAGGAAGCTATGGTCAATGCTATTGTCAAGGAACTGGTATTGCGAAAAGCTGAGGTGGATGATGAAGTGGAAACCATTTATTTTGGCGGGGGAACCCAATCAGTAT
>QGCX01000082.1_pt1 | contig 21187 bp, 22 predicted proteins | sample 4708031 | NCBI WGS metagenome assembly QGCX01 (sample SAMN08941163, study PRJNA450518) | Sediment metagenome, whole genome shotgun sequencing project. | reverse complement strand
ATCGAGAACTTCTCGTTCAATACTTCGGTGTCCACCTTTATGATCTGCGTCAACGAGTTGACATCCCAAAAATGTACCAGCAAGGCCATTTTGGAACCATTGGCCATTTTGGTGTCACCCTACGCACCTCACATTGCCGAGGAGCTTTGGAGTCGTTTGGGTCATTCAGAGTCCATTGCCGAAGCACCCTTCCCTAAATTTGAGGAGAAGTACTTGGTGGAAAGCAGCAAGGAATATCCCATATCCTTTAATGGTAAAATGCGCTTTAAATTAGAGTTGCCCTTGGATATGGGTAAGGATGAAATTGAAGCTGCTGTTTTGGCCCACGAAAAAACACAAGCTTAGTTAGATGGTAGAGTACCTAAAAAGGTAATTGTGGTACCAGGAAAGATTGTGAATATTGTAGGGTAGTTTCAAAACAGTATTATTAGCTTAATTATTTAAAGATTTTATAGAAATACCCCTAAAAAGCATGCCGATTGGCATGCTTTTTTATTTTATATTATGTTTACCCCCAAAAAAGTAGGGGTTAAAATTAAAAAAGAATAGAAAAAATATGTTTATCCCTATAAAAATAGGGAGTAAATGTTAAAAAACATATATTTAAACCTTTTACCCCTACTTTTTATCGATTTTTTGTGTTTTAATCTGATTTTTTTGTTCAACTTTGACCCATCAACCATTAAAAACAACATTATGACTGTTGGGATACCTAAAGAAATCAAAAACAACGAAAGCCGGGTCGGCATGACGCCTGCCGGGGTATTTGAATTGGCAAAGAACAACCACACCGTATATGTGCAATCCGGCGCAGGTGAGGGAAGTGGTTTTTTTAATCAGGATTACCAACGGGCAGGGGCCACTATTTTGGACACTATCGGTCAGGTGTATGCCATGAGCGATATGATCGTAAAGGTAAAAGAGCCCATTGCGGAAGAATACAATTTGATTCAGGAGGGACAGATCGTCTTCACTTATTTTCACTTTGCATCGAGCGAAGCCTTAACCAAGGCCATGATCAAGAGCAAAGCCATTTGTATCGCTTATGAAACGGTGGAGGACGAAGACGGAACATTGCCGTTATTGACCCCAATGTCGGAAGTAGCAGGAAGAATGGCCATCCAACAAGGAGCCAAATACTTGGAGAAACCTGTGAAAGGTAAGGGTGTGCTTTTGGGAGGAGTTCCCGGAGTTTCCCCAGGTCGCGTTTTGGTTCTCGGAGCGGGTACCGTGGGTATTCAGGCTGCTAAAATGGCAGCAGGTTTGGGTGCTCATGTAACCATTTTGGATGTAAACATGAAACGCCTTAGATACGTGAACGATATTATGCCGAGCCATGTGGTGACCGGTTTTTCGAACGAGTTCAATATCAGAAATCATATAAAAACGAACGATTTAATAATTGGCGGTGTCCTTTTAAAAGGAGCAAAGGCCCCTAACTTGATCACTAGGGACATGCTCAAGGACATGCATCCGGGAACCGTTATTGTGGATGTAGCGGTGGATCAAGGCGGATGTGTGGAAACCACCAAACCAACGACCCATGAGGACCCCACTTATATTATCGATGATGTGGTCCATTACTGTGTAGCCAATATGCCAGGGGCAGTGCCTTATACTTCTACTGTTGCCTTGACGAATGTAACACTGCCCTATGTGCTAAAATTGGCTAATTTGGGATGGCGAAGTGCTTGTAAATTAGATAGGTCCTTGGAAAAGGGGTTGAATATTGTTGAAGGTGAAATAGTTTACAAAGAAATTGCCGAGACATTTCACTTAGAGCCTGTACTGGCGTAACAAACTAACATTTTGACAGTAAATGAGCCCTGCCATTATTTGGCGGGGTTTTTGCTTTTATGTGGTATATTTATATTCATATAAAAGAGATAAGACTATGATGACATATTATATATTGATCGGTGGAATTGCCCTGATCAGCTGGATGGTGAGCAATAAATTGAAGAGTAAGTTCAAAAAATATTCAAAGGTTCATTTGCGTAATGGCATGAGCGGTGCTGAGATTGCTCAGAAAATGTTGGATGACCATGGTATTCGGGATGTAAAGGTAATTTCCACTCCAGGAATGTTAACGGACCATTATAATCCAAAAAACAAAACCGTGAACTTGAGTGAAGGGGTTTACAACCAACGCAATGCTTCGGCAGCTGCGGTGGCTGCTCACGAATGTGGACACGCCGTGCAGCATGCTCAGGCTTATGAGTGGTTGACCATGCGTTCTAAGTTGGTTCCTGTAGTAAGTGTTACCTCTGGAATGTCTACTTGGGTGGTGTTTGGCGGTATTATGTTGATGGCAGCAACCGGTGTGGCTGGTGGTATAGGTTTTTATATCGCGGTAGCCGGATTGATCATGATGGGATTTGCTACTTTGTTCAGCTTTATTACCCTTCCAGTGGAATATGATGCCAGTAAACGGGCTTTGGTCTGGTTAAAACAAAAGAACATGGTATCTCAAGAAGAATACTCAGGTGCGGAAGATGCCCTTAAATGGGCTGCAAGGACCTATTTGGTGGCAGCGTTGGGTGCTTTGGCATCCCTGCTTTACTGGGCACTACAGATTTTTGGAGGAAGAGATTAAGATGTGATTAAAAATTAAACAAAAAAAAGGGAACCAAACGGCTCCCTTTTTTAATTGTATGTGTTGAAAAGTCGTCATTCTGAATTCATTTCAGAATCTCATCAAACTGATAAAAAATTACTATGAGAACCTGAAACAAGTTCAGGTTGACGAAAAACTGCCTCTTTTTGGTAATTGTGATTGGATTTATTTAATCAATCCATTCTGCCACTTGGTTATCGATCATTTGTAGCCCTACACCTTCGGTTCCGGTTACCTCGATCATATCCAAGATATCCCGAATCGTGTTTTCTTCTTCGACCTGTTCCATTACAAACCAATCCAAGAAACGTTCGGCAGTAATATCGCCAAGTTCTCGTGCTTTTTTTACAATGTTGTGAATGGATTTGGTCACTTTGATTTCATGTTCCAAGGTGGATTCAAAAACATCTACAATGGAAGAATAGTCATGATTAATATTGGTAACCTCTGGAGATATTGGATTTCCGCCGGTGTCAATTAAAAAGTTAAAAATCTTCATCATGTGCTCGCGTTCCTCTTCGGTTTGTTTATAGAAAAACTTGGCGCTTGTAAAAAAGCCATTTTGCTCACACCAAGAGGCCATGGCCAAATAGAGGGCTGAAGCGTGGGCTTCCATTTTTATTTGTGCGTTGAGCATATCCATGGACTCCACTTTAATGCTCATACTTTGTCTTGCAATATCTTTCATAATAATAATCTCTAATGTGATTGAACTCTACAAGTTACAGAATTTTATCTGTTTGAAATAGCTCAGCCCCTTATTTAAAAAGCAACTAAGACTGGATTAAAATAGTTGAGCTAAAGGTTTAATGCTTCGGTTTTTGAGGAAAGACCAATGGCCATAAAACCATATTCCACAAGATTTTTTAAATCTAAAACCTCTAAAGTATTGAGAATAAAGAGATGCTCTTTATTGCAAAGCGTGAGAACTTCAAATCCGTGTGTGTTCAAGTCACTATCAAAATGGTCTTCGATGTCAATGCTCATCACTTTATGGCGTAGTGAAAGAAGTTGGCAAAAAGGCATGCGAATTTTTTTCTGACCAAAATCAATATAAAAACAACGCTCGTTTGTGGCCTGATAAAGGGTGTAATATGTAGACTGAAGTATTACATTCATGGGTCAAATGTAATATTTATTTAGATTGAATACAAATATCAAATTCGTATTTGTCGATCAATTTGTTGATCTAACGAGATAAAGGTTTCTGTGCGGGAGACCCCATCTATTTGCTGTATTTTTTTGTTGAGCACTTGCATTAGGTGTTCATTGTCCCTACAGAGTACTTTTATGAGTATGGACCAGTTTCCTGTAGTGTAATGGCATTCCAATACTTCTGGAATTTCTTCTAATTGTTTTACTGCTCTCGGGTTGGTCATGGCCTTGTCCAAATAAATACCAATGTAGGCCATAGTAGAATAGCCCAAAACCTTCGGGTTGATAACGAATTTAGAGCCGGCGATTAGTCCTGAGCTCTCCAGTTTGCGAAGTCTCTGGTGAATGGCCGCCCCGGAAATCCCAATATTTCTAGCGATTTCAAGAATGGGTTTGCGAGCATCCTCCATAAGATACCTTAGGATTTTCTTGTCAATACCATCAATTTTCACTGAATTGTTATTGTTTTTCACAACTTCGATTTTAATTTGAAGCTAAAGATATTGAAAATAAAAAAGGTACTAACTCGCTACAGAATCAGGGTTGTATCCTAAATAAGGTGCTTCGTATTCCTTAAATTGAATACCGCTGGCTTGTAGCTCCGTTAGAATGGGTTTGTATACTTCTTTGTTAATTGGAATTTGAACACCTGGAGTTTTAATCTCACCATTCAATATTTTGAGCGTAGCGATTGCCACGGGAAGACCAACTGTTTTGGACATAGCAGTATACTTTCGGTTTTCACCAATCACCACCATATTGGCATCAATTTGTTTCTTTTCCCCATTTAATTCGTAACCAAACTTGTGGTACATCACAATCATGTCCTTTTCGTTCTCTTTTAATGTCCAACTATCTTCAAGGATATATTGAAGCATTTGTGCTGGGGAGGCATTTTTCAGTGGTATTTTTTTGGAGTCGTCAAAAAGGTTTAACTCCAGTAATTTTCCCCACTTAATATCGTCTTGATCAATTTTAAGGTAGTGTCTCATTTTTAGTTCTACGGAATCGGTAGGGGAATAGGGGAGAAAGAGATTTACAAATTCTCGATAAGACATTCCTTCGGAATTTTCGATGCTATAACTATCGTCTGTCATTCCAAGAATCACAAACATTTGCCATGCTTTGGAAAAACCAACCCTTCGCATGGTTCCTCGAAACAAGGTCAATGCATCCTGCAGACCATAAGCCTCACGGTATTTTAAGGAATCACGATTCGCGTACGCTTCAAAGGTGCCGTAACCCTCAATATCCATAAACTCGGTTCTTCTAAATAACTTTTGATATGGGATGTATTTGTAGGTTCCTTCCTGAATGAATTTGGCAGCACCCCCCTGACCGGCCAGTACCACATTTCTTGGGTTCCAAGTAAACTTATAGTGCCAAAGATTGGTGTCGCTCTCGGGAGCCACTAATCCACCCGTAAAGGATTCGAACAACAACATTTTCCCACCTGCGTCTCGGATTCTATCGATAACCTCCATGGCGCTCATATGGTCAATACCTGGGTCTAGGCCTATTTCGTTCATAAAAACAAGACCTTTCTTCTTTACTTCTTCATCCAAGGCCCTTAACTCGTCGCTCACATAAGACGCTGTGATGAAGTGTTTATCAAACTCAATACAATCATGGGCTACATTGATGTGCAAACGGGCAGGGAGCATAGAAACCACGATAGAGGCTTCGGAAACAGCCTTTTTCCTTTCAGCTTCGTTAAATATATCCAAGGGGAAGACGGTACAATTTGGGTGTTGGGCAAATTCATCAGGAATGTTTTCTGGATGGATATCACCAATTTTGAGATGAATATTTTCTTCGTTTGATTTTTTTAGGAAATAATCTAGAAGGTATGAGGTTGATTTACCTGCTCCAACGACTAAAATAGTACGGACCATGTGTTTTGTTTACTTTTGAATTGAACGGTCACTAAGGTATTAAAATGTTATATTTTTAAAAAAATAGCAGATAAAAGTTATGAACAGAACAATTTTATTGGTTGGAATTGCCATGGGAATGCTGGCGATTATTTTAGGTGCTTTTGGAGCCCATGGACTGGAAAAATTAGTGGATGCTGAGGCAATCGATACTTTTGAAACTGGGGTAAAGTATCAGATGTACCATGCCCTTTTTCTTTTGTTTTTGGGACTATGGAACGGAATAGCTGTCAAGGCTAAAAAAATGGTTTTTACCCTAGTACTTTTGGGTGTTGTTTTGTTCTCTTTTTCTATTTACTTGTTGGCTTTGAACAGTTTAACCTCTTTTGATTTCAAAATCATCGGATTTTTAACACCTATTGGAGGTGTTTTGATGATCTCGGGGTGGTTTTATTTAGGATATAACATTTTAACCCAAAAAGAACTCAATTAGGCAGGTTTTAAAAGGTCAAAAAGCTAATATTTTCTAGTTTTGTACCAACAATTAAAACTAAACTATGAAGGATTCTGCTTCAGTTACGAAAACGATTTCGTTAAAATCGTATGGAATAAACCATGATAATGTGAATTATCAACTTTCTCCGGACGAACTTCATGACACCACCATTGAGTTAGGAATGGGTAAAGAAGCCTCTTCGGGAGCTTTGGCTGTCAATACAGGTGAGTTTACAGGGCGCTCACCGATGGACCGCTTTATTGTTAAGGACGATATTACTTCTGATAAAGTTTGGTGGGGAGATATCAACATTCCTTTTGATAGCGAAAAATTTGATAAGCTCTATGACAAGGTCATTGCCTATCTCAATGAAAAGGAATTGTATGTAAGAGATTCTTATGCTTGTGCCGATCCAGAATACAAAATGAACATAAGGGTGATCAATGAATATCCATGGTCCAATATGTTCGCATACAATATGTTCCTTCGTCCCACAGAGGACGAACTTGAGGATTTTGACCCAGAATGGACAGTGGTCAATGCGCCTGGGTTCATGGCAGACCCAAATGTGGATGGAACTCGTCAACACAACTTTGCCATTCTCAACTTTAGCAGAAAAATTGCCCTTATCGGTGGAACGGGTTATACTGGGGAAATAAAAAAGGGAATATTTTCTGCGCTGAATTTTATCCTTCCCGTTTATAAAAATACGTTGCCCATGCATTGCTCCGCCAATGTTGGAGAATCTGACGATACGGCTATTTTCTTTGGATTGTCCGGTACTGGAAAAACCACCTTATCCACAGATCCCAACAGAAAATTGATTGGAGATGATGAGCATGGCTGGACGCCCAATAATACTGTGTTCAATTTTGAGGGAGGTTGTTATGCCAAAGTAATAGACTTGTCCCAAGAAAAAGAACCAGAAATTTATGGGGCCATAAAAAAGGGTGCCATACTGGAAAACGTGGTTATGGATCAAAATGGAGTAGTGGATTTTTCGGATACTTCCATTACCCAAAATACTAGGGTCAGTTATCCCATCCATCATATAGAAAACATACAACAACCATCAATCGGGAAAAATGTAAAGAACATCTTTTTCCTTACCGCTGATGCTTTTGGAGTGCTTCCCCCTATCTCCAAACTTACTCCCGCACAAGCTGCCTACCACTTTATTTCTGGTTATACCGCAAAGGTTGCGGGAACGGAAGCTGGTGTGGTGGAGCCTCAGCCATCATTCTCAGCCTGTTTTGGAGCACCCTTTATGCCTTTGCACCCAACTAAGTATGCAGAGGTGTTGAGTAGAAAAATGAAGGAATCCGGCGTGGACGTTTGGTTAGTGAACACTGGATGGACCGGAGGCCCCTACGGAGTAGGAACAAGAATGAAACTGAAATACACTCGTGCAATGATCAGTGCTGCTCTTAGTGGTGAACTTGGACTTTACAATTATGAGAAGTACCATATCCACTCTGTTTTTGGAGTGGCACAGCCAAGAGAGTGTCCAGGAGTTCCAACTAAGGTGCTCAGCCCAAGAGCAACATGGAACAACGATGAGGCCTATTATAAAACAGCCTTTAAACTGACAAATGCTTTTAGGGAAAACTTTAAAAAGTTTGAATCGTATGCCAGTGAGGAAATTCGAAGAGGAGGACCGCAACGGTATGCTTTCTAAAAATAAAAAAGCCCCGATTATTCGGGGCTTTTTTATTTCTTAATCCAGTTCGTTTTATTTATTCACGCTGGTAATGTATTTCTGTAATGCCATGGTCATGGACGGAGTTTCAGGCGTTGGCGCCTGTATGTCTATCCTTAGTCCAGCACTTGTTGCAGCTTTGACGGTACTATTGCCGAAAACGGCTATTCTAGTATCGTTTTGTTCAAAATCCGGGAAGTTCTTCATAAGGGACTCGATGCCTGAAGGACTAAAGAAAACCAAAATATCATAATAAACATTTCTAAGGTCCGAAAGGTCACTGATTACTGTTTTGTAGAAGATACCACGGGTCCAATTCACACCTATACCGTCCAACAATTCTGGAACTACAGGCTTTAAAGAGTCAGAAGATGGTAATAAGAACTTTTCGTCCTTATACTTTTTGATAAGAGGTATCAACTCGTTAAAAGTTCTTTTCCCAACATAAATCTTTCTCTTCCGGTACACTACATATTTTTGCAGATAATAGGCAACCGCCTCCGACTGACAAAAATATTTCATGGAATCCGGAACTTTGAAGCGCATTTCGTCGGCAATCCTAAAAAAGTGATCAACAGAATTTCTGCTTGTCAGGATAATTGCCGTAAAGTTGTTTAAGTCGATTTTTTGTTGCCTAACGTTTTTGGCTTCAACACCTTCAACATGAATGAAAGGAACAAAATCTACTTTAACTTTTTCTTTTTCAATTAATCTTGAGTAAGGTGAGTTTTCGACTTTGGGTTCCGGTTGGGAAACCAAAATTGTTTTTACTTTCATAAGCTTTCAACCTTTTAAATAGCTTCCAATTAACACCAAGGGTGCAATTTCGAGTGCGCAAAGGTACAAAATAAAATACATAAAATAGGGGAACAGTGCTTTTTGATAGTTCTTCAATAGCTTGGCAATACCAATGGCATTTATAATGAGAATTAGTGCAAAAGCCACATATATTGTTGTTTTTGAATCTGTTGTAATGTATATCAATAATATGTTGGCAACGCAAGTTATTATGCTACTATAATTGAGATACGATATTTTACTGAAAATAAGCCCGCTAACAAGCTCCAGGTTGTTAAAAACAAATCCTGTAAACATTTGAAGCAGGAACTTTGTCAGTTCAAACAATGCTATAAACCCTAATATTATAAAATATGTGATGAGCGACCCATCTTTTGGTAGCAGCGCAAAAGACTTCATTATTAGGAAGAGGAACAAGGAAAGATTGATCAGTTGAAACAGCGTTAAAAGAAGATGAAACCAATGTGAAAATTGCCCTTTTTTATTATGGAGAAGAATGTATTTATCATTGAAAGGAAGGATAATGAAGTTCAAAAACTTCTTATGGTATAGATATTTGCCCAATGCCAAAACAACCAAACTCATGAATAACGCAATTGTCATCCAGTCCAACGAAATGATTGTTTTTTCAATTGGGTTCATTATTCAATTTTAATGGGTTTTCCGTTAAGTCCGGGAGGCAGGTTGTTTTCTGCAATACCGATTCTAAAATATGCTGGATTTTCCATAGTGGACAGCGGTAATTGAAAATTATAGTTTATGGTATCCTTTGACTTTAACAAAGTTTGCTGTGGACTGGTGTTTTCAACCTTCAGAGAACGCATTTGTTTAACCTGCTTGTGTTTATTGGAATAGGAAATTGTATATTTTAATTGTTCCAGGGGGATGTCAAACGGATATGGATTGTACACTTTTAGCGAATACTTGATACCTGTTTCCGGTTTGTCCACAATGCATTTCAATTTTCGATAGGACTGAAAGTCATCAATATAAATACCATGAAAAACGGTACTATCTAAATGCATATAGGTGACATCACCACTTTTTCTATATTTTGAGACATACAAAACTTTTTTGCCCCGCACCCGTTCCTCCGAACCATCAATCGAGTATTGGTTTTTGCGATACATATAATTATTTAAGGATATAGCAGGAATACCTGAGTAAAACTCATACATAGGGGCACGTCTGTAAGAGTTTTCAAAAATAATGGGCACATCACCTGATTTTGATTTCAGTTCGCTTACCCACTCTTTATTTCCATGGGTTTCATACAGCATTGGGAACAGAGGATAATATATCAGCCATGCTCTTGCATACATCAACAGAACCACACTTACAATACCGATTCTATACATCCATTTCCTGCTTTTAGCATTTTGCAAAAGATGGTTAAATGCTATAATGGCCAAGGGAATTGATATTACGATGGCCCATTGCGCCTGCACTCGACGGTTAAAACTGGAGATAAAAAAGAATATCAATACACCGTAAACCAAATAAACCAATGCTTTTGAAAACTTGTCTGTGGCTTTAAACTTGAAAAATGAACTATAGATCCAATAAAACAGAAGACCTATGATTACGATAAGATTCAAGAAATAACCCAATGTAAACTCGTCAAAAGAATAGGCTTGATTGGGACGTTCGTACAAATGGAATGTAATGGAAATAAAATCGTTTTGATAGAGCCACATAAAATGTGGAGTGTAGCAAATGAGAGCCAAAGTCACTGCCAACCATGCTTTTTTATTGAAAATGAGCTTGTAGTTTGATAGAAAAACGAATAAAATCACCAGTACCGCATGGTACTTACTATACATAAGTGCCGCCATTACCAATCCCAGATATACAGCGGTGATTAGGGCCTGATCCTTTAAGAAACGTTTGTATAGCCAAAGGAACAAAGCGGTAAAAAATAAAAGGGACGTATCGGGAAGGGTTAAAAACCCATAGGCATTCATCAAGGTGAACGAAAAAATCAACAAGAAAAAATGAACTACGTAATCCTTTTTCTTTGGGTTGTCAATCAATAACCAAAGTACGATATAAGTCCCGGCCGAAAGCACGGCACTCATAAATCTTACCCCGAGTTCACCATCGAAAAGGAAACTACTAATTTTTATTAAAAAAGCAACCATGGATGGATGGTCAAAATAACCCCAAGCCATATTTTGTGCATAGTACCAATAGTAGGCCTCATCAAATATAAGTTCCGTTACCGATGCTTGGAAAAGATTGAGTGCAAAAAGGACCGCTAAGAGAATAAAAAAAAGCCTGGGAAACTTTTGAGACATCAAAATGAGATTTTAAAAGGGCAAAGTTACAAATATTGGGTTAGTGCCAATTCGACTTGTTAATAGTAACTTGTGTAGGCAAGTTAGAAAACCGTATTTTTGACATTCTAATCTAGTGAGAATGGCAGACGGCTTGGTCATTATACCCACATTCAATGAAATCGAAAATATCGAGGCCATAGTTAAAACGGTTTTCGACCTCAAAAAGGATTTTCATGTTCTAGTGGTAGATGATAACTCTCCCGATGGTACAGCAGATTGTGTAAGAAACCTACAAAAAGAATTTCCAGAAAGACTCTTTTTGGAAGTCCGAAAAGAAAAATCAGGTTTGGGGACAGCTTACATCCACGGTTTTAAATGGGCATTGAAAAATGGTTATGATTACATTTTTGAGATGGATGCAGATTTTTCGCATCGGCCTGCCGACCTTTCCCGTTTGCACAGAGCATGCCTTAACGGGGCCGATGTTGCCGTTGGTTCACGGTACAAAAAAGGAGTCAATGTTGTCAACTGGCCATTAGCTAGGATTTTACTTTCCTATGGGGCGTCGTTTTATGTAAAATTGATAACGGGAATGAAGGTGCATGATCCCACTGCAGGTTTTGTCTGCTATAAAAGAAAGGTGTTGGAAACCATCAACTTGGATAATGTTCGTTTTATTGGATATGCATTTCAGATTGAGATGAAGTATAGGGCCTATCTCAAGAAATTCAAGATTGAAGAAGTCTCCATTATATTTACCGATCGGGTGCATGGAAAATCCAAAATGAACTCCGCGATTATTAGGGAAGCCATTTTTGGAGTGATTGCCATGAAATTTAGGAGTATATTTTTTAAAAAGAACTTTTAGTTATGTCGAAAATTCTGTTGAAAAATGCAAAGATTGTCAATGAGAATAGCATTTTTGAATCCGATGTGTTGGTGGAAGGTGATTTTATTGCCCGAATAGACACAGATATTTCCGATTCCAATGCCAAGGTCATTGATTTGGAAGGGGACCTTTTATTGCCAGGAATCATTGACGATCAGGTACATTTTAGGGAACCGGGCCTCACCCATAAAGGTACCATTGCAACCGAAAGTAGAGCCGCTATTGCTGGTGGTATCACTACTTTTATGGAGCAGCCCAATACAAATCCACAGACCACCACTATAAAGAAATTAGAGGATAAGTTTGCTATTGCAGCAAAGGACTCTTTCGCGAACTATTCGTTTCTTTTTGGAGGAACCAACGATAACTTGGAAGAACTGAAACGATTGGACAAAAATGCCTGTTCCGGGGTTAAATTGTTCTTGGGTTCTTCCACAGGAAATATGCTGGTGGACGATGAGAAAGTCTTGGAACAGATTTTTAGGAATACCGAAATGGTCATTTCTGCCCATTGTGAGGATGAAGGAACCATTCGGGCCAATTTGGCCAAATACAAAGAAAAATACGGGGACAATATCCCCATAGAGATGCATCCTATCATCCGTAGTGCTGAAGCTTGTTATCTTTCCTCCTCAAAAGCCATTGACCTGGCCAAAAAAACAGGAGCAAGATTGCATGTTTTCCATGTTTCTACCGGAATCGAAACCGATTTGTTTACGAATAAAATTCCTTTAGAGGAAAAAAAGATTACCGCTGAGGTATGCATTCACCATTTATGGTTTTCTGATGAGGATTATGCTAAAAAAGGTACACTGATCAAATGGAACCCTGCTGTTAAGACCAAAAATGATAGGGAAAAACTTTGGGAGGCACTTTTGGATGACCGATTCGATATTGTTGCTACAGATCATGCTCCCCACACCCTTGAAGAAAAAGACAACCCATATACCAAGGCACCATCAGGGGGACCGTTGGTACAGCATGCATTATTGGCTATGCTCCAAAAAGAAAAAGAGGGAGTTATAAGTTTGGAGAAGATGGTCGAGAAAATGTGCCACAACCCTGCCAAGCTTTTTGATATTGATCGTCGAGGCTTTATTCGTGAAGGCTATTTTGCCGATTTGGTGCAAGTGAACCGAAATTCTAAAAATGAGGTTAAAAAAGCCAATATTTTCTATAAATGCGGATGGTCTCCTTTTGAAGGTATTACTTTTGACTCCGAGGTGAAACGAACTTTTGTGAATGGTCTGTTGGCTTATGAAAATGGCACATTTAGTACCGAAAAGAATTCAAAAAGACTCACGTTTAATCGTTAGGAGATGAAATATATCGTCACATTATTTTTTGGTATGATTTTGTTGGTGGCCTGTGCTGAAAAAGTAGTGAAGGAACCCAAAAACCTAATACCCAAAGAAAAAATGACAGAGATTCTTCATGATTTGGCCATTTTAAATGCTTCAAAATCCTTGACAAGTAGTAAGTTAAAAGATTCTGGTATAGAGGTTATGGAGTTTCTTTATGAAAAATACGACATAGATAGCACACAGTTTTCCCAAAGCGATTTATATTATGCATCGATTCCTTTAGAATACCAATCTATTTATGAAGGGGTTGAGGCTAGAATAAAAAAGCAAAAGGATACTTTGGAAGCTATTGGGGAACGAAGGAACGATAGTATAAGGAAAGCGAACAAAAAACGAAGTGATTCTTTAAAGGCGATTAAGGAAGAAAAAGAGAACAAGTCTACACCTTCTCCATAAATTTATCACAGCAAAATACTATAGATTTGTCCAAGTCTTCAAAGGTAAAATCCAACCTTGATTTTATTTTTTGATTGCTGTAGTTTTCTTGATGATACAATCCGTTGGCCATGGCCCTGGACAGCTTTCTTCTTTTTCCAAATATATTGCTGCGCACCCAATCCCACCGCCAAAAACATTCCAGCATAAATTTTGAGACCTTTTTAGTTGGTGGTGCTACACCCAGTTTTGGCGCTATTTTTTGGAATAGCTTTTCATAGGTCATGTTTTGGTTTACCAGAATGAAACGCTCAGTTTGGATATTGGAATCCATCAACTTCGCCATCGCATTGATGACGTCGTTTATGGTTACAAATCCCGTTCCGCCAGGTATAAAATACTTTTTGCCTTTTGATGCATAGCTAAAGAAGGTTCCACTTCCCGACTTCCAAAATCCAGGTCCAATGACGACTCCTGGATTAATTATAACTATGGAGAGACCTTCTTGGGAGCCACGCCAAACTTCGAGCTCGGCTTCATATTTGGTAATTCCGTAGACAGAGGCCTTTGCTTCGTTCCATTCGTTTTCCTCAGTGGACTCTTTCCCTTTAATACTAGGGCCAATGGCTGCAATGGAACTCACATAACATAGTTTTTTAATGCCATGTTTTAGGGAAAGGTTCACCACATTGCCCGTGCCTTCCACATTGGTGCGTTCAAGAATTTTAAAGTCTTTAGGGTCAAAGGAAATTAAAGCGGCACAATGGTATACGTATTCGATACCGTCAAAAAGAGAATCAAGACCACCTAAGTCTGTAATGTCTGCCTGTACCCAATCAATTTGTTCAATCAAATGGGACGGGTCATCTGTATAGTACCCGAAAACTTTGTGGACTTTTTCTATGGACGCTTTGGTCCTATAATTGCTTCTGACGCTGTTCCCATTGGTAATTAAATGGAAAAGTAAGTGGGAACCAATCAATCCAGTACCTCCTGTAACCAAAATCATAAGGTAAAAGTACCTATTTGTGCTGTAAAAATTGAGGGAAATGCCAACTTCATTTTATATTTGCAGCTATTCCAAAATACTGATCATGACGAAGAATTTTGTTCAAGAATTGCAATGGAGGGGAATGGTGCACGATGTAATGCCAGGAGCCGAGGAACATTTAATGGAAGAAATGCGTGCTGCTTACGTGGGGATAGACCCAACGGCAGACTCTTTGCACATAGGCCATTTGGTAGGTGTAATGATGCTCAAGCATTTTCAATTGGCCGGGCACAAGCCTTATGCATTGGTTGGAGGTGCCACGGGAATGATAGGAGATCCATCTGGTAAGTCGGCGGAACGAAATCTTTTGGATGAGAAAACACTTCGCCATAACGAGGATGCCCTAAAAGAACAATTGAGCCGTTTTTTGGATTTTGAAAGTGGTGAGGCCAACGCCGCGGTTTTGGTGAACAACTACGATTGGATGAAAAACTTTTCGTTTTTGGAATTTATACGTGATGTGGGAAAACATATTACCGTAAACTACATGATGGCAAAGGATTCGGTAAAAAAGCGACTTTCTTCGGATGCCAAGGAAGGGATGTCCTTCACAGAGTTTACCTATCAGTTGGTGCAGGGATATGACTTTTTATACCTCTATCAAAACCATAATTGTAGCCTTCAAATGGGGGGCAGTGACCAATGGGGGAATATTACCACAGGAACCGAGCTAATAAGAAGAATAGGTGGAGGCAAGGGCTATGCACTTACTTGTCCATTGATTACCAAAGCCGATGGGACCAAGTTTGGAAAAACTGAGGGAGGTAATATCTGGCTGGATGCGGAAAGAACCTCTCCCTATAAATTTTACCAATATTGGTTGAATACTTCCGATGAAGATGCTGAGAAATACATCAAGATTTTTACATTCTTGAGCCAAAAGGAGATTGAGGATTTGGTAGCGGAACATAAAGAAGCGCCACACATGAGGGCACTTCAAAAAAGACTGGCCGAAGAGGTCACTGTAATGGTACATTCTAAGGAGGATTTGGACAATGCTATAAAGGCCAGTAATATCCTATTTGGAAAATCAACTTCTGAAGACTTGAAACAGCTGAACGAAAAAACATTTTTGGATGTTTTTGATGGGGTTCCCCAAGCTACTATTGCAAAAGATGAGCTTGAGCCTGGTTTGGATATGATTGGAGCATTGGCAGCCAAGACTAGCTTTTTGGGTTCCAACGGTGAAGCAAGAAGGGAGCTGAAACAAAATTCCATTTCGGTAAATAAGGAAAAGGTAAAGGACGATTATCTGATAACAGCATCAGATTTAATCAATGATAAATTTGTGTTGCTACAACGTGGCAAGAAGAATTATTTTGTTCTGGTAGTAGAATAAAATGAAAAAGCCATCTTTTAAAGATGGCTTTTGTTTTTTTATGCCAAAAAGGAGATGCCGTACCGGCCACATATTTCACTGATCTTGGCAAAATCTGGTGGACCAGGTGGCAATTTCCCCAATTCTTCAAACATCAATTCCAGACCTGCTGGAAAAACGCTTAAAATGGTTTTGCAATCTTGGTCTCCGACTACTTTCCAAGTATGTGGAACATTTTTAGGTGCAAAAGCCAAATCTCCTGCTTTCAAAATTGTGGTTTCGTCACCTACGGTAACTTCCAGCTCTCCTTCCAAAACTTTGAATATTTCGTCTTCATTGGTGTGCACATGGGGTGGAATCATGGTTCCTGGTGGATTTACTTCTTCAATCAAAGTAAAAAGACCATTGGTATCCTCGCTGGTCAGTTTAAAGGTTTGTTGATCACCGATCACATTTACTTGTTTGCCTTCACCCTTTCTTACAATTTTCGGATCAAGAGGTTTGCCATCTTTTTCATCTTTGGAAGAAAAATGGGCAAATGCGGGCAAGGAGGCAAGTGCCGCTGCAGAGAGGGCACTACGTTTTAAAAATACATTTCTATTCATCTTATGTTTGTTTGGTTTCGTAAATAAATTACGCAAAACTCTGAAAATATGATGCTTAGGTATATGTAAAAGGTACTGTATTGTGTGTAGATGGGGTGAGATTGACTTTTGTCTGGTTTAAAGTACCATCAAATTGCATCCTCTGATGTCTGAATCATCAAAGCGACCCAGTACTTCAAAAGTTCCGTTGGGATAGGTTTTTCCTAAATCTTGCGTAGCGATAAATGAGCAGGAATAGATGTTGGCCAAATCAATAACATTGATTCCCCCAGTTTTTCCGTTGGACTGTATGGTCAAAGGATCTTCCGTATCCCGAGTGATTATTTTCATCCATGGTGGGGTTTGAAAAATCCCATCACCTTTGGAATATCCTTGGGACAAAAGTTCCGTCATACCATATTCTGAGTGGATTTTGTTAACGCCCAATCCTTGTTTTAAGATTTGATGTAGTTCTTCGCGAATAAGCTCTTTACGACGGCCTTTCATACCACCAGTTTCCATAACGATGGTATTTTTTAAATGCACGGGAAATTGTTCAGCCAGATCTAGTAGTGCGAAAGAAACACCAATTAATAGGGTTTTTTTACCACTTTTATCAAGGTCTTCAAGTTTTTGATGAAGTTCTTCAAGGTTGTGGAGGTAAAACCCACTTTCTGGGTGTTCAGATTTTTCTATAAGGCTTTTGACCATATAAATCAATGATGAACCTTCTCTTTCCAGATAAGATGGTAAAAGGGCTAGAATGCACAGCTCTTCTGGCGAACCATAGAAAGTTTTAAAGGCTTTCAAAAAACTTTCTTCGTATAGTTTAAGGTCAGGAACATAATGTTTGCTAATAATGCTTTGTGTTGTGCCACTACTGGTAAAAATAGTTTTTGCTTCCTTTTGGGTTGAAAGTACCTTGTGGGATTTAAAAAATGAAATAGGCAAAAAGGGGATTTCTTCTAGCAGGGAAACCTTTTGGGGTGACTTTTTCAGGTAGTCGCAAAATTGTTGGTAAACCTTGTTATTTCCATATTGAAACCGGAAAACGTCCAATGCCAACGTATCAAATTCATCTGCATTGCTGATATTGAAAATCCGATAGGTATCAAATTGTTTCATTCAGGTCCAAAAGTACCTAAAAATAAAAAAGCCCTTCGTGAAAAGGGCTTTAAAAATATGTTGTTTTTTATTTTACGACCAGCTTTCTGGTCATGGTTTTTTTGCGTTCCGTTACTTGGAGTACATAAACACCTGGAACCAATCTGGATATATCTAAAGTGTTTGTGGTTATTCTATTGGTTAGCACTACCTCTCCAAAAACATCATAAATCTTGATTTGTTTGGTTCCATTGGATTCTGTAGTAATATAGACTTCATTCCCGTAGGCTGGATTAGGGTACATTTTAAAACCCTTGAGCTCTTGAACAGGTTCATTGTTCACTGTAACCAGATCTTGACCGAAAGAAAGTAATGGTAAAGCCATAAGTAAAACAAAGTAGATTTTCTTCATAAAAGCAGATTTGGGGTATATGTGCAATATAAAAGTAGGTAAACAGTGTAATGTTGCCCATATTATGTTGTGAAAACACTAAAACAGGTGGTAAAGCGTTGGAAATTGTTGTTTAGGATCTTTGGGTAGGGGTAAAAAGCAGTGAACTACTTCACAATGAGCTTTCTAGTGGCAACTTTGTTTTGCTCAAAAACCCTAAGAATGTAGACGCCTTTATCCAAATCGGAAAGGTTGAGTTCCTTTCCTAAAATAGTGGTTTGCAGTACTTGTGTTCCCAGTACATCAAATACATGAATTTTTTTAGGAGCATTGAGCTTGGTCTCGATGTATACCTTGCCTTGGGTAACTGGGTTGGGATAAAGCTTAAACCCGTCAATATCCGCACTTGTCTTGGCGCTTTCCTGAGAAAACCCAAGTGCACAGACAAAAAAGAGAATGACTAGGTAAAAGTGCTTCATATGTTAATGGATGCAAAGGCTATGCCACAAATATATAAAAATTGCAATGCGAAAGTGGAACCGTTTGACGAATAGAGGGTTACTTTTCGATGAAATGCAAAAAAGAAGCCCTCGATAAGTCGAGGGCTCTTTATATTTTAAAAGGAATTTTACTAGTTGATACCAACCGTCCAACCAGCTCCCCAAGTTGCAATATCGGTTCCTGTACCATTACCAACACCTGTAATGAAGTCTGATTCGTTGAAAACTTCTCCGGTATCGTTCTTCAAAGTAGTGGTAACATTGTTGAACGTTACATCTACAGCATTTAGTAGGTCGTCCAATACACCTTGTCCGGTTGGGTTGTCACCTGCATCACCATCCAAATCAAATGCCTCATCAAAGTCGTTGAAAACAACATTGGTGAACGTACCTTGAGTACCAGCTCTTAGTCTGATAGCTTCACTGGTTCCATCATTAACACCAACAATTGTTACGTTGGTTACAGTAGGAGCAGAGAAATACCCACCTTCGTTACTGAAGTCCGTATTGTAACCATCGCACTCAAAAGCTTTGTCGTGGCTAGTTCCGTGCTGTACGTAAACATCTGTCAATGATCCCACGAATCCTTCTGTCCAGTCAATGGAATCATCCTCTGAATTTACAACTACCAAGTGGCTTGCTTCAACAGTACCACCAAAGAATTCGAATCCGTCATCAGAGCCTTCATAAACTTCAACATAATCGATAGTGGTTCCCGTACCAACTCCGTAAACAGAAAGTCCATTTAACTCAGCGTTACCATCAATGGCACCACCTGCATACTCGATACGAACATACTGAAGACTTCCAGAATCATCTCCCGGAGTGTTTCCACCGAAAGACAAACCTCCAACTTCTGTTGTTGCCGTATCTACTGAACCATCTGCAGTTGAGTTGATAGGTGCCTTACCACAAAGTACTATTCCACCCCAGTTTCCTGAGCTTGGATTTGCTGCATTTGAAGTAAATACGATTGGATTGGAAGCAGTACCGTTAGCAACGATTTTTGCACCTTGTTGAATTGCAATGTAGGCATTTACTCCTACTGGCTCGGCTTTAATGGTCATACCGGCAGGTACGATCATTGTTGCTCCGTCAGCAATAAGAACTGGACCTGTAACAATGTACTCGGTATCAGCATCTAAAGATAAATCTGAAGTGTACACACCACTAAGGTTTACAGTAGTGGTCTCTGAGCCACCTCCGGTTGTATTGTTGGTGGTATTGTTTGTAACACTGCTATCGTTGATAACAATATCGGAGGTATCGTCAGCTTCACATGCAATGAATAGTGCAGCGGCTATACCTAAAAATAAAAACTTGTTTTTCATTTGTAAGAATTTAGAAAGAATTAAAATTTATATTTAAGGGTTAGCCCAACGTTAACCCCAAGGTTATACTCTCGTATGATGACATCTCCGATTCCGGTACCTTCCCTAACCAATGAGATATCTGGATCTAAAATATTTTTTGCGGAAAGGTTTGCTTCAAAATGCTCACCGAAGGAATTTTGCCAAACAAAATTCAATGTAGGTACGGCTCTTTCCACAATGTTTCCTAAGCTACCTGCTCCCAATGAAAAAATGCGATCAGAGAAATAAGAGAAAGCTACTGTGGCTTTTGGTTTATAGCTTCCAAATACCGGGCTATAGTTCAAATCAGCGTTTATGATAAAAGGTGATGCACCTTCAAGTTCATCAGAGTCACGATCAAAATTGGTTCCGAATGTGTTTTCCGAACCAGCGGGGATATCTCTTAAGTCTTGCTCGGTATGGGTATATGCTGCATTGACACCAGCTGAAACGATGGCGTTTTCATCCGCATCCATTAGTAAGTTTTTACGCAGTTCCAATTCTACCCCATAAACATCAGCTTGTTCTCCAGTTCTAAAATAGCGCTGCGTTCCGGTTGCGTCGGCGGCAACTACTCGGTTCACTGGATCCTTAATGGTTTTGGCAAAAGCAGCTAACGAAATAATCTCACCTCTTTCCAAAAACCACTCATATTTAAGGTCGTAGTTGTATATGTCTGAATAGGTTGGGCCGTTTCCATCGAGTCCTCCCAATAGGTCAGGGTTACCACCAACTCTTTGTGTTACGGACTCGTAAACAAAAGGTGCAGCCTCTTTAAATTCAGGGAACGATGCTGTTTTACTGAAGCTTGCTCTTAAATTAGAGTTTTCAGTTAGGGAGTATTTAGCATTCAAGCTTGGCAAGAAAATGTTTTCATAAACTTCCCTGAAGCCAGGATCGGTAGCACTAATATTAATCACATCGTAAACCACTTTTTGACTGTACGACTCCACACGCAAACCTGGCACAATACTTAAATTGTCAGTAAGGCCCAATTCTGCAGTTGCATAAAGTGCATGAATGTTCAAATTCCCTTTATACGTATTTTCAGGAAGCCCAGGTCTATTAGTATTCCCTATTTCATTGCTGATAGGATTCAATACTATAGTGTTCCATAATCCTTCACCATCAGGAATATTGATGTTACTTACATCAAAAATTGAATTAAAGTTGTTGATGTCGGTAACAGGTGTGTTGGCTCTATCCTGAATATCGTAACCATATCTGATACTGTTGAACCTACGTTCTTTTCTTCTTCCGTTATACCCAAAGTTGAATTTTACTTTCTCCGAAGCCTGATAACCCAAGTTCATGAAGCTGTTTAACTCATCATCTTCTATA
>QGCX01000081.1_pt1 | contig 22194 bp, 18 predicted proteins | sample 4708031 | NCBI WGS metagenome assembly QGCX01 (sample SAMN08941163, study PRJNA450518) | Sediment metagenome, whole genome shotgun sequencing project. | reverse complement strand
AGTGCTTGAGAAACGTCCATAAAAAATCCGAGGGAATTAAATTCACTCGGATTTTTACACATTGTAAAGATCGTTCAACTGTTCATTTATGGCCTAAATGATCGGCATTAGAGCCTTGGTTCTCCTTTTTCAATTGTTGGAGCTTAAGCTTCTACATCTAGCTCTTTTAGTTTGCGGGTGAGGGTATTGCGTCCCCAGCCTAATAGCCGTGCTGCTTCTTGTTTGTGACCGTGGGTATGTTCTAAGGCTGTGGTTAACATAATCCGTTCAAAGTCTGGCATCGCTTCACTGAGGATATCGATTTGTCCCGATACCAGCTGCTGAGAGACCCAGCTTTTAAGCAATGTTCGCCAATTAGTATCAGCCGTTTCACCGGGTTCGGTTGCTACCGGTTGGCTTAGCTCGGGAGGCAAGTCAGCGGGCAGTACTTCTTGACCGCTAGCCATCACCGTTAACCAACGGCAGACATTTTCTAATTGACGTACGTTGCCGGGCCAAGCCAGCTGCATCATGAAGCGCTGGGTATCTTTATGCAGCAGCTTACTTTCTACATTAAGTTCTTTAGCTGCAATTTCGAGGAAATGCTTGGCTAAAGCCGGGACGTCCTCGCGGCGCTCGCAGAGTGAAGGAAGATGAATTCGAATTACATTTAAGCGGTGGAATAAATCCTCGCGAAAGTCACCTTCGGTGACTTTTTTTTCTAAGTTCTGGTGCGTTGCTGCAATGATCCGCACATCAACTTGCACCGGTGAGTGCCCGCCTACGCGGTAGAATTGCCCATCGGCCAAAACTCTTAATAAACGTGTTTGAATATCTAAGGGCATGTCACCGATTTCATCGAGAAACAAAGTACCACCGTTAGCTTGTTCAAAGCGCCCATGGCGGATGTTGTTCGCCCCGGTAAAGGCTCCCTTCTCATGGCCAAATAGTTCTGATTCAATCAAATCTTTCGGAATCGCTGCCATATTCAACGCAATGAAGCTGCCGCTAGCTCGAGGGCTATGCTTATGTAGGGCGTGGGCGACTAATTCTTTACCAGTACCCGATTGACCGTTAATCAAAACTGAAATGCTGGAGCGGGAAAGGCGGCCAATGGCACGAAACACTTCCTGCATGGCCGGGGCTTCACCAATAATCTCAGGCGCGGGTGAGCTAGGCTTGTTATTGGCCTTACTACCTTTATGTTCTCTGGAAACGGTAACGGCGCGCTCGGTTAAAGCTACGGCTTCATCGATATCGAAAGGTTTGGGAAGATACTCAAAGGCTCCTCTTTGGTAAGCGTTTACGGCGCTATCAAGGTCGGAGTGTGCCGTCATGATAATTACAGGCATATCGGGGTGATGAGCTTGAATTTTTTCCAGTAGGCTTAGGCCATCCATACCAGGCATGCGAATATCCGAAATAACTACATCGGGTTGCTCGTAGTCCAGTTGCTGAAGCATCATTTCGCCATCGGCAAAGCTTAAACAGTCATATCCCGCAGTTTTGAGTGCTTTTTCTAACACCCAACGAATTGAGCTATCGTCATCAACCACCCATATTGTTGCTGCCATGTTAGTACTTCCTTAACGTCGTAGTGGAAGATGAATGGTAAATTCGGTGTGGCCTGGCCAACTGGCGCATTCGATCTTCCCTTTATGCTGATTAATTAAATTTTGTGAAATTGATAAGCCGAGGCCGGTTCCGCCTTCTCGTCCTGTTACCATGGGGTAGAAAAGAGTGTCTAGTAGTTCGGTAGGAATTCCCGGACCGTTATCAACTATGCGTATTTCTGCGGCTAATTTGTAACGCTGTCCTGCGATGGTGGCTTGATGAGCAGTTCGAGTAATAATATTGATAATCCCGCCTTTATCACTTAAGGCTTGTACAGCATTTTGTACTATGTTGAGAAAAGCCTGTAGTAATTGTTCATGGTCCATTTCAAAGTCAGGAATACTTGGATCGTAGTCGCGTTCGATGGTGATCCCTTGCGGTAAATCCAGTTTTACCAGTTGCCGTACTTTCTCTAATACCGAGTGTACATTGTGCAGTTCGTGAGTACCGGGGCGTTGCGGACCTAATAGTCTGTCAACCAGCTTACGTAGCCGGTCGGCCTGCTCAATGATAATCCCAGTAAACTCTTTTAATTCTGGGTTTACGAGTTCTTTCTCTAATAATTGTGCCGCGCCGCGAAGCCCACCCAAGGGGTTTTTAATTTCGTGGGCTAACCCGCGAACCAATTCTTTAGCTGCCTGTTGCTGAGCATGTTGATACAGCTCTTGAGAAATCTTCTTTTGCTGACCTATCGCTCGCATTTCCAGCATCAATAGATTCTTTTTGCCGTTATTGATATGAGTGGCAGAAAGCTCGACTAAGGCGTGGTGGCTGTCAAAAACGAGTGTCACTTCGTTGTCGGTAAAGCTTTGTCCATTGCCACAAAGGCTATTTAATTTACTCAGTTCAAGTGAGCTGTGCTTGACTTGCATATCCAGTGGTTCGCCAACCAGGCGTTTGGCACTTTGACCGAGTAGCTGTTCCGCTGAAGCATTGACATATTGGATTTTTAACGCGACATCAAGTAGCACAATGGCGGTAACTTGGTTCTCTAGAACTAAGCGCTTTAATCCAGAAATATCTAACACTGCTTTCTCCTGAATGGTGCGCACTAAATTGGTGCGCTTGCACGGATTATAAACCTAAAAAGCAGAGAGTGGTTGGTTAACCTCCCCCTGTGGCGGCTGCTCCGCCTACAGATGCGTTAGCGCGGTGCAAAAAAACGGTTATCGATTTAGATGATGCAATTTCCTTGCCCGATTCATCGACAAGCTGCACTTTAATAGTGTGGGCGCCGCGATCAATATTGGTGAGCTGAAAATTAGCAAATTTAGTAATCTGCCCTTGAGGAATGCCATCTAAAATCAGCTTGAAACCCATGTTATTTTGCGGGCTTGGCTGGGTTGTGGCAGTGATGTTTAACTGCCCTTGATTATCTCGAACCGTTTCTTCATGGCTAGGATTAGTAATATTGACCTGATATTTAATGGCTTTTTGTTGTTTTTTTATTGGCTGTCTTGGGGTAACAAGTGGACCTGTCGTGGCGGGAGGTGTCACCTCGACCTTGAGTGGAGTAGCCCCTTGTTTAGGGTGGTCTGAAAAATGGGTAATACCGTTTTCGTCAATCCATCGATAGATAGTATCTGCGGCGTAGCTTGAAGCGATGCTGCCAAGTAACACAGATAAAACTATTAGCCATTTGTTCATACACAGTTCCTCCTTATCGTTGCTAAAGGTGGGCGTAATTCTATGAAAATGCAATAAAAAAACCCGCTTTAAAGCGGGTTTTTCAAGCTAAGTAACGTTTTACTTAGTTATACGCTGTAGTACATTTCGAACTCAACTGGGTGAGTTGTCATGTTTAGGCGCTCGATGTCTGCGGCTTTCAATTCGATGTAAGAATCGATGTAGTCATCGGAGAATACGCCACCAGCAGTCAAGAAGGCACGGTCTTCATCCAAGTTTTTCAATGCCTCTTCTAGAGAAGTGGCTACTTGTGGAATTGCAGCTGCTTCTTCAGCTGGTAGGTCGTACAAATCTTTATCCATTGCATCGCCAGGGTGAAGCTTATTCTTAATTCCGTCTAGGCCAGCCATCAACATAGCTGAGAATGCTAGGTATGGGTTAGCCGTTGGGTCAGGGAAGCGAACTTCGATGCGACGTGCTTTTGGTGATGGAACCACTGGAATACGGATAGAAGCAGAACGGTTACGTGCAGAGTAAGCCAACATAACTGGGGCTTCGAAGCCTGGTACTAAACGCTTGTAAGAGTTAGTTGAAGCGTTGGTGAACGCATTCAATGCTTTAGCGTGCTTGATGATACCGCCAATGTAGAAAAGAGCAGTTTCAGATAGGCCGCCGTATAGGTCACCAGCAAACAAGTTTTCGCCGTCTTTCCAAATTGATTGGTGAACGTGCATACCGCTACCGTTGTCACCGACAACGGGCTTAGGCATAAAGGTAGCTGTTTTTCCGTAAGCGTGAGCAACGTTGTGGATTACGTACTTAAGGATTTGAGTTTCGTCAGCTTTACCAATAATGGTGTTGAATAAAGTTGCGATCTCGTTTTGACCAGCAGTTGCTACTTCGTGGTGGTGAGCTTCAACAGTTAGGCCCATTTCTTCCATTACTAGACACATTGCAGAGCGGATGTCTTGAGAGGAATCTACTGGAGCTACTGGGAAGTATCCGCCTTTCACGCCTGGACGGTGACCCGTGTTACCGTCTTCAAAAGCTTTGTCTGAGTTCCAGCAAGCTTCGTCTGCATCAATTTTGTACATAGAACCTGACATGTCAGTTTTGTACTTAACATCGTCAAATAAGAAGAACTCTGGCTCAGGACCAAAGTAAGCAGTGTCTGCAATACCAGAAGCACGCATGTACTCTTCAGCGCGTTTAGCTACTGAACGCGGGTCACGGTCGTAACCTTGCATAGTTGCAGGTTCTAATATGTCACAACGAAGGTTTAAAGTAGCTTCTTCTGTGAATGGGTCAAGAACGGCAGTAGCAGCATCAGGCATTAGTACCATGTCTGATTCGTTGATGCCTTTCCAGCCAGAAATTGAAGAACCATCAAACATTTTACCGTCGGTGAAGAAGTCTTCGTCAACTTGGTGAGATGGAATAGATACGTGTTGTTCTTTACCTTTAGTATCGGTAAAGCGTAGGTCAACAAATTTAACTTCTTGCTCTTTAAGCAAAGCTAAAACTTCTGCAGACATGTTTTTAACCTCCGGTGTCATCAAAATTGATGGTTCAATCGATTTAATAGTATTTATTTTTACGAGTAATCGTCGTTGTTTTGCATCAAGCTAAAACTATGCCAAGACGTAAGTCATTGATATTGGAAACTATTGACGCAATAGGCATCAATATAGTGCAAGGTGTTGCACTGATATGGTGCTATGTCTGTCCGTTTTGGTGCATTAAGTTGTTAGCTGGTCATATCATACCTTATTCGGAACAATTAAAAACCGTGATCAACTTAAAACTATGAGAATTTGTCGTTTATATGTACAATAGCGCACTTTTTATTTTTACCTCAATTTATGAAAGGGCTGAAAGCCGTGCTAGATAAGTTAAGAAACATCGCCATTATTGCTCACGTTGACCATGGGAAGACTACCTTGGTAGACAAACTATTGCAGCAATCGGGCACTCTACAAACACGTGGAGATGCTGAAGAGCGTGTGATGGACTCAAACGATCTTGAAAAAGAACGTGGTATTACCATTTTGGCCAAGAATACGGCAATTGAGTGGAATGATTACCACATCAATATTGTTGATACTCCTGGACACGCAGATTTCGGTGGTGAGGTAGAACGCGTATTGTCTATGGTTGACTCAGTATTGTTGCTTGTAGACGCTCAAGAAGGTCCAATGCCGCAGACGCGTTTCGTAACACAAAAAGCTTTCGCCCAAGGCTTAAAGCCTATTTTGGTGATTAATAAAATTGATAAGCCGGGTGCTCGCCCAGATTGGGTGATGGATCAAGTCTTCGATTTGTTTGATAACCTTGGCGCGACCGATGAGCAGTTGGATTTTCAAGTCGTATACGCCTCTGCATTAAACGGTTGGGCAAGCGTTGAAGAAGATGCGCAAACTGATAACATGGAAGCGCTATTCCAAGCCATCGTTGACAATGTTGCAGCACCGGAAGCGAAAAGCGGTGAAGGTTTGCAAATGCAAATTTCTCAGCTTGATTACAACTCTTACGTAGGCGTAATTGGTGTGGGTCGGGTTTCTCGTGGTTCAGTTAAAACCAATCAACAAGTGACCGTAGTGGGCGCCGATGGTAAAACTCGTAACGGTAAAGTGGGCCAAGTACTGGGTTATTTAGGTCTAGAACGTCATGAAGTTACCGAAGCTAGCGCCGGTGACATTATTGCCATTACTGGTTTAGGCGAGTTGAAGATTTCTGACACCATTTGTGATCAAAGTAATGTTGAGGCCTTGCCTGCGCTGTCAGTTGATGAACCAACGGTTACTATGACTTTTCAAGTAAACACCTCTCCTTTTGCTGGTAAAGAAGGCAAGTACGTGACTTCACGTAATATTTTGGAGCGTTTACAGCAGGAACTGGTGCATAACGTAGCCTTGCGCGTCGAAGAGACCGATGATCCAGATAAATTCCGCGTATCGGGTCGTGGCGAATTACACCTAGGTATTCTTATTGAAAACATGCGTCGCGAAGGTTTCGAGTTGGCGGTGTCGCGCCCAGAAGTAATTCTGCGCACAGTGGATGGCCAATTAGAAGAACCTTATGAAGTTGTGACCATTGATGTGGAAGAAGAGCATCAGGGTAGCATTATGGAGCAGATTGGCTTACGTAAGGGTGAGTTAACTGATATGGCGCCAGATGGCAAAGGTCGCGTACGGATGGACTTTATGATTCCTTCACGTGGCTTGATTGGCTTCCAAACTGAGTTCATGACCCTCACTTCGGGTTCTGGTTTGCTTTACCATACTTTTGATCACTATGGCCCACACAAAGGCGGCACTATTGGTCAACGCCAAAACGGGGTATTGATTTCTAATGCAACGGGTAAAGCGCTAACTTACGCCTTGTTTAATCTGCAAGAGCGTGGCCGTTTATTTACTAAACACGCCGATGAAGTGTATGAAGGTCAAGTGGTAGGTATTCATAGTCGTGACAATGACCTAACTGTGAACTGTCTAAAAGGTAAACAATTAACCAACGTACGCGCATCGGGTACCGATGAAGCGCAAGTATTAACGCCGCCGATCGTAATGACGCTAGAACAAGCGCTAGAGTTTATCGATGATGATGAGTTGGTAGAAGTAACGCCGGAGAATATTCGTATTCGTAAGCGTCACTTAACCGAAAATGACCGTAAACGTGCTGCTCGTCCGCCTAAGGCTTAAGTGGAAGTAGCAATTAGAAAAGGCAGCTTCGGCTGCCTTTTTTGTTGCACTGAAAAAGTGCGCGAAGGATTAACTTAGTACGGGAAGTATTGCAGCATCGTTGTTTGGGCTTAACTTACTTTTGGGCTGTGAGTCCATGCTGGCCTGTACATTTTGCTTTATTAATTCAAACAAAGGTTGATACAACAGCGGCAAATAGCTTTGAAAGCGTTCAATCGTAATATGATAGGCGGCGCGAATACCGTGGTAATCGATATCGGGGCCAATTCGTGTCATCTTTATACCAAATAGCGACAAGCTACGTGCTAATTTAGGTTCGACCATCACATACGCATGTTTGATGCCGCTATACTCAGCCATAATTGACGCAGCCAGATAGAGGCTCATGCTGATATAGGGAAAGGTGCGCAGCTCTTTATCACTGAAGTGGTCTAAGCCTACGCCTGAAGGTCTTGCTCCATATTGTTGGTCGACTCGACGACGCCGAAATGCACCATCTAAAGCGACTCGCGAGACTTCGCAAATATCTTCTTTAGCGAAGTTGTCGGGGTGCAGCTTCTTGTTAGTAATCGCCGAGCTACAGGCGTCTAGCAAGGGTAGGCTTTGTTGGCTATTAGGGTTAACCAAGCGTAAGCAACCGGCGTCTAAACCCGAATTTAGATGCTGAACACGGCAAAAATGCGAGTAGTTATCATATTGATCTCGCTCTAATTGCAGGGTATTGCTAGGCTCAAACTGAAACTCTTCGCAGTATACTCGATGGCGCAATTGAAAGATGCTGCGTAAGTCATGTTCATTGTTGGCAATGCTGGCCTGAAAATAACGTTGGTAGCGTTGTGCAAGTGCCTCGCCTTGATGCAACAGGGTTAGTTGTTTTACTGATGGCGCTGAATAAGTATGTTTGCGCGGGGCTGTACTGCTTGGTTGTTGGTAACTCACTTGAAAACCCTGTGTTATTTCTTGATTTACTAAGCTTGCTTAGCTCGAGTTGGCTAATAACTAACAAAATAATTAGATAGCCTTTTAAGTAAGTGGTCACCCAATTTTGATGTTTCTTTGCTTGATTTGTGCTTTGGCGCATTGCTTGGTATATGAAAACCTTATCAAAACTTCAGTTTTGTTTCAGGATTTTGGCTGTTTTGTGATGTCGTTTGGTTGATTTTTAACTCATAGCAGAGGGCTGAAAATATGGATGATGTTTTCTATGAGTCGACGATAGATAGGGCGTTTTCGCCAAGCAATAGGATTGATGCGGCTGCTTTGTTGTATGTAGTTTTGAATAATTCGATACAGATCTTCAGCGTAGGTGGGGTCGTCAATGATCGAGGTCACTTCAAAGTTGAGCCAAAAGCTGCGCATGTCTAAGTTAACTGTTCCCACTAAGGCGATTTGCTGGTCTATTAATAGGCTTTTGGTATGCAGTAGGCCGCCCTTAAATCGAAATATATTAACGCCTACATCAAGTAGTTGCTGATAGAAGGAGTGGCTGGCGTAGCGCACTAAGCGGGAATCGTTTTTTGCTGGTAGGATTAGAATCACTTCTACGCCTCGGCTAGCGGCGGTTACTAATGCCATTTGTAGGCTTTCATCGGGAACAAAGTAGGGGCTAGTGAGTACGATTTGCCGTTTCGCCGCATAAATAGAGCACAGTAGCAATTGAATTACGTGGTCACCAAAGATCCCTGGCCCCGAGGGCATTATTTGCATTTTTTGTTGCCCACAGCTGGCCTGGGCTTGCTCTAGATTCAATTGTTCAATGGCTGCGTCGCCAGTTTCCATTTCTATGTCATAGGCCACGACCGCTTGCAAATTAAGTGCGGCAGGTCCTTCAACCCTGAGCATTAGATCGATCCATTGGCCAAGGCCGCGCTGCTGATTAAAGTAGCGAGGATCGACCAAGTTCATGGAGCCGCTATAGGCGATCCGTTGATCGATAGCCACGATCTTTCTATGTAATCTTAAATCGATACGTTGCAGCAGCATTCGTATGGGATTGGCATGCAGGGCATCAATTACCTGTACACCTTGCTTCCTAAGGGCTTTACATTGGGATGATTTAAGAAAGGAGCTGGAGCCCACTGAATCAGCTAGCAAATAGACACTTACTCCTCGCTGTGCGGCTTCGGCCAGTTGTTGTAACAGTGGGTCAACTAAGCCACCTTGTTGTACGATGTAGAATTCCATGAATATGCTGTGCTCCGCTGAGGCTATGTCGGCGCGCAATTGTTCTAGGGTAGCCAGCGAATCTTGAAAATTTTCTAACTGGTTGCCGCCTAAGACGGGCAACCCCAACAAACGTTGGGTGAGTTTATTCAAGGGTTCTGCTTGAGCTGAACAAGAGTGTTTCACCACATGAGGGGAGCGGTTGAATAGCTCAATCCGTTGCTTGTATTTGACTTCCATCATGCGACCGCGTTTGGCGCGGAGACGCCCAAGATAGCGTTCGCCAAATAATTGGTAGCAAATAATGCCAAATAAGGGCAATAGGTAAATGAGTAATAGCCAACTTAAAGTAACGCCTACAGCTCTACGTTTTAATATCACCTGCAAAGTGACGAGGGTAATTAGCAGGGCGTAGATGAGTAAGCCTAGATCGCTTAAGGCGGTATTTAACACGCGCATCCTTCAGACTACTAGTATTTGATTAATCTAACACAAGCCGCAAAATGCGTCATGGTGGTTTTGTTGGGCAGGGCCTTGCTTATCGCAAAAACGAAAATTAGCAGTCAGAAGGGGTAAGTTTTTAATTAATATTGTTGTTTGTGCTAGCGAAGTCTATTTATGGTGTCTGCTTATATTCAAACAAATCATCTTGGGGGATAAGCGAAAAATGGCAACCACCTACTGGCGTAGGTGGTGTAGGGAAAGTTAAGGCTGGTTAGTTATCATCAGAAAGCGCTTATTTAGGTGGTAATCACTGTTGATTACAGGCCCATTTCGCCTTTGATTTGTTCTATCCAAGTTGAGACTCGCTCATCGCTTAAATGAGCTTGGTTGTCTTTATCAATCACTAAACCGAGAAACTGGTCATCATCAACGGCATTGGACTCATTAAAGTCATAGCCATCAATCGGCCAATGACCCACCATCTCTGCACCGCATTCGGCAATGTAGTCATATAGTTCACCCAGTCCGTCGACAAATTGGTCGGGATAGTTCACTTGGTCACCTAAACCAAATAAAGCGACTTTTTTACCCGCTAAGTCTAGCTCGTCAAAGTTGGGTAAAAACTCTTCCCAGCTTTCTTCTGAACAGTCGCTATCCATGCCTGGCAGTTGGCCTTCACCCAAAGTGGGGGTGCCTAAAATAAGGTAGTCGTAAGCCAGTAGGTCGCCTGCTTCTACTTTGTTAATATTGAGCGGTTTTGCTGCTAGCTCATCACCTAGCTGCTTTTGAATTTGCTTCGCTACTTTACGGGTGCTTCCGGTATCGGTTCCAAAAAAGATTCCTACCTTGGCCATAAATTACTCCTTCATTTACCAATGTCTTTTTCTGTCATTCTCAGAACGGTGATAAAGCTAAGTGCGCACCGACTGGAAGTAGATAAATAGCAATAACTAAGCCAGAGTGAATAACTCGTTAATCGGCCAAAATCACCACCAAATCGGCACTCATTAAGCGAGTTTGCTATCAGAGTGATAAATTTTGTCATTCAACTATCAAAGTGATAGTGATAATCGGTGATAGTGGCGATATACCGCTATTTGCTAAAACTTGAGTAGGCTTATTGGCCGATTAATTGTTGGTAGCTCTGGGGGGTATCGATATCTAAATGAATGGAGGGTTCTTTCAAATTGAGGAAACGCATTGGATAGTGTTTTAGCAGCGCTTTCATCGACTTGTGCTGCTGTTGCTGTTCTATCACTGGCTTTAGCCGAGAAGAGAGCAGCACCGGGTGGCCAGTTTGCTGTTCTGTACCGGGAAATACTGTAGCTTCGCCTCGCTGCTCCCATAAGCGCGTAAATATTGCTGGAGCGATGCAGGGCATATCGGCATGAGTGACAAAGAAATAGTCATGGTGCAGCTGTGTAACTGCCTGACGAATGGATGAGTACATGCCCTGTTGATAATCGTGATTAAATACCAACTCGACAGGGTAAGGCGCTAGCTGCTGAATAAGTTCATCACCACGGTAGCCAACGACTACAATCACCCTCGCACAAGAAGCTAAGGCATTTATAACACTGTGTTCAACAATGGTGGCGCCATTGAAGGGCAATAGTAGTTTCCAGTCCCCCATTCGCGACGACAAGCCCGCCGCGGGAATAATACAGTCAGCATTGATTTTTTGGGGCCGTTCTTGCATAACTGATCCCTCGATTCATTGTCTTAATAGTATTAGCCGATAGATTATGCGACTCGACCACTACCATATCACTGCAGCCGATTTCGAGGCCATTCAATTGTTAAATAAATCGGGCCGTCCTGCTAGGTTTATTTCGGTGGTGGGTGGTGGTGGAAAATCCCAGTTAATCAAATGGCTAGCGTCAGTGTATAAGGCCCAAGGTTATACAGTTTGTATCGCCAGCTCTACTAAAACTTACCTGCCCGAATATGATGAAGTGGATGGGGTGATTCCGTTGGCCTCGCGCCAACAAATGTGTCGCTTGCCCAGATTGCTAAGTCATTATAGTAGGCTGTCCGGCTCGATACATTTTCTGTATAAACAGCGCTTAAGTAGTGCAGTTGATGAGCCCACAAAGGTGCAGGGATTTAGCGTGGATGATTTAGCTGATTTGGCCAAGTTAACGCTATTTGATGTGTTGTTAGTGGAAGCGGATGGGGCCAAACACCTGCCACTTAAAGCCCCTGCGGAGCATGAACCTTGCGTTTGTGAGTTAACGGATTTACTGATTGGCGTCATTGGTGCCGAGGCGATTTTTGCCCCCGCGGTGCCGCAACAAATCCATCGCTGGCAGAATTTCAGTGAAGTGGCGGCTTGTAAAGCGGGTGCTGAAGTAGATGAAGCGGTGCTGGAACGATTACTCGCGCATTCGCAGGGGCTTTTTAAAAACAGTCCTAAAGGTGCTAACAAGTTATGGTTAATCAATAAGATGGACCGTTGTTTAAATCCGTCCCGTTTAAGACAATTTGCCCAGCAACTCACGAGTCAAACTGAGCTGCTTAATGCGATATGGCTTAGCCAACTGAATATACCCACACCAACAGTAGAACGTTATTTTGCCTCTTAGATATGCAGTATAAGGACAGCTATGCCTAAAAATACCACGCCTTGTTATTTTCCTCCTCGAGCCTCAAGTATATCCAATGACGGATTAGTGGTGATTCGTGGTGCTGGAGATATTGCCACTGGCATTGCGTTGCGGCTGTATAATACTGGTTTTAGCATCATCATGACCGAAATTGCACGGCCAACTATGATCCGTTGTAGCGTGTCTTTGGGCCAATGCGTCTATCAAGATGCTCATCAGGTTGAAGGCATTAGCGCGCGAAAGGCTCAGGACCTTAACCATGCCTTGGCCTTGTTAGAGCAAGGCCATATTCCGGTATTGAAGGATGAAAACTTACAGCAGGTAGCTCGCTTACAGCCGCGCTATGTGATTGATGCCATTTTGGCTAAGCGGAATTTAAATTTTCATCGTGATTTAGCCCCCATCACCATAGCCTTGGGACCGGGCTTTAGCGCGGGTATTGAATGTGATGCGGTGATTGAAACCAATCGAGGCCACCACCTAGGCCGGATCATCTATCAGGGTTCGACTCAAGATAATACTGGAGTGCCCGGTAATATTGCCGGTTTTAGTCATCAGCGAGTGATTCGAGCTCCCTGTGCCGGAATGATGCATAGCCAAAGCCACATTGGCGACTTGGTGGAGCAAGGTCAGGTGATTGCTCATATTGGCAACACGCCCGTAGTCGCGCCCCTGTCGGGCATGGTTCGAGGTTTGCTCAACAACGATATCGAGGTCAGTAAAGATTTCAAAATTGGTGACATTGACCCCAGAGGAGATGATGCCGATTTCACCACGGTGTCAGATAAAGCCCGCGCTATTGCTGGAAGTGTGTTAGAGGCGATGCTGCATTTACAACATCGCAGTGCAGTTAAAGCTTAAAGGGTTTACGAACAACAAAGCGTCCCGCTCCGGCTTGGCCAGTAAATTGACCATTTAGTGCGACTAGCTTGCCCCGGCTAAAGCTCATCACTGGCCAGCCTTGGCAAGTTAGGCCGCTATAGGGGCTGTAGTCACAGGCATCATGAGACGTCTCATCGCTAATGGTGACGCTTTGCTGGGGATCGAAAATAACCAAGTCGGCATCGGCGTCCACCTCTAAACTGCCTTTTTGGGGATACAATCCAAATAACTTGGCCGGCTGGTAGCTGGTGAGGCTAACAAACTGGCTAAGGCTTAAGCGTCCTTTCATTACTCCTTCGGAAAATAGCAAAGGCATACGTAATTCCACTCCCGGTATGCCATTGGGGCAGCGGGTGAAGTCGTTATGATGAGGCTGCTTTTGTTCGTGCCAAGTGAATGAGCAATGATCGGTCGCCACCACATCGATGCTGCCATCGGCCAATCCTTGCCAGAGTTTATCCAGTTCGCTAGTGGCTCTTAAGGGCGGGCTGAGAATGAATTTTTCACCATCCGCACGTTGGTAGGCACTGTCGTCTAATAGCAGGTATTGAGTACAGGTTTCTACCCACACCTTTTGCTGTTGGTTTCTCGCCAAACGCGCATAATCCAAACCCAAACCATTAGACAGGTGAACGATGTACAAGGGGGCATCATCCGCCATCTTAGCGAGGTTGATCATCCGTGCAATAGCTTCGGCTTCGCACTCTAGCGGCCGACTTATCGGGTGGTACTCTGGGATAGTTTTTCCCGCGGCTTTTAACTGCGCCCGATTAATTGCAATAGCGGCATCGTTTTCCGGATGTACCGTGGTTAACGCACCTACTTTTTTTAGCTGTTTGAGAGCGCGATAGGTATCGCCATCATCTAGCTTGTAATCGTAAGTGAGGTAGAGTTTGAAGCTGGAGATCCCGGCATCCACCATCGGCTGCATCTGCTCGAGAATGGCATCATCAATATGTTGAATCACTCCATGAAAACTGTAATCAATTGCCGCCTTATCTTTAGCATGTTGTTGATAGACCTCCAGTTGGTGAAACAAGTCACAGCCCTTGGGGCCAAAGCCCATGTGATCCACTATGCTGGTGGTGCCGCCGCAGGCCGCCGAGCGGGTACCGCTGTAAAAGTCATCACAGCTTTTGGCGATAGCCACATCGATATTAAAATGAGTATGCACATCGATGCCGCCCGGTAGCAGGTAAAGCCCAATAATGTCCATCGTTAGGCAATCTAAACCGCTAACATCTATCGACTCTGCCACAGCAGCAATTTTTCCCTTGAACACCAGCACATCACGCTGGCTTGCGTCATGGTGATCTGCCACCAAGCCGTTTTTCAACAATAAATAGCGAGCCGAGCGTTCACTGCCAGCGGCGCTGTCGAGTAGTAGTTGGCTAGATTGCCTCATGGATAGTCCTTTTGTCCTTAAACCCGCTAAGCAGTAAGCGATTTATGCGTATTTGCCTAACCAAACTACATCGCGGTAGTTGGCCACATCGGTATCGCCTTCGGTGCTGATTACCAGTACCACTGAGTTCTCATTTAAGTCCAAAGCTTGCATCAGCTGTGATTTATCCTCGGAGAAATGTACCGCGGCCAGTAGCCCTGCACCTATCGCGCCTGATTCACCAGAAACGACTCGAGGATCTTTGCCCGTGGGGTTGCCTAGTACGCGCATGCCGAGGGCGGAGATTTTATCTTCGCAGGAAACAAAATGGCTGGCGCAGTTTTTCAGAACGGTCCAGCCCAAAGGATTAGGCTCGCCACAGGCTAGCCCTACCATGATGGTGGCCATATCGCCGCCAACGTTCACCATATCGCCCTGTTTGCCTGAGCGGTAGATGCAGTCGGCCAGCTCCGGTTCGGCGATAATGGCCTTGAAGTTATTCGGGCCGAGTTTGTCGGCAAAGCAGCCCAATACGCCGCCAGCCATGGCGCCGACGCCTGCTTGCAGTATGATGTGGGTGGGTTGGCTTAAGCCTTGTTGCTCAATTTGTTCTAGGCACTCCATGGCTAAGGTGCTATAGCCTTGCATGATCCAAGTAGGAATGTCGGTATAGCCTTCCCAAGCCGTGTCTTGTACCACTTTCCAGCCTTGTTGCTGGGCTCGTTCCACCACAAAGCGCACCGTATCGTCGTAATTCATGTCGGTAACAATGCACTCTGCACCTAAGTCTCGAATGTTTTTTACTCGTTCGTCGGCCGCTCCTTTGGGCATGTAAACCACCGCATTTTGGCCGAGTTGTTTGGCTGCCCAAGCGACGCCGCGGCCATGATTGCCGTCGGTGGCCGTAGCAAAGGTGAGTTTTTCGCTGATCTTTTGATTGAACTGGGCAAAGTCGAATTGCTCAATCTCCAGCTGGTACTCTTTACACAACAAGCGGGCAATGGCATATACGCCGCCGAGCATTTTGAAAGCATTTAAATCAAAGCGATAAGATTCATCTTTTACCAAGATTTGCCTCACTCCAATCACCTTGGCCAGCTCATTTAATGGCTGCAGCGGGGTGGCTTGATAGCCCGGTAAACTTTGGTGGAAATGGTGTGCCGTAGCTCCTTGGGCATAACCAAACTCTGCTACTAATTCACCGTTAAAATGCCGATTGGTCTCGATGGCGATATTAAACTTAGCCAAAATAACTCCTTAAAATACTTATTTCGTTTTAAGCCTGATAAATCCAATTTCTGTGCCAAGATGCAGACCTTGGAATACTCGGAAAATCAGGGGTAACCACCCAGATTTAAGCGCAATATGCTGGCTTAGCGAGCTAATCTAGGGGAAAGAATTTAAGCTCAATGATAGTCTCAGATCCTATCAACTATCATTTTGAGAAAGGCCTTGATTGAATTAAGCTGATTAGGCTAAAGCCGCAGCCAATAAGGGCTTTGGCTTGGTATAAAGTTGACCAAGTGGTTAGTTAATTTGGCTGGCTTTGCAGCTTAATCTGATCTGCGTCAAGCGCCAATGTTTTCCAGCCGCATAGGATGGATGGCTAATGCTAAGCACCGTTTACAGTAATTTGAATGGAATGACATGTTAGACATCAATAATGTTTCTGAGCTGATGGAAATTCAGCCCACCATTATCCGCTTTACCCAAATGTTGTCGCGGGTGCTTAAAGTGGACGCTGAAGTGGTTGATAGCAATCTAGTCCGCATTGCCGGCACTGGCCCCTATAGTCAATTCCTAGGGCAAAAACTCACTTCGGGTTCGCGCTTATTCCGCTACATACTCGAGACTAAGCAAGAAAAAACCATCATTAAAACCCAGTCAGACGACTTATGTGCCGATTGTAATAGTCGAGATCTCTGTGGCGAAACCGCCTTTCTCGGGGTGCCGATCCTGGCCGGTGAACGCTGCATTGGGGTGGTCAGCTTGGTGGCCTTCGATGAGCAAGCGCAGCAGCGGATAAAAGACAACAGCGCCCTGTTCTCCGACTACATTAAACACGTTGCCCAATCGGTAGTAAGCAATGTGCAAAACAAGGCAAAGCAACCGCATGGCTTAGAAGAAGTGTTTATCAACCTGATCGATAATATGGATCAGGGCGTTTTGGTGATGAATCAAGACAACTCGGTAAAGTATGGCAATCAACCTGCCTTGCGGAACTTAAACCTCACCCCTGGCGATTTAAAAAAAATTAAAATCAATATTCGCCCCTTGGTGAATTGTAAAAACAAGCTAGATGGTCAGCAGCACATTATTTCCTTGGGTGAACGAGAAGAACTATTAGTGGGGCAGTTTTATAACAGCCATGCCCACAAATTATTTTTAATGTCGTTTTTCCAGCCGCATAACCCGGTGATTGCCTATGAGACCAATGCCGTGCTGTCGGAAGTCATCGGTGACAGTGCCAGTATTCGCCATATTAAATCCTTGATGACCCGAATTGCGTCTAGCCCTTCCAGTGTGCTGATTAATGGCCAAAGCGGTACTGGTAAAGAAGTGATCGCTGATGCCATTCATAAGCTAAGTAACCGCTCGCACAAGCCTTTTATCGCGATTAACTGTGCGGCGATCCCGGAACAATTGCTAGAAAGCGAGCTATTTGGTTATACCAAGGGGGCCTTTACTGGTGCTTCCTCCAAGGGACGCGTAGGCCTGATTCAGGCTGCTAACGAAGGCACCTTGTTTTTGGATGAAATTGGCGACATGTCGATGCCATTACAAGCCAAGCTTTTGCGAGTATTAGAAGCGCGGGAAGTCACCCCAATTGGCTCCAACAAAGCGGTGCCTGTGGACATTCGCATTATTTCGGCCACCAATCGCGATTTTGCAGCCTTAATAGCCAGCAATGAGTTTCGTGAAGACTTGTATTATCGACTCAATGTTATTCCATTACACCTGCCGCCGCTCAAAGAGCGAGAGGGAGATGTGCCTTTACTGGTGAACTATTTTGTGGCGCTGCATTGCCAGCGCTTGGGGGTAGCGAACCCAGGAGTGACCAAAGAGGTCATGCACAGCCTTAGCTATTACTCTTGGCCCGGTAATGTGCGAGAACTGAGTAATTTAGTGGAGTATCTGATCAATATCGTGCCCGAGGGCGCACCGCTGAGTATGGATTTTCTTCCGCCTAACTTTGAAAAACTTAAGCCTAGCGTGGCGGTGGAGGCTGCGCCTAGTATGAGTGGGGTGAGCCTTGAAGAGATGGAAAAACACAAGATTGAAGATGCCATAAACCGCTTGGGCAATCGTAAACTGGTGGCCGAAGAGTTAGGCATTGGTATTGCGACGCTGTATCGCAAACTGAAAAAATACGGGCTAAATTAGCCCGTATGGTAATGTTTTATTTGTTTGCCTGTGATTTCTTCGGTTGGCAAATGATTTGATATTCCTCGGGAATCCGATGAAGGTCAAAATTAAAGATGTTCTCTTTGATTTCGCGGGTTCTTTCAAAGTCACAGTCGGCTACGATAAGCTCGTCACCCAAGGTGCTGGCTTGGGCAATAATTTCGCCGGTAGGGGCAATAATGCAGCTTTGCCCCAGTAAGTCGCAATCTTCTTCTCTGCCGGCTTTGGCACAGGCGAGTACCCAACAACCGTTTTGATACGCCGATGCTTGCATTACCACATGGTTGTGAAAGGCTTGCAGGTGATCGTGCTCGGGCGCCTGCGGATAGTGCATTGGGGTATTGTAGCCAAGCACGATCATCTCTGCGCCTTGCAATGCCATCACGCGGTAGGTTTCTGGCCAGCGTCTATCGTTACATAGCGCCATGCCCACTTTGCCGCCCATGAAGTCCCAAGTGCCAAAGCCAAGGTTGCCCACTTCAAAGTAGCGTTTCTCTAAGTGTTGGAAGGCGCGCCAAGGTTCGTGTTCGGTATGACCTGGTAGGTGGATCTTGCGGTATTTACCCACGATTTGGCCTTTTTCATCAACCAGTATCGAAGTATTGAAGCGGCGAGTCTCGCCGTTCTCTTCGGCTAGCTCGGCATAACCAAGGTAGAAGCCAATGCCAAGCTCTGCGGCTTTATCAAACAGCGCTTGGGTTTCATCGCTAGGCATGCTTTGTTCATAAAAGGCATTTAATTCATTTTTGTCTTCTAGATACCAGCGCGGAAAGAAGGTGGTAAGGGCCAATTCGGGAAACACCACAAAACCACAGCCTCGTTGCTGGGCTTTATTCAGTAGTGCGATCATTCTAGCAATCACTTGCTGGCGGTTTTCTTCTCGGGCAATCGGGCCGAGTTGGGCAATCCCTACGGTGACGTTTCTTTCCATGTTATCAATTCCTTTAATATTCTGCGATGTTCAATACGGCTTGAAGCAAGACATTGGCTCCATTAGCCACTTGTTCAGGGCTGGTGTATTCGTTGATGTTGTGGCTAATGCCATCTTTGCTTGGCACAAAAATCATGGTGGTGGGGCACAAGGGAGCAAACATTTGTGCGTCGTGCCCAGCACCAGAAAACATCCGTTTGCTGCTAAATCCAGAGTCTTTAGCGAAGTTTTCAATGCTGTCGATTAACTGTGGGTTAAAGTCCACCGGTTGGAAGCGAGCCAGCACACGTTTTTCAATGCTTACACCATGCTGCTCAGCCAGCTGCTCCAAGTAAGCCGCTAGCTCGGCTTCCGCTTCAAGCAGCTTTTGCTCGTTGCAATTACGTAAATCCACGGTAAAGCGGGCAAAGTTAGGGATAACGTTAACCAAGTTAGGTTGCAATTCTAAGGCACCCACGGTGGCGTGCTGTTGGGGGGCCATGCTTAAGGCGAGTTGGTTAACAAAGGTCATTACCTTGGCTGCCACTAAACCGGCATCTTGGCGGTAATTCATCGGCGTGGTGCCAGCATGGTTGGAAGTACCATGAACGGTGTATTCGCTCCACGATATTCCTTGCACCCCTTCTACTACGCCAATGTCGATATTCTCTTCGTCCAATACCGGGCCTTGTTCAACATGCAGTTCGAAGTAAGCGGCCACTTGCTTGGCTACGTCACACACGGGGGCATCGCCCTTATAGCCGATGGCGCTGAGTTCCTGCTCCACGCTTTTACCGTCTATGCCGATGGTGGCAAGGGAAGTGGCTAAGTCTAGTGCTTGGGTATAGACGCCGCTGCCCATCATATCGGGGGCGAAGCGTGAGCCTTCTTCGTTGGTGAAAAATGCCACGGCCACCGGATGACGCGGCTGAATGCCCGACTCGATCAAGGTTTCTATCACTTCTAAGCCGGCCAGTACGCCTAAATTGCCGTCGTATAGCCCAGCGGTAGAAACGGTGTCGATGTGTGAGCCCATCATTACCGTTGGCAGATCTTCGCGGCCAGCTAAGGTGGCGACCACATTGCCAATGGCGTCGATGCTGATGGTTAAGCCCAGTTGTTGCATCCAACTTAGTACTAAATCTCGCCCTTGCTTATCGGCTTCGGTCAGGGCTAAGCGAGACACGCCGCCTCCGGCTAAGGCGCCCACTTCTCCTAAGGCGAGTAGCCTAGCTTGCAAACGCTCTGCATCAATTGTCAGTTTTACTTGTTCCATAGCCTGTCCTTGAAACTGTGTTGACTCAGTTTGAAACAAAATTACCATATTAAATAACTTTAAAACTATGATTTCATTTAGACAAGCCTTTTTTGTTAATTTATTTTCGATTATCCTTGGCATTAAAAAATAAGTACCATAAACATGAGGCCTCGATGAATAACCCCAACAGTTCCAACCCCTTGGATACCAGAATCAAAGAGCATTACGAAAACATGCCCCCTTCTGAAAAGCGCTTAGCCGACTTACTGTTATCCTTTCCGGGTGATGTGGCGGATTATTCAGCCTCCGAGCTGTGCGAACTGGCTAAAACCTCTAAAGCCGCGGCCACCCGCTTTTTTAGTCGTCTAGGTTATAAAGATTTCAGCGATGCGCGGCGTCAGGCGCGAGAGGCCAAAAACTGGGGCGCGCTTAATTATCAGAGCTCTTATAAATCAGACAGCAAAGATGGCAAAATCAGTGACTTAGTGACGAAGCATTTGGACCGCGAACAAACCAACCTGCAACGCTCGCTTGAGAGCATCGATGTGGCCAGCTTTCGCTCCTTAATAAAAGCCCTGAGCTCGAAGAAAAGAGTATTGGTAATTGGTTATCGTAATAACCGCTTTTTGGCCGAGTATTTTCATCGCCAATTGTCGATTATTCGCGACAATGTGAGCTTGCATCCGGGAGCCAACCAGACCATTTCCGAAGAGCTGTTTAACATTGGCCCAGATGATCTGTTGATTATTTTTGGTATGCGCCGACGCACCCCGCTGCTGGAAAAAATTATTCAGCATGCCAAGGATAAGCAGACTCAAATCGCCTTAATTAGCGACCCAACCGCAGCATCCTTAGAAAAGTACGCTAGTTGGAAGATTAGCTGCGTGATCCACAGTGCATCCACCTTCGATTCCTACACCAGCGTGATGAGTATTTTAAATCTGTTGATTACGCAATTGATTGAGCAAAGCCCTGATGCAGCGGCGCGAATTAACGCCATTGAAGCGGCGCATAGCCAGTTCGCCGAACTGGGTAGCCTGTAAGTAAGGCGGCTTCTGGTAATAATAGAAATTGCCAAGGAATGATAACTAGGGCTTTGGCTTCTGAGAGCCTAGTAAGTGCTGGGGTTCTCGGGGGTTTACCATCGGTTCTGCTACTACGGGCCTCTTGTATAACTTTGATTTGAGCGAGTTGTTATCGCTTAATTTTTGATTGGATAGCTAATAATTGTTTGAGAGCCATTCGAAAAATAGGCTTGATCTCCTTTAAGTTCCACAAATGGAAAATCCACATACTTAAAATTGTGTTGAGAAAGACTTAGCGACATTTTCGAGGCATTTAAGTCTAGTTTATGTGCATGTGCTGGATATATACCTTCTCCTTTGATTGTCACAAGAAAAGCGATAGGAAAGAATGAAAGCAAGCTCAGACCTGTTGAATGTCCATTATTGTGAAAGTGCACATACTTTGCGCTCAAATGACGATTGTGTGGGTAAAACCAATAATAGATATCATGTGTTCCATCTATAGCTTTGTCATCACCTAATACAAATCTTTTAAGCGGTGAAAAGTACGACGTTTCGACCTGAGGGGATCGACACTCCAATACTGATGTCGCTGCTCATATATGTCCTATCATCGCTCTTGAGTATTTCAGCGCATTGATATCAATTGAGACAAAATTAATCGGAGCGTTTATATCTGAGTAATACCTTTTGATTTTCTCTGTTAATTTCTTAGTCACACTGGCTACTTCGACATCATTCGCGCCCAAAATCTCACTATTACACTTATGGCATATGGTTTTAAATTTACTTCCGTTTGGAGAACGCACACCTTTAATAGAGTTTACTTTAGCTCCCGACATTTCAAAAATGTGTTTTTGCTCGACTCTTGTTATCGTAACGGAGCCCTGAGGTGGAACATGGTCGATCGATAATTTCCCAAAACCACCGCAAATCAAACAATAGCCATTGTTAATTTTGGTGTGTTTGAATCGTTCTGAAATTTTCCCCATGATACCTCTGCGATATAACGCTGCCAGCATAGAAACTAATAGAGACACTCATTCTAAAAACAAAACCCACAATAACACCTTTTGGCTCTCGTTAACCGAGGCAAAGCTCAAAAAATCTAAGTAATTTAACGATATGAGTTTAACAGGGGGATTAGCTTAGTCTTAGCCATAATCTAGACATGCAAAGCTTTAACATGGCTGATGA
>QGCX01000080.1_pt1 | contig 22341 bp, 16 predicted proteins | sample 4708031 | NCBI WGS metagenome assembly QGCX01 (sample SAMN08941163, study PRJNA450518) | Sediment metagenome, whole genome shotgun sequencing project. | reverse complement strand
CAATGTATTCTCGTCGGCAATTTCAAAATATTCCAGGTCAAACAAAGGATTTTGCTCAAATTCGGATTTTACCCAATCCGTTATATATGTAGCACTTTTCGTGCCAAATTTGGCTTTGGCAGTTTGTAGTGTATTGTGAATAAAATTAGCTTGTTCGCGGGTATTTTTTGAGAGTCTTTCGTTGCGGGAACTCATTGCCAAGCCATGTGGCTCTCTTTCAATGGGGCAACCAATAATGGTATAGGGCAATTTCTTGATTTCGGCCATTTTTCGGATAATCTGCAATTGCTGAAAATCTTTTTCCCCAAAATAGGCTTTGTCGGGAGCCACTGTTCTCAATAAAAGCTCTACAATGGTACCGACACCATCAAAATGACCTGTTCTGAACTCCCCTTCCATTACTTTGTCCAAACCATCAAACTCGTAAGATTCTGATTCAAGTTTTCCCTCATAGATTTCATCAACCGTTGGTGCAAAAACTACAATGTGTTCCGAAACCTGTTTTAATAGTTCAACATCCTTTTCAAAAGTTCTAGGATATTTCTCCAAATCATCTTTTTTGTCGAATTGAGTAGGGTTTACAAAAATGCTTACAACAACCAGATCATTTTCTGAAAGGGCTTTTTTTACCAATGAGATATGACCTGTGTGGAGTGCGCCCATAGTAGGCACAAGACCAATCGTACGATCTTTTTTACGCTCTTCCAAAGTAAAGGCGTTCAGTTCTTTTTTACGGTCGAATATCTTCATATACAGGTACAAAAGGGTGCAAAAATACTATAAATACTGCTAATCAGCATAATTTTTGTACTTTTGCAGCTATGTTTTTCAGATAAACAAAAGAAAGTGTTTATGAATGGTAAAAAGGTATTGTTTGTATCTTCTGAATTAGTTCCCTACCTCCCAGAGAATCCTGTTTCCTTAATGTCGTACGAAGCGCCTAGAATGGTGAACAGTAACGGTGGGCAAATACGGATATTTATGCCCAGGTATGGAAATATTAACGAAAGGAGACATCAATTACATGAGGTAATACGTTTATCGGGGATGAACCTGGTGATCAATGATATGGATATGCCCTTGATTATTAAGGTTGCGTCTATTCCTAAAGAGCGGATACAAGTCTATTTTATAGACAATGATGAATATTTTAAAAGAAAGGCCACATTTACAGATGCTGATGGCAATTTGTTTCCAGATAACGATGAACGAGCAATTTTCTTTGCAAAAGGAGTTGTTGAAACGGTTAAAAAGTTGAATTGGTCTCCAGATATCATCCATGTACACGGTTGGATGGCTTCGATGGTGCCACTTTACCTGCGAAAATACTACGCGGATGAGCCATTGTTTTCTGAAAGTAGAATAGTTACTTCCGTTTATGGGAAAGATTTTGAAGGAGAGCTGGATAGTGCCATGATAGATAAAATTGCTTTTGATGGTATTGATAAGGAAGAAATTTCCGCCTTGTCCAAACCCGAATATAATAATTTGTTAAAGGTTGCCGTAGATCATTCCGATGCCGTTATTTTAGCCGCGGAGGAATTGTCGGATGACCTAAAAAGCCATATTGACAATCTTTCCGTACCAGTATTGCCCTATGTTCCGCTACAGGAAGCAGAGGAAGCATATACAAATTTCTATAACACAGAGGTTTTAAAATAGATTGAATGAGATTTTCCAAGATTACCAAAGTTTCAGCAATAGTTGGAACTTTGCTTTTACTAATTGCTTCTTGTGAAGAGGAATTGGATACCATTGGTGAGGGTGTTGTTGCAGGAGAACCCTTTAGTACAGGCAAAGTAGAGTATGAGGTTTTTGCTTTTAATAAAGGGATTACGGCTGTACAAACCAATAGACTTCCCTTATATCAGTTAGGAACTTTTGAGGATCCTGTTTATGGCCAAAGGAAGGCCAGTATTATTTCCCAGCTTTCACTGCCAAACGTTTCTCCAACTTTTGGAGATCTTAGTCAGGCAAGTGAAGACGAAGCCGATAACGATCAGGAAAATGAGACGGTAAAAGAAGTCTATTTGTACATCCCGTTTCAAACAGCTCCCACACCCGATTCCGATGGAGATGGTATTCCAGATGCCTTAGAAAGTGGTGATGATGCGGAAGATCCTAATTCCGACTATGATGGAGATGGCGTTACCGATAGCCAAGAGCGTACCATAGGGTCGAATCCTTACGACGCCACAGAAGATGGAACAGGGGATGATTTTGTTGCCAATATTTATGCAAATCGATTTGATTTGGATAGTATTTATGGGGATAGAAATCAAACTTTTGATTTGGTGGTCTCAAAGTCTAATTATTTTCTTCGCGACCTAGACCCAAATTCCAATTTTGAAGAAGCACAAGAATATTATTCCAATCAGGATTTTTCTTCTTTTATAGGAGAGGAACTTACCATAGATGGTCAGAAAACCGTAGTAATTGATGATACGGAAATGTTGATTTATGGCGAGGATGACCCAGACACCGAAGATGTGGACGAGTCGCAAACTGTTGTGGATTCACGGATAGCTCCCGGGATAAGAATTCCTTTGAATCCTGACTTTTTCCAACAGAATATTTTGGATAAGGAAGGTCAACCAGAGTTGTTGAGCAGTTCTAATTTTAAAAATTTTATCCGAGGAATTCATTTGTCCGGGACGGATATGGACCAGCTGATGTTCTTGTTGGATTTGACCGAAGCCAATATTACCATTACCTATGAGTACGATGATTATGACCCGGAAACCGAGGAGACTGTAACCGCTGAAAAGGATTTTGTCCTAAACTTTCTGGAGAGTTCTCAAGCTGGGATATTTGGAAATGCCGTAAATGTTTTTGAGAATGAAATGTTGCCTCCAGAAATTGAAAATGCCCTTAATAGTGGTGAAAACGCCCCCAGAATATTTGTAAAGGGTGGAACTGCCTTGGCTGAAGTAAGGTTGTTCGATGAAGTGGAGAACGGTGGTTCTGCAATAATCAATCAAATAAAACAGAACAATTGGGTGATTAACGAAGCTAATTTGGTATTCTATGTGGATCGAGAAACATTGGGTGCCTCTGTTGTGGAGCCGCCAAGGCTTTATCTGTTCAATGCAGAAACCAATAGACCTCTGTTTGATGCCTCTAATGAGGATCCTTTGGTTAATTCTGGTCAAAATTCATTGAGATATTTTCAGAATCATAGTGGTCTGCTAGAAACTGACAATGATTTGGGTGTAAAGTATACAATTCGCATTACAGAACATATCAACAATATTATTGTCAGGGATTCTACAAACGCTAAATTAGGGCTGACTTTGACTCCTAATATTAACCTTATTGGTGTCCAAGAAGCAATCGGTAGCGATATGCAAGGAATCGATTATCCAATTGGTGCTGCTATTAGCCCATTGGGCACGGTCCTCTATGGAAGCAATGTGGGCCCGGGAGAGGAGTCAAGTAAACTCAAATTGGAAATTTACTACACCGAGGCCAATTAAACATCGTATTTATCGTTGTTTTTTGAACGTTTATCGTTTTAAAGAACCAGAACAGCGTATTTTAACGTATACATTTTAAATTTGATGACCATTCCCCCAAATGGTTGTTAACTTAAAAAAAATCTTATGTGTGGAATTGTCGGATATATTGGTCATAGAGATGCCTATCCAGTTATTATAAAGGGCCTACAAAGACTTGAGTATAGAGGATACGATAGTGCGGGAGTAACCCTGTTTGATGGAGAAAACATCCATCTTACCAAAACAAAAGGCAAGGTTGAAGATTTAAAAAACAAGGTTGAAAGCTCCATTCCTACAAATGGAAAGTTAGGTTTAGGCCATACGCGTTGGGCAACCCATGGAGTTCCCAACGATGTGAATTCCCATCCCCATTATTCTAATTCCGGCGATTTGGTCATTATACATAATGGAATCATAGAAAATTATGAATCCATTAAGCAAGCCTTGATTAAAAGAGGCTACACTTTTGAGTCTGACACGGATACTGAGGTGTTGATCAACTTAATTGAAGAGGTCAAGAACAAAGAGGGGGTAAAGCTGGGCAAGGCAGTTCAAATCGCATTGAACCAAGTTGTGGGAGCTTATGCCATTGCTGTTTTTGATAAGAACAAACCAGATGAAATTGTTGTGGCCAAATTAGGTAGCCCACTTGCTATCGGAATCGGGGAAAATGAATATTTTATTGCCTCTGATGCTTCTCCTTTTATCGAATTTACCAACAATGCCGTGTATCTCGAAGATGAAGAAATGGCAATTGTAAGGATTGGTAAAGAAATTAAGCTACGTAAAATCAAGGACGATGCTATCGCCTATCCAAATATTTTGGAATTACAGCTCAACCTTGAAGAAATAGAAAAAGGAGGGTACGATCATTTCATGCTCAAGGAAATCTATGAGCAGCCTAAAGCTATACAAGATACTTACAGAGGAAGGTTGTTGGCAGATAAAGGTATTATTAAAATGGCTGGAATAGACCAGAACCTGGAAAAATTCCTTAACGCCAATAGAATTATAATTGTTGCCTGTGGTACATCTTGGCACGCCGGTTTAGTGGCGGAATATATCTTTGAGGATATGGCAAGAATTCCAGTTGAGGTAGAATATGCTTCAGAATTTAGGTATAGAAATCCTGTTATTACCGAAAATGACATACTTATAGCCATTTCTCAATCTGGTGAAACGGCCGATACTTTGGCAGCGATTAAACTGGCCAAAGAAAAAGGAGCATTTGTATTTGGTGTTTGTAATGTAGTAGGTTCATCCATTGCCCGAGAAACCCATGCCGGTGCCTATACCCACGCTGGCCCAGAAATCGGAGTGGCTTCTACAAAGGCATTTACTACACAAATTACAGTACTGACCTTGATAGCCTTAAAATTGGCACAAGAAAAAGGAACACTTTCCCAGTCTAAGTATCAAGAATATTTGGCAGAGTTAGAAGCGGTTCCTGCAAAGGTTGAAAAAGCATTGTTGTCCAATCCTTTGGTTGAGGAAATATCCGAAACGTATAAAGATTCGGCTAACTGTTTATACTTAGGAAGAGGATATAATTTCCCCGTTGCTTTGGAAGGGGCCCTAAAATTAAAAGAGATTAGCTATATCCATGCAGAAGGCTATCCTGCTGCTGAAATGAAACACGGACCCATTGCTTTGATTGATGAGCAAATGCCAGTTGTAGTAATCGCCACCAAGAAAGGGCACTACGAGAAAGTGGTTAGTAACATTCAAGAGATTAAATCGAGAAAAGGTAGGATTATTGCTATAGTAACCGAAGGAGATCAAACGGTAAAAGAACTGGCAGACCATGTAATCGAGGTCCCAGAAACTTCAGAAAGCCTATCTCCATTACTAACAACAATACCGTTACAACTGTTGTCATACCATATTGCTGTTATGAGAGGTTGTAATGTGGACCAACCAAGAAACTTGGCGAAGTCGGTTACGGTTGAGTAGCAATATCAAAACATAGGATTAAATAGAAAAGGTGCTGTTTTCAGCGCCTTTTTTATTGAAAACGTAGATTTAAATACATTTTTTTGCCAAAAAAGTATTATGCATGCATAATTTTTTTCAAATTTGTATAATCGGAATAAAAAAAAATGTATCTTCCCGCTTGATACTTAACATGCACAAAAACTAAATTAACTCTAATCCATAGCAAATGAAAAAACTTATGTTTGTTTCCCTAATGCTGTTGGGTTTGGCAACTTATGGTCAGACCACTGTACAGGGAAAGGTAGTTGATGAAAATAATGAACCTATTCCAGGAGCTAACGTTATCTTGGTAGGTAAAGCAGAAGGAACCACTACGGACTTTGATGGAAATTTTACCTTTAATACTGATGAAGAGCCCCCATTTCAGCTTCAATTTTCCAGCATTGGTTTCTCTGATTTTACAGCGAATGTGACTTCGAACAACCAGACGCTTACCATTACACTTTCGGAAGCTAATACGTTGTTGGACGAAATTGTAATCTCGGCGTCAAGGACACCGGAACGTATATTTGAGTCTCCCGTATCCGTTGAAAGATTTGGACTTAGGGAAATTAAGAATACCACCGCAGAATCTTTTTATGGTGGCCTGCAAAATTTAAAAGGAGTAGACATTAATACCAATAGTTTAACCTTTCAATCCATTAACACTAGAGGTTTTGCCACCTTTGCCAACAATAGATTTTTACAGTTGGTAGATGGAATGGACAACACCGCTCCCGGTCTGAACTTTGTACTGGGTAACCTTGTTGGTATGTCCGAATTGGATGTTCAGAGTGTGGAAATCCTTCCAGGAGCTTCCTCAGCTCTATATGGTGCAGGTGCCTTTAACGGTATCCTATTTATGACCAGTAAAAACCCGTTCGATTTTCAAGGGATAAGTGCTTATTTTAAGGCTGGATTTACTGATCAAGAAGCTGCCGGAAGCAATTTTTACAAAGATTTTGGTGTACGCGCCGCTCATGCTTTTAGTGATAAATTAGCAGTTAAAGCAAACTTATCAGTGCTTAACGGTGAAGACTGGCACGCCAACAGCCGAATGGATTTGAACAATCCTGGCGCTGACCGTTCCAATCCCGCTTACGATGGATTAAATGTATATGGTGATGAAGTTTCAACAACTTTGGATTTTGATGCAGCCGCTGGATTCCCTACGGGAACTGTTGGGTCTGCGACAATTTCCAGAACTGGTTATGATGAAGCTGATTTGGCCAATTACAATGCGGAAAGTGTAAAAGCAGATTTTGCCTTGCATTATAGGCCTTTTGCTAATGATCTAGAAGTAATTCTGAACAGTAGAATTGGTCGAGGTACCACGATTTATCAAGGAGCCAACCGTTATGCGGTGGCCGGATTTACGATGCAACAACACAGGCTGGAAATTAAGAATGATAACTTCTTTGTTAGAGGGTATATTGTTTCCGAAAATTCTGGAGACGCTTACGATACCCGTTTTGCAGCGATTAACGTAAACAGAGCCTGGAAATCGGATACACAATGGTTTACTGATTATGCAGGGGCTTATATTCCTACATATTTAGGAGGCATTCAAGGAGCTGGGCTTTCGCCAGAACAAGCATCAGCTCAAGCACATATTGCCGGACGTCAAGCTGCTGATCAAGGAAGATTGGTACCCGGGACACCTGGTTTTGAAAGTGCCTTTAACAGTGTAATCAATAATGGTGATTTAACTACGGGTGCCAAATTTATTGATAAGACCAAATTCCGTCATGTAAACGGTAACTACAATATTGCACACCTAATTGATGATTGGGCTGATATTCAAATTGGAGGTTCTTTCAGGGAATACGAATTAAACTCCCAAGGAACCATCTTTACAGATATTGATGGCCCTATCAAATACAACGAATACGGAGCATATCTTCAAGTACAGAAGAAATTTTTGGACGACCGTTTAAAGTTTACAGGTTCTACGCGTTACGATAAAAATGAGTTTTTTGATGGATTCCTTTCACCAAGAGTATCATTCGCCTACACTTTGGGAGAGGAGAGAAACCATAACCTAAGGGTTTCTGTGCAGCAAGGTTTTAGAAATCCAACAACACAGGATTTATTTATTGGCTTGAATGCAGGTAGAGCAATTTTGGTAGGTTCTGCACCAGACAACTTGGATAGAGATGTACGAACTTTTAATGTTAGCGAAAGCGGTCAGGCCCTTACAGGTCAATCCACGGTAGAAATTGTCGGTCGTGCAGCCTATGAAAACGCCTATTCCACTAGCTCATTACAAGCTGGAGCACCCGAGGCGGTGAACACTCCTTTGGTACAACCGGAAGAAATTACGGCATTTGAAGCTGGTTATAGGGCGCAAGTTGGAAGATTCACGATAGATTTAAGTGGATACTACAATAGCTATTCTAACTTTTTGGCCAACACTACAACGGCGGTTCCTTTTTATGGAGAAGCTGGTGATGGAGGTCTTTCGTTGTTGGCACTTCAGAACGGGGATTATCAAGTATATCAAACATATACCAATTCCGAAGCAGATATCAACTCTTACGGAGGTACCGTTGGTGTAGATACGAAACTTGGAAACTTTGATCTTGGGGTAAACTATACATTTGCCGAGTTGGATATTGATGAAGGAAAGTACCCAGACGTAAGGACCAACTTTAATACACCAAAGCATAAGGTTAAGGCATCGTTTGGTAATGCCGCACTTTTCAAAAACTTTGGATTTAACGTAAATTACCGTTGGAGCGATAGCTATTACTGGGAAGCCTCTTTTGCTGATGGGGATATTCCGGCGTATACGGTGTTGGATGCACAGATAAACTATTCGGTTCCTTCAATGAAATCTATTTTTAAATTGGGTGGATCTAATCTTTTGGGTGATGAATACTACACCGCAATCGGTACAGGATTTATCGGTTCCATATACTATTTGTCTTGGACCATAAATCCTTAAAGAACAGTAAACAAGCAAAACTAAAGGCGTTGGATTTTCCAACGCCTTTTTTCTTTAAAAAAAAGCTGAAATCGGTTTCTGAATAAAAATGTAAAAGCATATCTTTGCAGCCGAAAAAATAGCGGTTATTTTCCGCGTATTCAATTAAAAATAAACATACTAATGTCTAAAGTAACAGGTAAGGTTGCCCAAATTATAGGCCCGGTCATTGATGTTGAGTTTGAATCAGGGGTAGAAATCCCAAGAATTTATGACTCCCTTGAAATAGCAAAAGCAGATGGCTCAAGATTGGTTTTGGAAGTACAATCACACATTGGTGAGAATACCGTAAGGACCATTTCTATGGACTCTACCGATGGATTGAGCAGAGGAGTAGAGGTTGTAGCTACCGGAAATCCAATTCAAATGCCAATTGGAGAAGATGTTTACGGACGTCTTTTCAATGTAATCGGTGACGCTATCGATGGTTTGGAGGAACTACCAAAAACTGGAGACAATGGACTTCCAATTCACAGGGAAGCGCCAAAATTTGAAGATCTTTCCACTTCAACAGAAGTGCTTTTCACAGGTATTAAAGTAATCGACCTTATCGAGCCTTATGCAAAAGGTGGTAAAATTGGATTGTTCGGTGGTGCCGGTGTAGGTAAAACTGTATTGATTCAGGAATTGATCAACAACATTGCAAAGGGTCACGGTGGTTTGTCCGTGTTCGCAGGTGTTGGAGAACGTACTCGTGAAGGAAACGATTTGCTTCGTGAAATGTTGGAGTCCGGTATTATAAAATACGGGGACGATTTCTTGCACTCCATGGAAGAAGGAGGATGGGATTTGTCCAAAGTAGATAAAAAAGCCATGAAGGAATCCAAGGCAACTTTTGTGTTCGGTCAGATGAACGAACCACCAGGAGCACGTGCTCGTGTGGCATTGTCTGGATTGACCATTGCAGAATATTTCCGTGATGGCTCGGGAGAAGGACAAGGTAAAGACGTTCTTTTCTTCGTAGATAACATTTTCCGTTTTACCCAAGCAGGTTCAGAGGTATCGGCACTATTGGGTCGTATGCCTTCTGCGGTAGGTTACCAACCAACATTGGCAACAGAGATGGGTGCCATGCAGGAAAGAATCACATCAACAAAAAGAGGTTCCATTACTTCGGTACAGGCAGTTTACGTACCTGCGGATGACTTGACGGATCCTGCACCAGCGACAACATTTGCTCACTTGGATGCAACTACTGTACTTTCCCGTAAAATTGCTGAGTTGGGTATTTATCCTGCGGTGGATCCATTGGATTCCACTTCTAGGATTTTGACTCCGGAGATTTTGGGTAAAGACCACTACGATTGTGCACAACGCGTAAAAGAGCTGTTGCAACGTTATAAAGAACTTCAGGATATTATCGCCATCTTGGGTATGGAAGAACTTTCTGAAGAAGATAAATTGGCCGTAGGTAGAGCAAGACGTGTGCAACGTTTCTTATCTCAGCCATTCCACGTAGCCGAACAGTTTACTGGTATTCCAGGAGTTTTGGTTGACATTAAAGAGACTATTAAAGGATTTAATATGATTATGGATGGCGAACTAGATCACCTTCCAGAATCTGCCTTCAACCTTAAAGGATCCATCGAGGAAGCTATTGAGGCTGGAGAGAAAATGTTGGCTGAAGCGTAATAGTGTCATTCCTGCGAAAGCAGGAATCTCGGTATTAATTAAGTCAAAATTTAAAAGATTCCCGTTTGCACGGGAATGACAAGAGAAAATATGTATTTAGAAATTGTATCACCCGAAGCCACTTTATTTTCAGGCGAAGTAACCTCAGTTACTGTTCCTGGAGTAAATGGTGAGTTCCAGATGTTGGAGAATCACGCACCTATTGTATCTCTATTACAAGCTGGTAACGTAAAAGTGAAAGGTAGCATTACCATTGAAGAAGCTTTTGAAGACAAATTTTCCAAAGGAAAGAATGGAGAAACAGTTTTGTCCATTTCAAGTGGAACAGTGGAGATGAAAGACAACAAAATAATCGTCCTAGCCGATTAAAATAAATGAATTCATTCACAAAAAAGCCGCTCCATTGGAGCGGCTTTTTTCATTTATAACATGATGATATGCCATTGCTTTTCACCTGAATTGTATATGGTTAATGTTTCAAACCCTATCGCCGCATGAGCGGCCAATGACCTTTTGTTTTTTCCATCCACTTCAGTAACAATGGTATCAAAACCTTCGGGAAGATTTTCTTTCATGGTTTGATACAGCTTTCGGAAGATACCCTGGCCCCGATGACTTTTGGCCACACAGATTTGTCCCATTGCCATATAGTTGATATCATCATTCAGAGCGGTGTCAATTTCTTGGAACATCGGGCGAAGCACTTCAATATCCTCGGCAAATTTTGGGTGCATGCTTAATGCATACCCTACAACCTGATTACCCTCCACTGCAATAATGTGCCCGCACACATCGTTCATGGCCTTGAGCAGATCCATGGTATGTTCCACGGTCACAAAACCCTCTTTTGTGCTTTCTTCTTGGCTTATGTTTTTAGGTAAATTACGCTGCTGGAGGTCTAGAATTTGTTCTAGTTCCGCTAAAGTGTCTGCTTGTTTATAGCTGACCATTTATTCCACTTTAAGCCATTCTTTTCGTTGCTCGAGCATCTTTTTGGATGGTTCTTGTTCTTTGTCTTCCATCAAACTGAAAGAATAATTTGGGCTGGGTGCTAAAACCAGTTCTGTGCTTTTTTCTTTTCCGTATCGGGTGAATTTTACCTGCAACGGTTCTCCTAAATTGAACTGCTTTAAATAATCATCAAACTTTTGGTCTTCGGTTAATGGTTTATCATTGATACTGAGGATAACATCACCACTATCCAAACCTGCCTTGTAAGCAGGACTGCCCATTTTTGTATTTCTGAGAATCATAAAACCTGACTTATCAGCACTCATGGAAACATAAGCTCCAAAATAGGGTGCTGTTTCTGGCTGTTCCAAAACCACCCCTACCGACTCCATAAATGTTTTGTAATCGGGCATTTCGCTCTTGTAGATATAGTTGTTGAAGAAATGGTCTCCAAATTCTTTTCCTGCATACGCGTTCAAGGCATCATGAAGATTTTTGATGGTATATGGTATTTCGGTAGCACCATATTTTTTCCAGACAGATTTCATGAAATCATCCAGATTTAGTCCTTCTTCCCTTAAAGAAAGGTCCAAAGCCAATCCTAAAACACTTCCATAGGAATAATATGAAATAAACATATTATCACGGTTTACAGGATCTACCGAGGTCGCAGCATCCACAAAAGGAGCTTGAAAACTCATTTCAATGGGATTGAAAAACTGCCGTGCAGGAGAGTTCCAAACATAGTTAAAAGTTCCAGCCAAACCTTCCACATATTCTTTGGGGGAAGAAAGGCCCGCTCTGCACAAAATCAAACCTGTATAGTAGCTGGTAAATCCTTCGGCGAACCAAAGAGCACCACTCATATTCGCTTCTTCAAAATCAAAGGGTTCCAAAGTTTTTGGGCGAATCCGTTCCACGTTCCAAGCATGAAAAAATTCGTGGGATACCGTCCCAATATTGCGCTCCATTCCACCGTTTGCCAAGCTTCGGGTACTGGTCAATATCGTAGAGTTTCGGTGCTCCATCCCATCTCCCGAAGCATTGGGAATATAGCATGCGAGAAATGTATAATTTCCATAATCAAAATCGGGTAGTTCACCGTAGACTTCTTTTTCTGTCAATACTACTTTCTTTACTTTCTCAAAATATTCATCAGCCTCTTCTTCGGTTCCATTATGATGTAGCGCAAGGTTGATGGTTTTTCCATCTACTTCAAAAGAGCGAAGCATGTAATTGCTGATTTCCGTAGGGCTATCCATAAAATAATAGAGGTTAGGTGCCGTATAGGTAGTGCCGGAAACCAAAGGAAGCTGTGTGGCCACTTTCCAATCCAAATCTTCTAGAACATTAAAAGTCACTTCAATTTTGCGCTCACTCAGCGCTGGAGAAAACATAAAAGTCGCAGGAATGTTCAAGTGGGCATGGGTTTCATCCACTTGGGAGTAGGTGCCGCCACCCCGGTTGGCAAATAATATGTATTTGATGTTGATAGTGCCGTCGTGCCCGCTGACCGTCCAAGCATACGGATTGGGACGGGTAACGGTCAAAGCTTTTCCTTTACTGTCCGTAGCTTCAAAACCATAAACGTTTTTGGCAAATTCGTGGATAGCGTATCGTCCAGGGGAGGTCCTGCTCATTCGAAACTCCACAATATCCGAGGTTAAATCGGGAAAAGTGGCTTGGATGAGCGCTTCGTGGTGGACGGCATTGTCAAAAGAAATTTCATAGGTATTGGTCTGGGCAGTCATTAATAGGCCCGTGAACATTGCTAAAATGGAAAGGGTAAATTTCATTTTTGGAATAGGTTTAATAACGACTAAGATACTGTTTAATCACCGTAAGTGCTACATTTGTGTTATGGAGAAATTTTCCAAAAAACTGTCCGATAAGCAATCACAACGTTTGGAAAACAACGCATTGCGTAGTCTGCCCCGTACAAAAGCATTGATCGATTTTTCCTCCAACGATTATTTGGGAACGGCTAAAAATGGAGAGCTAGAGCAAAATACGTTGGATTTGCTCAAAAAATATATGAAAGCATGAAAACAGAATTTTACACCCTAGGCTCATTTGAGTTTCCCGCGGACGCCATAGTAATTAAGGGTAAGCTCGAGGCGGAAGGAATTCCTGTGTTTTTAAAGGATGAAAACACCATAAATTCGGATCCTTTAATCAGTGCTGCTCTCGGAGGAGTAAAACTTCAGGTGTATTCCAGTGATAAAGAACGGGCCAAAGAAATTTTTGACGAAGTCCGAAACTATGCCACGGATGAATTTGGAAATCCAGTAGTGTGTCCAAATTGTAAGGCCACAAAATCCGAAATTTATTACTCCCGAAGTACCTTGTTTTATAAGCTGTTTCCTTTCTTCGAGCCAAAAAAATACCAATGTATGCAGTGTAATTTTATCACCAGGCCCGCCCAATGAAATTATTTATAACAGGAATCTCAACGGAAATGGATAAAACAGTTGCTTAGGCCATTGTAGTCGAATCATTAGAAGCAGATTATTGGAAACCCTAAAATCATTCTGACCGTTGGTAAATAAGTCCCCTTCCAACCGTTGCTGTTAGCTGATAATGCTTTTCTAGGTAAGCATCAATATAAGTATTGTAGTCCACCAATTTTTTATCAAAGATTTCTTTTCCCTCTCTAGCAACTAATGTTTTGGGTTGAATAACCTCCATAATATACCGAAGCTCTTCCATCCCTGTATTTCTCGGATTTTCCATATAGGGAAACATTTCTTCACGGGTAATGTTGCTAGGGTGTGTAGCTGCTTTTGTGGGTGGTTTTTCACCCAATACCCAATATCCAATGTGGTATTCGGTAAAAAAAATATTCTTGGTTTCTAGCTTATGTTCTGTTATGTATGCTGGTACTTCAATACCCTCTCCATTGAAAAAGGTTCCTTTTTTTATTTTATTGGATATGATATTGCCATATTCCAGATATGATTCCATGGGTATCAAAATCAAAAGAATAATGACTATAGATTGATACCTCTTTTTTAATGGCGGAAGCTTGCCAACGGCTATTCCCAAAGGAATCAAAATTAAAGGGTATAATTGAATTAGATAATGTCCGTTTACTTTGCCTGCCTGCATATAGGAGAGTAGGATACCCAAAATAACAACCGTTAAAATTTGAAGTTTTTTGTCTTTCCAATCAATTATTTTTAGGGTAAAACCAGCCATTAGCAGCCCTAAAATGACTATTACGAATGGCAAAGTCTTTAGTGGAGAATGGAACTTGCCTTCGGAATAGGCCAGAGGTGCTTCAAAAATGGATTCCCAGCAAACTTGGATATTCCCTTGAAGGTAATAGGGCATTATGGTGAATGCAATGGTTACGAAAAAACCTATGCCCATAAAAACTAAATTGACGATGTTCTTGGAAATTTGTTTTTTGTGAAACCCTTCGTATAAAAAATATAGGCCCAAACTCAATACGGGATAGGCCATGTTCAGTTTCGTCATCACCGAAATCCCCAAAAGAAGTCCAGAAGTAAAAAACCATTTTTGGTCATCCTTCAAAAACAAAATGTATAGGCCTGCAACAAAAAAGAAAGTACAGATATGTTCGGACATAACCCCTTGTAGGCTACCAAATAAACTTTGAAAAAAAACACAGAAGATGGCCACCCAGAACGCTATTTTTTTGGAAGTGATTTTAGTAGCAATTCCATAGGTGAATAAAGCCGTTAAAGCGACAATAAGAGAACCAAAAAGGCGTATGGCGATAAAACTCTTCCCAAATATTTTAATGATAATGGCAAAAAATAAAAAAGTCATCGGAGGCTTAAGGTCCCATAGTTGGGTATAGGGCAGATGTCCATTGGCCCATGATTGTCCCATAATAATAAAAGTGCTCTCGTCTCGATCAATGTAATCCCTAAAAAAGAAGGGGAAACGAATGATTATGGCCAGTACAACCAAAATAAGCAGGACTGTTTTCCAATCAAGATTTTGAAAGCTAAAGGAGCGGAATTTTTTAAGCACGACGGTATTCAGCTTTTTGGCCATTAATTATCATCTATGCAATATAGATAAATTTGAATGTTTTGAGAGATTCCGCAGTGGCTTAAAAATTATCGGAAAGGGATAAAAAACACCTTTGGCACCCTTTGACTCAGCACTAGACCAGTCCCGTTAGGAGAAAAGCTAAGGGCGAGGCAGATGCCATCTTGTTTAAAGCTCAGCCCGAAGCAAAAGAAATAGAAGCTCAAGAGACCATTTAATAATGGTCTCTTTTTATTTTAAACAGCTGCCAACTGAAGGTAGGCTTGCTTTAACTTTTCAATTACGATTTTAAGTTCTTCCTTGTTTAGATGTCCATAACCAAAACGGATGGCGCAGGTGTTTTTATCTTGATAGAGAATGGTTTTAGGTAAGAATAAATCTAATTGCTCTGCTTTTTCGGCTAGTTTTACTAGTGATATGGGAGTTTTAAATTGTAACCACATGGCAAGCCCACCAGAAGGTATTTGCCAATCAAGGATATTGGCAAAGTGCTGCTTTAATAAAGCACTTAAAGCATCTCTACGTTGTTTATAGGTAACTATATTTTTTTTCTTGAGCCGGTATATTTCGCCTTCTGATATCAATTCAGAAAGCATTTGTTCCTGTATTAAATCTCCCTGGGTATCCAATAATTGCAAGTAATTTTTGGTTTCGGCAATTACCTGTTCTGTAGCCACTACAAAACCCGTATGAAAACTCGGAAATAAAGACTGTCCTAGTTTACCCAAATAAATAATATTTCCGTTGGCATCTGCACTGGCCATGGGCAACATGGAAGAGCCTTCAAACTGAAAGTCATGGTCAAAATCGTCCTCGATTATGGCAAAATCGTGAGTTTTGGCCAATTGCAGTAACTGCAACCTTCTCTTGGTGCTTAAAGTTATTGTTGTTGGATAGTCCCTGTTGGAGCAAATATATATGCAACGAATGTTCTTATGTATAAAATGTTCATTTATGTATCCAATATCCAAACCTTCGTCATCTACGGGCACGGTTTTTATTTTTGCCCCCGCTTGCTGAAATATCATATTGGCCACATAATTGCTCAGTTGTCCAACCAGCACTAAATCGCCAGGATTAATTAGCACTTGTGAAACGATGTATAGGCTCATTTCCGTACTACGTGTATTTAATAAATTGGTTGGTTTTATATGAAATCCTCGTGTGGCATTTAAGTAATTGCAAAATTGCGTGCTAAAAAAGGAAGGGATTAAAGCACTTGTTCCGTTCCATTTGTTAATCAGTGGCTTTCGTTTCATTGCAGCACTATACCACCTAGAAAATTGGTGCACGGGATGTAAACGCAAATCGGGCTTGCCATCACTTATAGCATATTTAGAAGAGGTTTCTTCCTTGGTAGATGCAAGGTGAAAGGATTGCTGGAACGGGAATCCTGGACTTTTTGGATACTCGTATGCCTGATTGATGTGCTGCGTACTTGCCTTAATTTTTACATTGGAATCTTCCGGAACCACCACAAAAGTTCCTTTATTGGGAATAATGTTTACCCATCCTTGCGAGGCCAGTTCATCATAGATGGCCACGGCAGTATTGCGGTGGACGTTCAATAACTCACTTAAAACCCGTGTCCCGGGTAATTTGCTGCCTTTTTCCAAATAGCCTCGTTGTATGGCGTTCATGATTTGCTGTGCCACTTGCACGTATACAGGCTGTACAATAGACTTGTCTATGGATACTAGCTGGACCAACAAATCAAAAACCGGACTATTCATTGTTTTAAAAGTGGACTAGTTTAATCGTCCGGAAAGTTAGGACTTTTGCAGCATTAATTTAAATGACTTAAAAACATACGTTACAAGTTCAAATAATGAAGAAATCAATTTTATTTTCTGCGATTTTAATGGCCGGTGCTTTTCAAGTACAAGCACAACAGGACGATGCTGTTAAGGTAGATTCGTTAAGCGAAGTTGTAGTAACCGCAAACCGAATCAACCTTCCATTTAAGGAAAATTCTAGAACTATAAACATAATAACCTCCAGTGATATTAAAAATAGTGCAGCGGTTAATGTTGCGGATTTATTGCAACAAGTTGCGGGCGTAGATATTAGAAGACGCGGTACAGGTGGTAGCCAAGCAGATTTGTATATAAGAGGTGGTGGTTTTGACCAAACCTTAGTATTAATAGATGGCGTTAAAATGGACGATGCGCAAACGGGTCACCATACCATGAACGCAGCTTTGCCATTAGAGGTTATAGAAAGAATAGAAATTATAAAAGGCCCTGCAGCACGTGTTTTTGGACAAAACGCCTTTGCTGGGGCCATCAATATCATTACAAAGAAGAATTTGAATAATTCCGTTTCCCTAAACGTAGAAGCAGGATCTTTTGGACAATTAAATGGTAGCGTAACCGCTGGTGTGGATAAGGAAAACTCGTCTCATATAATACATGTGGGAAGGGTAACATCTGAAGGTTATAGAAATAACTCAGATTACGATAATGGTAATTACTTTTTAAAAAGCATTTTCAATAAAAATGCACAGCCTATTGAAATGACAGCTACTTTCTTGGAGCGCAATTTTGGGGCTGAGAACTTTTACACCACCAATTCTACGTTTAACGAGTACGAAGAAACCCAAAATAGCCTTTTGGCGTTTTCTACTACCTTTAAGAAAAACAAGCTAAAAATACAGCCAAGAATCTATTGGAAGCGTAATCAAGATTTATTTCTATTAAGAAGAAATGAACCGGGTTTTTACAGAAACATGCATATTTCTAACAAGATAGGCGTAGAAACCAACGCTTCTTATGCATCTAAATTAGGAATTACTGGTTTTGGGGTAGAACTTTCTAAAATATACCTTAGAAGTAACAACTTGGGTAACCGAAACCGTTCCATGTCCAATGTGTTTTTAGAACATCGTTTTAGCATTGCAGACAACAAGCTGGACATTACTCCTGGCGTAGCATTAACCTATTTTTCAGATTTTAAGTTTCGTGCTTTTCCTGGATTGGATTTAGGTTATAATCTTACCAATAATTTCAAGGTGTATGGTAATATTGGTTATACCTACCGTATACCAACTTACACGGATTTGTTTTACAATGATCCTGTTACAAGTGGTAATGCAAATTTGGAACCAGAAGAAGCTTTTGCACAGGAATTTGGGGTAAAGTATACCACATCCAAATTTAATGCTAGTATTGCTGTTTTTAATAGAGATGCAGACAATCTAATAGATTATGTAAGAAACAATGTTGCTGAGGATGTGTTTGTGGCAACAAATATTACTGAGGTAAACACCAAAGGCTTGGAGTTAGACGCTGCTTATAATTTTAAATTTAAGGACTATACCCAAACATTAAGTGTTGGCTATGCGTTTTTGGATGACAATATTTTAGATCAGAATGAAGAATTGTCGCGTTACTCTTTAAATACGCTTAAACACCAATACACCACACGTTTAAGTACGCAATTGTTCAAAAACGTACGTCAAAATATAATTTACAAATATGCAGAGCGTACTACGGGGCAAACGTATAATGTTTGGGACGCTTCATTGGTTATCAAAGTAAAGCAGACAGAGTTTACCATTACTGCAAGCAATATTTTCGATACAGATTACATAGAGTCTGGATTTGTTCCAATGCCGCCAAGTAATGTGCTTTTCGGTCTGCGTTATAGTTTTAAATAGGCGCAACAATCCATGGAAGACCAAAAACCTGTGGAAATTTGGGAGATGATCCGTATGGTGGCCACTACCCGAATTATAATGCCAAAAACACAGGTGAGGCTATCCACCGGAAGAACCGAAATGAGTCGCGAAGGTCAGGCCATGTGTTTCTTTGCTGGAGCCAACTCCATTTTTGCAAGAGATAAGTTGCTTACCATTCCAAACCCCGATGTAAATGAGGATATGGCGCTCTTCAAACAATTGGGACTAAATCCACAAAAGGCATTTAAAAGCTTTTATTAATTTAGAGGTTTAAAATTCCTTGAAATTTTGAAGCTGAACCTTGAACAGATACCTCGGGAGAAGACCCTTTCGAAGAAAGAGTTTCTCCAAAAATATTTCAAGCCTCAAAAGCCAGTTGTTATTGAGCGCTTTATTGGGGATTGGCCTGCATATTCTAAATGGAGCTTAGATTATGTAAAAGAGGTGGCTGGTGAAAAGGAAGTGCCCCTTTATGACGACAGGCCAGTAAAGCACGACGAAGGCTTTAATGAGCCACATGCCAAAATGAAGATGGCAGACTATGTGGACCTTTTAAAAAGCGGCCCTACCAAATATCGAATCTTTCTTTGGAACATTTTAAAAGAGGTTCCCGAACTTCAAAAAGACTATTCTTACCCAGATTTTGGATTACGTCTTATGAAAGGGTTGCCCATGCTCTTTTTTGGTGGAGAGAACTCGCATACCTTTATGCATTATGATATTGATTTGGCCAATATTTTCCATTTTCATTTTGAGGGAAAGAAACAATGTATCCTGTTTTCGCAATCTGAAACCAAGTTTTTATACAAGATTCCCCATTCTTTGATTACGAGGGAGGATATAGATTTTGCAGACCCTGATTTAGAAAAATGGCCGGCTTTGAAGCATGCCAAGGGCCATATTACCCATTTGGAACATGGGAATATCCTTTATATTCCCGAAGGGTATTGGCACCATATGAAATACATTACCCCGGGATTTTCAATGAGCCTGCGGGCGATTGCCAGAAAGCCAAAGAATTTTGGAAAGGCAGTCTATAATATTTTTGTGATGCGGCATTTTGATAATCTCATGCGTAGACTTAAGGGACAAGAATGGATTGATTGGAAAAATGAAAAAGCTGTGGAGCGTACGCAAAAATTATTGTTGCAACAGTAATGGCTCACTTGATAAGCTCATTGGCTTTTTCGTACACCAAATGACTTTCCCATCCTCGATATAAAAGGTAATCAGCCAACTTTTTCTTTTTTTTAAAGCTATTGGTTTCCTTGATTTGGCTCAAACGTTTTCTGGCCAATTCATCAAAAGTTTGGAGGTAATCCTCGTTTGTGATTTCTGCAAGAGCACTTTTAATGTTATAAGGGGAAATATCACGAAACTTAAGCTCCCGAATAATACGGTTTGCCCCCCACTTTTTAATATTGAATTTACCTCTGGCAAAGGCCTTTGCAAAGCGTTCTTCGTTGAGATAGTTTTCTTGGATGAGGTGTCCCAAAATTTGATCTATGGCCTCAGGAATCATGTTCATACCCCTTAACTTCTCCGTAACTTCCTTATGGCACCGCTCTTGGTAGGCGCAGTAATGCTCCATTTTTTTAGTGGCTTCTTGGATGGAGTAAAATTTTTGGGAAGAAAATCCTGAATGCATTTATGTTTATTTTTTTGATACCACAATCAACCTATCCGAAAAAGTGAGTATGGTTTTACCATTTTCCGTTGTTGTTTCTGAATTGCCTTCTGATACAATATATTCTCCTTGGGGTAAAATGAGTTTAATTTTCCAGTCTGTTTTTGTTTGTTGTATTTTAATTTGATGGGATTCTTTGGATTTTGTGTGCCATATCGAAATCTTGTTGTCTCCCACATTTACATCTTCCAATGAAGCATCATCCCATTCTGAAGGCATTTGGGGTTCAATTATAATAACTTTTTTGTGTGACAGAGGTTTGATTCCAAAGAATTGGTTTACAATGGGTACAGCAAATGCGTAAATGTTCCATGCCTGGGTCATCATACCATAGTCTGGAGAAACCTCGTAGATACTTCCGGGTAGTGCGTAGCTAAAGGAACGAGATATCCTTTTTAAGTAATCGAGGGCTTGGTCGGGACGGCCATAATTATTTTCTGCAACCGCTTGCACTCCCGTGGGTAATGTCATTACGGCACCGGTATAAGAAAATACCTTACTTCCCTTAAAGGAGCCAGAGTCATCACCAGCTGTCTCATCGCGATCAATACCTGTCACGAACACCCCGAAAGGATTGGTGAATTTCCTTGCATTGTCCAAAGCCAATATTGCTTTTGTAGAATCTGCTATGCCCATTTCCATGGGGGTATTCACGACCCAGTTGTGATAAAGTACAAAGGGTCTGGGTTCATCGGATGGATTACGTAAAATTTGTTGTTTTGTTGCTTCAAGTTCTTCAACTGCCCATGGTTTGTTCAACGTATCGGCCCTTACCAAAGCATCATCTATTAAATGCAATGCTTGTTGGTCGGTTCCAATAAAATCTGCGTAGGATTGAAAAGTTTCTGCCCAAAATTCAGTGTTTATTTTCTCCTTTAGCTGATTCGCCAATTTCTGATATTCTCTGGCCAATTCAGTTTCGTTCAACTCGCTGGCCATAAGTGCGGCATCTGCAAAAGCTCTTTGCGTATAGGAGGCCACGTCTATCATTTCACTATTAAGACCGTGTATTTCCATCATACCAAAACCATCAGGAAATAGATTTTTGTTAGCATCATTTTCCTCCAATAACCATTTCAAACCTTTTTTTATCGTTGGAAAATATTTTGCCAGAAATTCTTTATCGCCGTTCCATTTATAGATTTCCCATATCAATGATGCAAATTGGGGAGTTTCATTGATATTTCCTTTATTGAAAACAACACCGTTGGTGGACATTTCGTGAAATATTCTACCATTATTGTTTACCGCCATTGAAACACTATCCAAAAGCTGGACGGTATTCTCTACAATCTCGTCCTGACCAATCGCCATATACCCTTTAAGCGCATACTCACTATCCACACCAAAGTACCATGGATAATCAGGGATACCTGCGCCAATGCCTGAACCAATTTCAGGAATTGTTCGTACAAGCCAGTCACAATTATATTTTAACCATTCAAATGTTTCTTGCAGGTGCTTGTCGGGAATGGTTAATTTTGACTGGTTTGCCAGTTGCTCATAACGAGCTTTTTTTGCTTTGGCCATCGGAACAATGTTCTCGAGAATGTTGTTATAGCTGTTAATTGCATCTTCACGAGAAGTATATGATCCCGCTAAGGCAAAATTTAGGGTTTTCTTCGATTTAGCAGGAATCTCAACTACATATTCAAGCGCATTGGATGCACCGTTGGACTTGTTCGGCTCTTCAATTACTTTCGAGGAAATAGGTGCTTGGTCAGACCCAAAAACAGTATACCATGAATTTAAACTGTCTTTGACTACCCAATAATTTTCTTCTAAAATAGCTGAATCCTTCGAGTCAATCATATTTGAGCGCTCCCCCAACCAAGTGGGACGCAAGTTGGAATGACCAACAAAATTTACATAGCTTTTAACGCTTTCCTTTGCGTTATTTTTGATAATAAAC